>Ga0255345_1004125_pt1 | contig 16245 bp, 12 predicted proteins | sample wastewater_treat_6_FD_192415 | JGI IMG/M metagenome (GOLD analysis project Ga0255345, IMG submission 192415) | Wastewater microbial communities from Lulu Island WWTP, Vancouver, Canada - plant20 | ecosystem: Engineered > WWTP > Wastewater > Unclassified | place: Canada: Vancouver, British... | reverse complement strand
CAATTCATGTATTTTGATATCAGCGCTTTAAGCAATTATGACTGATAATTGTTAGAAATATTCGTCTAATAGTCATCGGAGGGGCTAAATAGTATCTTAATTTTGCTGTATGAGATCGAAAAGGGTTTATCTGATTTTTTCATTGCTGGCGGCATTAATATTTACCAATGCTTCGGCCGGAAAAGTTCAAAAAAAGGCGATGCCGGCAAAAGTTTATCCGGTAATCACAGAGCCTGCACTTCAAGATTTACTTACGCGTGCGGTACAGAGTTGGCAAGCTGGAAACGCATCAGATGCATATACCACACTTGACAGTATAAACTATCAAGAATTAACCGAAGCCAATGCCTCGTCGAAGGCGAAAGCTGCGCTATGGACAGCTACTTATTTGCAAGCGCAATACAAATTTCGTCAAGCAGCCATTTATCTTGACAGTGCGATGTTATTCTCTACACAATTTTCGAAGGCCGAAGAATTGAAACGTACTTACGAAGCATATTCGTCGTACTATTTAGCGACGGGAAATGCGAAAGGAGCAATTTCATCAATGCAAGCCGCAACAAAGATCAAAGACAGCTTAAATCAAGCGGCATCGTCACAAACAATTGATTCATTACAAAAAGAAGTTGCGAAACTGCGACAAGCAGCGGAAAGCAATTTGCCAACTGAAAATATTTCAGAAAATAAAAATGTAAATGCAATTGGAACTTCAACTATAATAGTAGGAGTAATAGCAGGAATACTTTTGATTGTAATTTTAGTGCTCTACGGAAAACTTCAACGATTACGCAGTCTGCCACCTGCCCCAATCACAAGAAAAGTAGAAAAACCGGCACCATCAATTATTTCCGAGAAAAAACCGGAAGCTACTACGGGAGAAGAAGTAAAAATCAGCAAGCAAGAAACAGGATTTCCGAAATTAGAGCAACAACCGGTTAGCTCATCTATTAACAACCTAACGGCACGCCTATCCGAAGTTGAGTTAGTGTTAATCAGACCAGAAGTATTAAGCAACTATGGTGATCAAAAATCCATTAAGAGTTTGCTGACGGAATATAATACGCAGTTACCATTAATCATGAAAAACCTTGATGATTCAATTACACTGAATGAAAACGAGCCTATTTTACGATCACTAGAATACTTAAAACCATATTTGGCGGCATTTGGCATGCAGAGTACAATAACTATGCTAAAAGAAATAGAAGACGAAGCTCCATCATCAAAGCCAACAAAATTATTATCTCGTGTTTTTCAAGTAAGAAATCATTGTAGGCGAGCACTCGACGAATCGAAATCACTTCTCGAGAAAATCAACTAATAAAAAAAAGACATTCGTAATTGAATGTCTTTTTTTTATTTCTATTTGAAGTACTCAAGCAATGTAATTATTTTCTCTTCTACTTCAGGTGAATTCCATTTATTCTCAATATCAGGAATATTCATCACCTGCTGCATTATCGACTCTTGTTTTTGTCCTTCGCGATAAGCTTCGCTATATCTGATATGCGGACTATACGTTACCATCGTATACAAAGGAATCCATTTATCGGGATGTTTTTCACTAAACCAATTTTCGATTTTCTTTTGCAATAGGAACGACGGCTTACCCACTCTATCACGCATTTCGACAAAATTATCGAGAGCAAGTTGAGCGATCGCATCAGAATCAGGTTTACGCGACTTTTGGAATTCTTCGAAGATAGTATCCCAATCATCGCCGTATTGATCCATCATTTTATCGAGCACCACACAATCTTCAAATCCGCAATTCATTCCTTGTCCGTAGAAAGGAACGACACCATGCGCTGAATCGCCCACCATTAAAAACTTATCTTGATATCTCCAAGGATAACAACGAACAGTCATCAAAGAAGAAGTAGGGTTTGTAAAGAATTCCTTCTCGAGATTTGGAATTAGCGGAACGAAATCGGCGAAATTTGTTTTAAAGAACTCCAATGCTTTCTGTTCCGAATTAATCGTTTTAAACGACGTTTCCCCCTCGAAAGGAAAGAACAAAGTACAAGTAAACGACTTATCCAAATTTGGAAGAGCGATCAACATATAAGAATCGCGCGGCCAGATATGCAAAGCATTAGGCTCCATTGCAAACTCACCCTCTGCTGTTGGTGGAATCGTTAACTCTTTATACCCATGTTCGAGATAAGTTTGAGAATACGTAAATAAATCCGTCGATAATTGCATCTGCAATCTTCCTGCAGAGAAAGCACCATCGGTAGAGAATACTCTATCGGCAGCAACTTCGATAATTTCTTTCGAATCATTATCTTCAAAATGAGCGACAGCAGTTTTTAAATCGATATGCGTACAACGTTTATTAAAATGGATTTTCACTCCATGCTTTTCTGCAAGATCCATCAATACGCAATTCAATCCACCTCGAGAAACCGAATTGATAGCTTGACCTTCTTTTCCATAAGCTTGGTACGTTAGTTTACCCTCTTTACTGTGCATCATTCGTCCTGTCATAGGAATTGCGACCTTTTTAATTTCATCGACAATACCCACTCCAGCTAATCCAGCCCAGCCTCTATCACTCAGCGCTAAGTTGATAGATCTTCCGGCGCTAATACGATTTTTGCGTAAGTCGGGGCGACGTTCATAAACAGTAACGTTATATCCTCGCTTTGCGAGATAAATACTTAACAAAGATCCAACGAGGCCGGAACCGATAAGTGTAAAATTCTTCATGAGATTAATTATGAATTTGCGATTGAGTGCACCAAATTAGTGAAAACCCTTTGAATAAATACTTAGTTTTGTAAATCCTGATTAATATCAAACAAAAATTGTCATGTCGCAGGTAAAAATCGTGCTGATTGCATTAATAACATGTTGTTTTTCATTGTCAACGTTTGCACAAACAAAAATATTATTCGACGCTTCAAAAGCCGAAGCTGCTGGGAATGCTGATTGGGTAATTGATGCCGACTTAAATAATATAGGATACTTCAATGGCCCTGCTCAAATTGGAGGAACAGAATCGAATGCACAAAAAATTCCTACACCATTACAGGCTACTATTACGACTAGTACTGTAGAAACCTATTGGACAGGAGGTATTTCTAATTGGGGAATCGACTGCGTAAAAAAAGGATATCAAGTTGAATCGCTTCCATACAACGGACAAATTACTTATGGATTGTCGAGTAATACACAAGACCTTTCCAACTATAAAGTATTTGTAATTTGCGAACCCAATATTTTATTTACATCGGCACAGAAAACGGCGATACTTCAATTCGTGCAAAATGGCGGAGGATTGTTTATGGTTTGCGATCATGGAAACAGCGATCGTAATGGAGACGGATATGATTCACAAATGATTTGGAATGATTTCATGACGAACAACAGTGTTCAATCGAATCCGTTTGGATTTTCATTTGACTCACTCGACTTCTCACAAACGAGCACCAATATAGCGAGCATTGCCACAGACACAATACTTCACGGACCGTATGGAAATGTAACATCAATTGATTTCAATGGCGGTACTGCGATGACGTTATATCCATCCATCAATTCGAATGTAAAAGGACTTATTTACAAAAGCGGAAGCAGCACAACAGGAAATACAAATGCATTAATGATTAGATCGCGATACGGACTTGGAAAAATTGCTGCTATAGGCGATAGCTCTCCTGCCGATGACGGAACTGGAGATCCCAATGATGTTTTGTATGACGGTTACATTACAGGCGCTAGTGGAAATAATCGCAAAGCCATTATGAATGCGACGTATTGGCTTGCAACAAACAATAATATTACCGGCATTTCAGATATCGAAGAAACATCCTTTCATATTTATCCGAATCCCGCAGAAGAAATGATTAACATTATTCCTATTAATGAAATCAAAAGCGGAACACTAACTATTACTAATCTTTTAGGAGAAGAAATATACACGCAGAAAATCGATGCACAAGATCGCATATCCGTAAACGTTAGTGAGTTTAGTAATGGAATTTACTTCGCTAGTATTTTATCAGCGGGATACAAAAGCACGCAAAAAATAATAGTTGCGCATTAAGGATTATTTTTTGTAATGATCGTTTAATCCTTTTTGTTGAGAAATCAGATCGATTATTTTATCGAGACGTTTTAATCGTGTTTCATCTCTTTTTGCATCGCTGAGCCACATAACAAAATCCTTGCGTTTGTAATACGCTAGTTCATCGAACGATTTAGTCAATTTTAGTTTAGAAAGAAGTTTTTTCAAATCGTCGGGAACAACAACAACCTTATCATTAGAAGATACTTCAACAACCTTTCCCTCTTTATTATTCGCTGCAGCTTCCTTCAAATATGCTTTTAAGACATTCGCTTTAATATCCTTCACATCAGTAAACTTGATATTGCGATTATGAATATTACCGGGATTTTTCAATAATATATTATGAGGATCTTTAAGCAAGGCTCCTTGAAAAAAAGCAATTGCCACATGCGACTTAAATGCACCAAACCCACAAACCATACCATTAGAATAAAAGTTGGGGCCCCATTTCCAATCCTCCACAACATTAGGAATCGCCGCATGAATCACCTCTCTCAATTTCTTGCAAATAGCATTTGAATACGGCGGTAATGCATCGATATATTCGGTAATCAGAAGTGATGCTGACGGATGATGTTTCGATTTTGCCATACGGAATTCTATAAACTTTTGAAATCGTCAATCGTAATCTCCCATTGTTTAACGGGCTGTTCAAAATTGATAGCACCGGGAACGGTAATATATTCCTTTACGAAAGTAAAGCCCACTTTCTCCAATGTTTTATTAGGAGCATCATTCAAAGCATAAGGTTCGCAAATAATTTTTTGAAGCTTAAAATTTTCGAAGAAAAAAGGAAGCGACATCCTTACCAAACGAGCGCCATAACCAGAGCGACGCAACAAAGGTTCCCACAAATGCAAATGCATATGCGCTACCTCTCCGTAAGAAATCATATTAATATTACAATGTCCGATGGGGCGACTATTCAAAAACCAAATTAGAGGGTAAGCTTGTTTATCGGCATAAGAAAGAGAATGTTGATGAGTTAATCGATCAATTAACACATCGCCCGAAACACGTTTCGACAAATCGACACCCAAACTTTCTAAAAAAGTATCCGAAGCTTTCTCCCAATAATCTGCAATTAAGCGAATATCTTGCAGCGAAGCTTCTTTTACGTCAATTTGTGCATCCTCCATGAGATCGTTGTTTAAATCGCCTCTTTCAGTAATTGTCCGAAGCGATAAGCATCTACATACGAATTATATAACGGCACTGGAGCTACGCGAATTACTCCACTACCTCTACCCTCTTGATCAGGTTCGCGCCAATCGGCGATAACACCCGCTTTAGTAAGAGCATCAAAAATCTGTTTACCATCGCTAGCAAACTGCAGCGACAACTGACAACCCTGTTGTTGTTTTTCGAAAGGAGTAATAATGGAGATAAGCTTTTCTTTTCCTTTTTCTTTCAATACTTCGCGAATAACAAACAAAAGATATGAAGTTAAGTCGAGGCTTTTAGCGGTTAACGCATCCATTGTAGCAGCATCAAATAACTCGAGTGAAGCACGTAAGGCAGCCAATTCTAAAATTGGAGCATTACTCATCTGCCAGCTATCGGCTGAAAGCACCGGAGTAAACTGGTGAGGCATTTTGAATCTTGTAGCCGGATCATTTCCCCACCAACCTGCGAAACGAGGTAAATGTGGATTTTTCGCATGACGTTCGTTAACATAAATTCCTCCAACAGTTCCAGGACCGCCATTCAAATATTTATACGAGCACCACGCTGCGAAATCGACATTCCAATTATGCAATTCGAGTTTAAGGTTGCCGGCGGCGTGTGCTAAATCAAATCCTGCATACGCACCCACTTCGTGAGCAGCATCGGTAATAGCTTTCATATCTAGCACTTGCCCTGTGAAATAATGAACGCCACCAAACATTACAAGAGCAAGTTCATCACCACAATCATCAATCGCTTTAAGAATATCGTCGTGGGCAATTAATTCACTTCCCTTAGAAGGTTGTAGCTCAATTATAGCATCATCTGGATCGAAGCCATGAAAGCGAGCTTGCGATTGCAATGCATAACGATCGGAAGGGAAGGCCCCTGCTTCGCAGATAATTTTAAATCGACCTTTTGTAGGACGATAGAATGAAACAAGTAACAAATGAAGATTAACCGTTAAATGATTCATAACTGCAACCTCTAACGGTGACGCACCTACGACATTAGCAATAGAGTCGCGTACTAGCTCATGATATTTAAACCAACCCGTATGAGGTTTAAAATGACCTTCGACACCAAGGCGAGCCCAATCTTGCAATTCTTCATTAACATATACAGTTGTATTTTTAGGTTGAAGACCTAAAGAATTCCCGCAGAAATAAACACAATCATGACCTTCATGTTGCGGAATAAAAAATTTATTTCGGAAAGAAGACAAAGAATCCTGCTGATCCTTTTTTTGGGCGAAGTCGATTGAATTTTCGAACGATGAGCTCATTGTAATAATTACGTAATTGCGAATAATCAAAGATAGAATTGAAGAATGAATAGTGCACGAAATACTTCATAATATTTTCGACAAAAAAAGAAGGCACTCGGATGGAGTGCCTTCTTAAATATTATTATCAGACTAGTGATCGTGTGGAGTATTACTTTCTGGTGTTTCAGAGAAAGGAACAGTTTGACAGATAAAGTCTTCCTTTGCGCCAGGCTTACCGTAATCATATGGCCAACGGTGAACCTCAGGGATTGCTCCCGGCCAGTTACCGTGAATATGCTCAACCGGAGTTGTCCACTCAAGTGTATTCGCCTTCCAAGGATTCTGAGAAGATTTTTTACCGTTCTTAATGCTATAATAGAAATTAAACAAGAAGATAAACTGAGCAAGACCACCGATGATAGCAAATACAGTAACAACGTGGTTAATGTTAATCAAGTTTGCGAAACCATCATAAGCAGTATTTGCATAATAACGACGAGGCACACCAGCAAGACCTAAGAAATGCATTGGGAAGAAAGTACCATACAATCCGATTAATGTCAACCAGAAGTGAATGAATCCTAATTTCTTATTCATAATACGGCCATACATTTTAGGAAACCAGTGATAAACTCCGGCAAACATTCCGAAGATCGCTGAAGAACCCATTACGATGTGGAAGTGAGCCACAACGAAGTAAGTATCGTGTACGTTAATATCTAATGCAGAATCTCCTAAGATGATACCAGTAAGACCACCAGTAATGAACGTAGAAACAAGACCGATACCGAACAACATTTGAGGAGTAAACTGAATATTACCTCTCCATAATGTAGTGATATAGTTGAACACCTTTACTGCTGAAGGAATCGCCACTAATAAAGTAGTAAATACGAATACTGAACCTAAGAAAGGATTCATACCTGTAACGAACATATGGTGACCCCAAACGATGAACGAAAGGAATGCGATAACCAACATAGATCCGATCATGGCTTTATAACCGAAGATAGGTTTACGAGCGTTAACAGAGATAACTTCAGAAGCAAGACCTAATGCAGGTAATAATACGATATATACCTCAGGGTGACCTAAGAACCAGAATAAATGTTGGTATAAGATTGGAGAACCACCAGCATGATCCAAAGGTGCGCCATCAATAAAGATATCACTTAAGTAGAAGCTTGTTCCGAAGCTGCGGTCAAATACAAGAAGTAATGCAGCAGCAAGAAGAACCGGGAATGATAATACCCCAAGGATCGCAGTAATAAAGAAAGCCCAGATAGTCAAAGGCATTCTTGTCATAGCCATACCTTTTGTACGAAGGTTGATAATTGTAGAGATGTAATTAATACTTCCCAATAAAGAAGAAGCAATGAAGAACACCATTGAAACCAACCATAAAGTCATTCCTAATCCTGAACCCGGAATTGCTTGAGGCAATGCACTTAGAGGAGGATAAACTGTCCAACCACCAGAAGCAGGACCGGTTTCAATACCTAAAGAGAACAACATGATAACACTCGACAAAGCGAAGAACCAGAATGAAAGAGCATTCAAGAATCCTGATGCCATATCACGTGCTCCAAGTTGAAGAGGAATGAGTAAGTTGGAGAAAGTACCGCTTAACCCTGCTGTTAACACAAAGAATACCATGATGGTACCGTGGATTGTAACTAATGCCAAGTAGAAGCCGGGATCAAGTTTACCATCTTTTCCCCATTTACCGATTACATCCTGTAAGAAAGGAAGTTTTGCATCAGGCCAAGCCAATTGCATACGGAAAATAAGCGACATAAACATCGCGAGGAAGCCCATAAAGATTGCAACATTCAAATACTGTTTAGCAATCATTTTATGGTCGGTAGAGAAGATATACTTCGACCAGAAGTTGTCTTCGTGATCATGATCATGATCGTGACCGTGGTGATCGTGTGAATGACCATGTGCATGCTCGTCGGCATGAGCATCATGGGCCATACTGTTATGTGGATTCACTTCCATGTGAATATTGTTTTCTTGCTTTGAAATTTATAACGAACGATTACTTACTATTTTTTTGCAGATTACTTTGCCATTGAAGTAGCAGCAGAATCAGCAGGTGCCGGAGTTGCGGCAGGAGCAGCAGCTTCTTCTTTAGGGAATACAGCTGATTGAGTTTTCAACCACTCTTCATATTCTGCAGGCTCAACAACACGAACCGGCATTTTCATATTATAGTGAGCCACTCCACAAATTTTATTACACAACATGATAAACTCGAATTTCGGATTACCAGTTTCCTTCTGCATATCTGCAGTAGTTTTTGTAGGTTTAAATGCGAAACGAGTAGTCATTCCTGGTACCGCATTCATCTGAACACGGAAGTGAGGAAGGTAAACAGAGTGAATAACATCGCGAGAGTTAATCATTAACTGTACTTCAGCTCCTTTCGGCAATACCAATTCTTTAGCTATTAAATCATCAGCTGTAGCTGCATCTGCAGAATCGATACCAAGAGGATTTGTATCAGTAATACTGCGGAAGAAAGAAGAACCTAATTTGTTATCTTTTCCTGCATAGCGAGCAGTAAAATCGAACTGCTTCGCATATATCTGAACTACGATACCTTTCATTGAAGCAGACTTTTTAGTGATAACATTCCACTCACTCATACCTGTTGTAATTAATGCAGCAAGTACGATAGTTGGGATGATAGTCCAGATTGCCTCTAATTTATTGTTATCGTGAAAATAAAAAGATCTTCTGTTTTTATTGTAACGGTATTTGAACGCAAAAAAGAATAACAGAATTTGCGTAATAAAGAACGTTATAAATAATACAGTCCAGTTAATTTTCATTAACCCATCAATTGCTTCACCATGTTCTGATGCTGCTTTAGGTAAAGTTAAAGGGATATACAAGTTCATGATGTAGATCATGACAGATAACCCGATTATCAAGAACGAGATCATACCGATACTATTCCATCGGTTAGCACTTTCCTGTTCTGCTTCTTCGTTCTCTCCTGAAAGTTTCGATGCAAGAGCCGCTACATTGGCTAAACGCACCAAAACCAAGGTTCCAAAAACGACCGCTAAGATGAGCAAGATGTTCATAGCTTGTTGTTAGTTGTGGAGTATTGAGATAATATTATTTCTTCTACTAATTAAATTGCATGATTTAAGCTTTCTTCCATCATTGGGTGGTTTTTCGCAACCAACGGAGACTTGCTTAAATAATGTTGTACTAGGTACATGAATAAACCGATGAATCCGATAGTAGTACCGATTTCCATTAAACCGATTGATCCAATTGAAATAGCGGCTTCGCCATGTTCTGCAACATGAGCAGCGCCTTCAGCTGCATGGTGACCAGCTGTGATCATTGAACCAGGGATAACCATAACGAAAGTATCAATCCAGTGACCGATAAATACTACGATAGACATTCCCATCAATAAATATAATTTACGTTTTGCATCTCGTGTCATTAAAATCACAAACGGAGTAATGAAGTTAATGAAGAAAGAAGCTAACCAAAGACCACGGTAATGATCTTGACGTAACATGAAATAAGTGATTTCTTCTGGGATATTAGAATACCAGATTAACATAAACTGAGAGAACCATAGGTATGTCCAGAAGATACTGAATGCAAACATAAACTTACCGATATCGTGTAAGTGATGTTCAGTTACTTCAGGCAAATAGCCTTTCGATTTTAGATACGTTACTGTAAATACTAAAGCTGCGATTGAAGTAACAAATATTCCTGAGAAAGTATACCAAGCAAACAATGTACTGAACCAGTGGGTATCAACACTCATTACAAAATCCCACGACATTGTAGATTCTGTAACTGCGAATAACACTAAGAATTTCGCTGCAGCAGCTCTATTTTTTCTCCAGTAACCTACTCCGTCACCTTCGTCGCTTAACATTGAGTTTTTACGGAATAACCTTGCGAAGTACGTCCAGATAACGAAATACGCCACCACACGAATCCAGAAGAAAGTAGGATTCAAGAATCCGCTTTTCCCTGCGATGATTTCATCGTATTTAGGTGATTTAGGATCGAACAACTCGGCATCCATCCAATGGTACAGGTGATGTCCACCTAAAGCAATAATTACGATCATGATACCACCTGCTACTGGTAGTGACTGACCCATTGCTTCTAGAGGACGTTTGATTACTGCGCTCCATCCTACTTCAGCTACATATTGAACAGCTAAAAAGAAAGTTGCACATAGGGCCATTCCCATAAACATGAAATTATTCATGAGTAAGTTAGACCATGTTTGTTCATGATGAGTTGCAAACTGAGCGATAATGGCCAAAAGACCGATTATCATCATGACTCCTGCAATCATCCGATTTTTTCGGGTGAATTCGTAAGGCTTCGTACTTGTTACCTCGATATGATGATGGTGTCCCATAATTGATCGTTGATCGGTAGTTTATTTTGCCAAGGCAGTTACCTTGGATGAATCTTTAGTTGCTGTTGCTGTAGTACTATCAGAACCGAGTAGAGAAGCTCCGTCGTTCTGTAATTGATGGATGTACATGACAATTCTCCAACGATCTTCCGGTGCAATTTGAGCAGCATGTGCGCCCATCAAGTTGATACCGTAAGTTATTGTATGGAAAATTTTCCCATCGGTAAGATCTTTCATTAAACCTCCACGAGATGAATTACCTTTTGAGTAAGACGGAGGAGGAGGAAATTTACCGATAGCTACGATACTTCCATCACCTTGACCTGTTGAACCATGGCAATGAACGCAGAAAATATCATACTGACGTTTTCCTTCAGCAAGATTTTCTTTGTTAAGCACCAATGGGTTCTTCACATCGCGACCGGCTGCTTCGTAACCTTCGTTCGTTGCAGGGTAGTGAAAGAAAGTATAGTTACGAGGAACAGTTCCGTCAACCGGATGTTGCATCGTTAAACTATCTGAGAAATTCGGGTTCGCTGAATACACCTCATAAGACGGTGAGCGATACATGTCCGGCATATATTCCAGGCCGGGTTTCTTAGGGTCCTTGCTACATGACGTTGCTAGCATCATCACTGACGCTGCTCCGGCACAAAGGATCGCTATGGTATTCTTCATATCCTGGTTGGTATGGATGTGGAAGGTTCGCTAATTATTTATTTATAAATTCAACTGCACCTGCTGATTTCAGCTGTGCTTCAACGTTAGCAATTTCAGAGTCATCCTTAATCTGGATTGCCATAACGAAGTGGTCGTCAGCCATGCGTGGATGTATTACATTAGGTTCTACGCCCGGTAATAATTTACTTCTTAGTAAGAATGTAATCACCATACCGTGAGCAGCACATAATACCGTACTTTCAAATGTTACCGGGATAAATGCTGGTAAATTTTTATAGAAAGCATAACTAGGCTTTCCTCCGATATCCATTGGCCAATCGAAGATGTTCATATACCAGATCATCAATAACGCTAAGCTCATTCCTGTCATTCCATAAATGAATGCACAGATAGAGATACGTGTACGATCTAATCCTAGTTCATGATCTAAACCGTGAATAGGGAACGGAGAAATTACATCTTTCACTTTCAGTCCTTTCTTGCGAAGGGAGCCGATAGCATTCAGCACTACTTCATCATCGTTGAAGATGCCGTAAACGAATTTTTTAGGTGAAGCGCTCATGCGTGTGATTCTGACTTATTAGAATGTTTAGCAGCTTTTTTCTTTTCGCCTTCTGAAGAAGACTTAATGATCGTCTTCAACTCACTCATTGCGATAACCGGGAATACCCTAGCGAAGATGAGGAAGCATGTGAAGAATAATCCGATAGATCCGATATAGATACCAGCTTCTACCCAAGTTGGATGATACATCGCCCAGCTTGAAGGAATATAATCACGGTGAAGAGAAGTAACGATGATTACGAAACGTTCGAACCACATACCCACATTTACGAAGATGGAAATGATGAATGTTGCGAATACGTTCTCACGTAACTTAGAAGACCAGAATAACTGAGGAGTGATAACGTTACATGTCATCATACTCCAGTATGCCCACCAGTAAGGACCGGTAGCACGGTTGATGAACGCATATTGCTCGTACTCAACTCCTGAATACCAAGCGATGAAGAACTCAGTGATATAAGCCACACCTACAATTGATCCCGTAATCAAGATGATTCGGTTCATCATATCGATATGGTAAATCGTGATATAATCTTCAAGGTTTAATACTTTACGAACGATAATCAATAGCGTTTGCACCATGGCAAAACCAGAGAAGATCGCACCCGCAACGAAGTATGGAGGGAAGATGGTAGTATGCCATCCTGGAATCACCGACGTAGCGAAGTCCATCGATACCACCGAGTGTACAGAAAGTACAAGTGGAGTTGAAAGACCTGCAAGTACAAGAGAAACCTCTTCAAAACGTTGCCAGTTTTTTGCACTACCTACCCAACCGAAGCTTAAGATAGTATAGATGCGTTTCGACATTTTTGTTTTTGCACGATCACGGATTACTGCGAAATCAGGAATAAGACCTGTATACCAGAATACTAGTGATACAGAGAAATACGTCGAGATCGCGAATACGTCCCATACAAGTGGAGAGTTAAAGTTTACCCATAACGAACCAAATTGGTTAGCTAAAGGTAAAGGCCAGTAACCTACCCAAGGACGTCCCATGTGCGATACGATAAACGTTGCAGCACAGATTACGGCGAAGATGGTCATCGCTTCTGCTGAACGGTTAATCGATAAACGCCATTTCTGACGGAATAATAATAAGATCGCAGAGATGAGGGTTCCGGCATGACCGATACCTACCCACCATACGAAATTGGTGATATCCCAAGCCCAACCTACTGTTTTGTTCAGACCCCATACTCCGAGACCTGTACCTAATGTGTAGGATACTGAGATGACCCACCACAACAAAGCTGCTGATGACACGCTAAATGCGAGCCACCACCATTTGTTTGCTTTTGACTCTACCGGGCGGCAGACATCTTCTGTGATATCGTGCCAGGTTTTATCGCCTAGAATTAGTGGCGGCCTGAGTTCCGATTCTTTATGCATAGGTGACGAATTCTTACTTCGTTTATATTAATATTATCTATTCTTTAATTAAGCGTGACCTTCTTCTTTGTTACGAACCTTTGTTTGATAGAATACTGAAGGTTGTACATTGATTTCTGCCAATAAGTGGTAACTGCGAGGATCTGCAAGTAATTTGTTTACCTCACTGTTTTTGTCGTTGTAATCTCCGAACACGATAGCATTCGTAGGACAAGACTGTGCACAAGCGGTTTTAATTTCTCCGTCTCCAGGGCGGCGACCTGCTTTCTTAGCTTCCAACTTACCATATTGGATACGTTGAACGCACATCGAGCATTTTTCCATTACCCCGCGTGAACGAACTACTACATCAGGATTAAGCACCATTTTACCTAATTGATCCTGCATGTTATAAGGGAACTGTTCGTTATCACTGTATTTAAACCAGTTGAAACGACGAACTTTATAAGGGCAGTTATTCGCGCAATAACGAGTACCTACACAACGGTTATAAGCCATCATGTTTAATCCTTCCGAGCTATGTGTTGTTGCAGCAACCGGACAAACCGTTTCACACGGAGCGTGGTTACAATGTTGACACATTACTGGTTGGAAGAATACTTCCGGATTATCGGCAGCAGGTTTTTCCATCTCTCCATACATCGAGAGTTTTCCAAGACCTTTTTCTTTTGCGTTTTCTTTTGTTGTATCTGAAGTATAGTAACGGTCGATACGGATCCAATGCATTTCACGTGCACGACCGATTTCATCTTTACCAACAACAGGAACGTTATTTTCTGCATTACAAGCTACAACACAAGCACCACAACCAATACATGCGTTTAGGTCGATTCCTAATCCCCAGTTATGATTTGGTTTTTCGTGTTCAGGATTAGCTGTAGTAGCCCATAAGTCTAATTTCTCAGGAGTTTTTGGTCCGTAAGGAGACTCAATTAACACATCAGGATTACCTGCTTTAGCATCTTTTAACCAAGATGACAAAGTAGTTTCTTTTACAATCTCACGACCCATCATTGTATGGTGAGTTTGAGTTGCAGCTAATGTGATATCTTCATCAACTGTTTTAGAAACAGTTGCACTAGCAGCGATATAACTGAAAGCGCCATTCGATAAAGAAGCGAAAGGATAAGCATTAAATCCTACTCCATTTCCAGCCTTACCAACATTAGTTCTTCCGTATCCAACAGCTACTGCGATTGTGTTATCTGCCATTGCTGGTTGTAATAATACCGGTCCTTTGATCGATACATTTCCAACTTTTACTTCGATAACATTTCCTTGAGTAACTTTTAATTTATCTGCATAAGATGGAAGGATAGCAAAATAGTTATCCCAACATACTTTAGAGATAGGATCAGGTAACTCTTGCAACCAAGGGTTATTCGCTTGATTTCCGTTTCCTAAACCTGTTTTTTCGTAAAGAATTACGTCTGTTCCAACACTAGGCTTCATTAATTTAGAAGCTGCATCAGAAACATTTCCAACGAATGCTGCTGCACCTGTTCCTGCAACTGCTGTTTCAAAAACTCCGTCTTGTAATGACTTAGTCCAAAATGCATCGAAAGATGTCATTCCGCTTTGCATCGGATAAATAGCCGCTGCCCAGAAATCACGTAAGTAAGTATAGTAATCAGCTTGCGCTGCTCCTGCCCACTTCATTAAACTCTCAGCACCCTGACGAGTATTAAATAACGGACGGATTGTTGGTTGTGATAATGTAAAGTATCCTTTGTAAGGCTCAACATCTCCCCATGATTCTAACCAGTGGTGATCAGGGCAAACATAATCGCAATTTTGTGCTGTTTCGTCTTCACGATCAGCTAATGAAATTTTACAAGATACTTTTGATAATGCAGCAGAGAATGCTTTTGCATCAGGCATTGAATAAACCGGATTTGTATTCCAGAATATTACAGCACCTACTTGACCTGCATTCATTTCACCTACTAACTCAGCAACAGCTGCATCGTTACTAGAACGTAAATTACTAGTTACATCTAAGTTGATAGTAGCTCCGTAGTTACCTAACATACTGTTGATCGCATTCACCAACACTTGCTCATTAGGATCATTTGATCCACTGATAACAACACTTTTACCTTTAGCAGCCCATAATTCGTTAGCAATTTTACTTGCCTCTGCATTCAATGGAGATGCACCTGCAGAAACTTGAGAAGCGCCTGCTAGAGCAGCTATTTTATTATAGATAGCAGCAACTGACGCCGACTGCTCACTAGGTCTTACTTTATAACGTGCATCCGCATTCGATCCTGCTAATGATAAAGCAGATTCAACTTGGATATGACGAGACATTGTTTTCTTGCCATCACGCAATTTTCTTCCCACACCATATTGGCGAGAGAATTCGATTGGTGATAACCATGAAGAAAGGAAATCAGCACCAAAGCTTAGAATCACTTCTGCGTTATCGAAACGATAAGAAGGAACTACAGCTTTTCCGAACGACATTTCATTTCCTTTTACGATACCGTAAGAAGAAACTGCATCGTAAGTTACCAATTTAGCAGTTGGATATTTCGCAGTGAAATCAGCAACGATTTTCTTAGCTGAAGGACTTGCAATAGAAGAAGAAACGATTGCAATTTTCTTTCCTGAAGCAGAAGCATCAGCTAATTTCTTAGTGATTTCGCTATCGATAGCTGTCCATTCTGC
>Ga0255345_1004117_pt1 | contig 16269 bp, 14 predicted proteins | sample wastewater_treat_6_FD_192415 | JGI IMG/M metagenome (GOLD analysis project Ga0255345, IMG submission 192415) | Wastewater microbial communities from Lulu Island WWTP, Vancouver, Canada - plant20 | ecosystem: Engineered > WWTP > Wastewater > Unclassified | place: Canada: Vancouver, British... | reverse complement strand
CTGCTCTTTTCCCGGCAAGGTCCGGATAATAATGCTTCAACAGTTCTACGGCAGCCTCCGCCGTACAGGGGGCCATTGCATTAATGTCACCCGCAAACACCTTCGCTATGTTTGTCGGGCTCATGCCATCAATATCCTTTTCAGCTTTAATGGCAACACTGATTTTTTTAATGTCAAGGTTTAATGGCAAAGGCCTGAATATCAATATCCCATGCGTATTTGGATCCATATTCAGCTTTTCCAGGACCTCCAAAAAATCCTCAATGCCAACGTCTTCTGCCAGTGCCTTTATCTCAGCCAAAAGACCAACTGTTTCGCAGTTTTTGATCACCCTCTTTTCATAGGCTATATCATCGGGTCTTTCTCCCACACGTAGGATAACGATTTTGGGGAGGATTTGCCCTTTATATCCCAGCATTTTTATACTATCAATAATTTGATCTTTTATTATGTCCGCCGCTGGTTTTCCTTTTAACAGCATGGCGATTCCTCCATAGCTTAATATCCTCGTAATGACAAATGACGAAAGGCTAGTCCAATAATATCATAGTCAACAGTAATTAATGTCACTGCACTTATTTATTATCTTTTATGATGCAGCCGTTATTATATCACTTTTCCATTTACTTAAAACATTTTTATTAGCGTGAAAACTTCTTTTATGTTTCGTCCGGAGATATGTCCTCCAATTCTTCCAAGCCCACATCAAAACAGGTGGATGCCGTTATCTTTTTTTGCCCCTATATCGATTCTGTGTATAAATAATGCTTAATATCTGCCCCGGTTTAAGGAATACAACTCACAAAATCAGCTAAAAACCAAAGAAAGACGAGTTTGTGTATAACAAAATGGCATTTTGTTATACACAGATTGCTTTTTTTCAAAATTTAGCTGATTTCACGGAGTTTTTCAAGAGTTTAAGCCTCTATTTTTGCTGTTTGTTATACACAGAATGCAATTTTCGACGGTTTTAGCTGATTTAAGAGTTGCGCCGGCCGGAGAGAGAAAAGCAGCTAAAACTGCGTCACGAATGCCGACCTCGGTTGTTTCCGGCGGGCGCTGCCCGCCGGAAGTTGTCTTTTCAAATCCGGGACAATTATTTTAAACCCGTTCTCAACAGGAGGCAAGGAAGGTGGCAAACAAAGCGTCCCCTTGCCATCCCCTTGCCACCCATTATATCACTTTTCAAATTTACTTAAAACATTTTTATTTATAACCGGATTCAGGCTTATTGAGAATGTCGGGTATTTCTGTCAGTCTTTTCATGATTCCCCTCGCTTGATAATCTCCGATCAGGATCATCAAATCCTTGATACGATTGAATATGTTAAGCGACTGCTCACATTCGTTTGCAAGCAAGGCCATTATTTGCTGATAGTTTAATTGCAGAGCCCTGTATAGCAGATCATGCCATTGGCCCCCTGCCCAGTATGGATTCATGCTGGCAAACAAATCGGATTGGGAGTCAATATTATTATTCCACTGCTGAAGTATAGCGGCGCCCGTCTGCTCATCCTTTGCCATGAGTACCTCTGTCAGCCTCTTCGTCATAATAATATTCTGACTCATTAAATTGCATATCTGCTGTGCCGGTTCGGTGCCGTAATAACATGCAAAATAATTATATGCTAAATATGGAACCTGCAGCAACCTGGCAAAGATAACATTGGCGCATTGCGAATTGTGTATTATGGCGCTAACCATCAACATGCTCAAAATGGCCTGATCCAGGTTTAATCCCCTGAATGCATTTATCAGGTTCATTTGCTCGTATGTCAGGTAGCGAGACTGATTCTGGTTTTTTTCAGGAATCAAAAACACCTCATTTCTTTATCATGTATTAGCATAATATGAGGTGTCCCGATAATTGTTCCTGTTGAATTTCTTATCGTTAACGGGCTTCCCGTCGGCATCCCGAACCGCTTATTTCGTCAATTCGATGTCAGGCTTGTTTAACCAGATTTAAGGTATCTTTGCCATTTTGTATATAAATCCAAGGCTGTTATGAATTATGGCGGTTTTTGAAAGGTTGAAATTCCAAGCATATCAATCTTCTTTTCTTTTCCCCAGATAAGCTTCCTTGACACTTTCGTTTGCCAAAAGATCGGCTCCCGTGCCCTCCATAGTGATGACACCTGTTTCCATGACATAACCCCAGTCCGCCGTTTTGAGAGCCATGTTGGCATTTTGTTCTATGAGAAGCACCGTGATCCCTTCCGCATTGATGGTCTTTATTATATCGAATATATCCTTGACGATAAGCGGTGCCAGCCCCAGGGAAGGCTCATCCATCATGATCAGTTTGGGACGGCTCATAAGGGCCCGGCCTACAGCAAGCATTTGCTGCTCTCCGCCGGATAAGGTGCCGGCCAGCTGCCACTCCCGTTCTTTCAAGCGGGGAAAAAGTTCATATATATCGTCGAGATATTTATCAAGTCTGTCATTGTGCACATAGGCGCCTATTTTCAGGTTTTCCAGAACAGTAAGATTGCCGAACACCCTCCTTCCTTCCGGAACGAGAGTTATACCCATGGATACTATATCATCCGGAGACTTTCCGCATATTTCCTTACCGTCAAATTGAATGGATCCTGCCTTGGGTTTCACCACACCCGCTATGGTGCGGAGAGTGGTGCTTTTTCCCGCGCCGTTTGAACCTATCAGGGTTACGATCTTTCCTTTCGGCACCTCTAAAGATATTCCTTTTACGGCATGAATCCCGCCATAGGACACGCTTAAGTCCGTTATTTTAAGATATGCATTATTCTCCATCTTCCGCCACCCCCAAATAAGCATCGATGACCCTTTGGTTGTTCTGTACTTCCGAAGGGGTGCCTGCAGCTATGAGCTTGCCGAAATCCAAGACATAAATACGGTCGGATATCTCCATTACCAGGTTCATATGATGCTCAATCATAAATATTGTCAGGTGAAAATCGTCCCTTAATTGATAAATGAAGCTTGTCAGGTCGTTGGTCTCCTGTGGGTTCATGCCTGCCGCCGGTTCATCCAGCAGCAGGAGGCTAGGCTCTGTTGCAAGAGCACGTGCAATCTCCAGCCGGCGCTGCTGGCCGTAGGGTAAGGAGCCTGAAATTTCCGACCTTAGCTCAGCAAGGCCGACGATTTCCAGAAGCTCTGTTGATTGCCGCCTCATTTCCCGCTCTTCTTTATAATTAATCATGCAGGTTGACAAAAACAGTCCCGCCTTCATGTTCATATGCTTTGCAATGAGAACATTTTCGAAAACCGTCAGGTTTTTAAAGAGACGGATATTCTGAAACGTTCTGGCAATTCCCAGCTTGGTAATGACATCGGGAGTCTTTCGCACAACGTCGGTGTATTTGCCCCGGTTTTCTCCCGCATACATCTTCTTCATCTTTCCTTGAGGGAAATTGCTTACTATGGTTTCTCCATTAAAGGAGACCCTCCCGTTTGTAGGAGCATAGACTCCGGTGGCAACATTGAAAGCTGTTGTTTTACCGGCTCCGTTGGGTCCGATCAGTGCAACGATCTCTCCCCGGTTTACTTCCAAAGAAAGGTTGTTGACAGCCACGACGCCTCCGAATTGCATAGTGACATCCGCCAGGTGAAGTACATTATCAGGCATTGGCCTCACCTCCGTTCCCCGGCGTTTTTCGCCGCAGTCGTCCGGCGATCCGATAGAAAAATCTCAGTATGCCGTCCCAGGAGAACTCTTTATTTCCCATGAGCCCCTTCCGATAATAGAGGACTACGGCCATCAGGATCAGGGAGAAAATGACCATCCTGAATCCGTTTCTGAATAGCGGTACGGAAAACCCTCCAATCACTAAAGGCACGTCAAAGAAACGCAGCCACTCTCTTCCCGCCGTCATAAGGAATGAGGCAAGAACACTGCCTGTTATGCTGCCTAAGCCACCTAAAACAACGATCAGCAAAATGTCATAGGTCAGGTTTACTTGAAAAGTCTTTGAATCAATTGAACGCATGAAGACTGCCAGCAGCCCGCCGCTGATTCCGGTAAAAAAGCAGCTTATGACAAATGACATGCTTTTATGCTTAAATAAATTGATCCCCATGGCTTCCGCCGCTGTCTCGTCTTCTCGAATGGCCTTGAAGGCCCTTCCGTAAGAGGAGTTGATCACCAAAATCATTATTAGGATACATAGAGCGGCGATCCCAAAAACCTGTAAGATCGAGCTGAATGCCGGAATGCTCTTGAGACCGTAGGAGCCGTTAGTGATCCGGTCCAACTGCGGAGCCGCGATCAAAGCCCGGATGATCTCAGAAAAACCAAGAGTGGCAATGGCCAAATAGTCACTTTTCAGCCGAAGGACCGGGATACCTATCAGGCCCCCCACCAGAGCCGCCATCAATCCTCCGAGAATAAGCGCAGCCCAAAAAGGTAAATTGACATTTGCCAGTGGCTCTGCGATGCCGTTGATATAGTAGACATTCGGTCTGGCTTCTACAGGGATAGTAAGAATACCTACCGTATAGGCGCCTATTGCCATAAAACCTGCCTGCCCCAGAGAGAACAATCCGGTAAAACCGGTGAGCAGGTTCATGGATACAGCAACCACAGCATAGATGGCGCTTCGCTCCAGGATGGCAATGGAATAGCTGTACTGTGCCTTGTTGGAATCCAGATACAGAAGCATGGCTATTACAGCGGCTGCAAGAGCAATCGATAAAATATGCTTTGTTCGCGGTTTCATACTCATCATACCTTATCCGTCACTTTCTCGCCAAACAGCCCTGTAGGCCGAATGAGCAGCATCAATATTAAAAGCACAAACGTAAATGCGTCGCTGAAGGTGGAATAGCCCAAGGCAACCAGGGCGGTTTCTCCTAAACCGAGTATGAATCCGCCGACCATGGCGCCGGGTATGCTGCCGATCCCACCTAAAACTGCCGCTACAAAGCATTTTAGGCCGGGCAGGGCTCCGCTGAAGGGGAAGACTGCCATGCGATCCGTAAAATACAAGATGGAACCTACAGCCGCAAGAAGTGAGCCGATGGCAAAGGTGATGGTGATTACCCGGTTGATCTTTATCCCCATAAGCTGTGCCGTTTCAAAATCCCGGGAAACTGCCCTCATAGCCATGCCTACCTTGCTGTGGTTGATCAGGAATACCAGCAGGTATACTAGGGCCAGCGTGAGCACCGGAGTGATGAAGGTCACCAGCGAGGCAGACAGCGGCCCGATTTGGAATATTTTTTTCAGGATAGGGATCGTCGGATAGCCCCTGGGAAGTGCGGTAAACAAATAAGTAGCCAGGTTCTGCAGCAGATAGGAAACTCCGATGGCCGATATCATTATGGACATTCTCGGAGCATTCCGCAGGGGTTTATAAGCGGCTCTTTCAATGAATACACCCAGGAGCACCGTGGCAATCAAAACCAGAGGGATAGCCACATACCAAGGGAAGGAAACCATGGCGAAGATCATAAAATACCCCGCCATCATAAAAATATCGCCGTGGGCGAAATTTATTAGCCTTAAAATACCGTAAACCATGGTGTAACCGATGGCGATCAGTGCATAGGCCCCTCCCAAAGAGATCCCGGTCAGACAATGCTGTAAAAAAACTGATAAAGTCATAAAATGAGGCCTCCTCATAGAGTCCCTGAATACGGGCAGCATTCCTGCATAATAAGATTGATTAAAATGAGTGGGAGTATAGGCTCCCACTCATTTCAATATCGCACATAATTGCTTATTCGACGGAAACGGTCATGAGGAACTTGAAGACCCCGTTTTCCACTGTCTTGATGAAAGCCATATCTTTGTTGGCATCGCCTTTTTCGTCAAAGGAGATGGAACCGGTAACTCCTACTACATTGACACCGGTGAGAGCATCGCGGATAGCGGTTCCTTCGGTGGAGTTGGCGGCCTTGATGGCTTCAAGAACCGTGATGTAAGCATCATATCCAAGTGCGGATACAGCGGGGATGATGTCGTCCTGTTTGTTCTCTTTTAAGAACGCCTTGAAGCCTGTGATAAAGGAAGCGGCTTCTTCGGTGGCCGGCTCTGCTTCATCAAAGAATGTTGAAAGAACGATACCCTCGGCATCTGCGCCGGCATTCTCGATTATGGTCGCATTTTCCCAAGTGTCACCGCCCATGATGGGGCATGTGATTCCAAGTTCACGAGCCTGCTTGATGATCAGCGGTGCCGTGGTGATGGATGAAGGTGCAAAGATGACATCCGGGTTTTGAGCCTTTATGTTGGTGAGGATGGCTTTGAAGTCTGTCTGATTGGTCTGGAACTGCTCCTGAGATACCACAGAGCCTGCTCCGCCGAGCTTGTTGAACGCCTCTACGAAGAAAGCGCCCAATCCGGAAGAATAGTCGTCACCCAGTTGGGTAATGACAGCGGCAGTCTTGGCTCCGTTCTGAATAGCATAGTTGGCCATGACAGTGCCCTGGAAGGGATCAAGGAAGCAGACGCGGAAATAGTAATCGTTTCCATCCGTGACTTGGGGGTTGGTGCAGGAAGCACCCACCGCCGGAATCTGAGCATCCTCAAATGTCGGTCCTGCTGCGATTGATACTCCGGAGCCGTAGGATCCGACCACGGCGGAAACGCCGGCACTGACTAAGTTCTGCGCAGCGGTAACTGCCTCAGTCTTGTCGGACTTGTTGTCTACCTCGACAAGCTCCACCTTATAGGTTTCGCCGTTGATCTCAACTGTGGGATAAACGGTGTTGGCATAACGGACGCCCAGAACTTCCTGGAAACCGCCGCCGCCGTTTTCGCCGGTCACCGGCTCAAAAACACCGATTTTGATTACTTTTTCGACCTCATCGCCACCACCGCCGCCGCCGCATCCGGTGAGAGCAGTCAAAGCCATCATTAAAACTAAGAGCAACGCAAGATTTTTCTTCATTGGATTTTCCCCTCCATTAATAGTGGATTTTGGGCATCCGACGCCCATCTAAACCAGTAAATACGAAGATAATTATATAGTACCGTCAGTTTTTTATCAAGCGAAAGTTCTTGTCCATGTTGTTATCTTGTTCATGTTGATATTGGAGAACACGGCGCCGCAGAATGCGGTGCATGAAAACACCTGGGGTAACACGGTGCCGGAGAGAACACGGTGCCGGGCACCAAGCTTATCCACTTATTCCAGTATTGCAGCGGCGAAGATTTGAGGACCGATTCTTGTTGCCTCCGGCGGAAATCCAGTTGGTCGGGGAGGATAAAGCAACCAAAACGCCCGGCAAAGAGAGATTTGGTTTACATTCGGTACATGATTACAGCCCCCGGCGGGCGCTGCCCGCCGGAATTATAAACCAAACCCCGCTCAAAGACGGATTTGGTTTACATTCGATCTTGATCCTGACTCCTGGCGGGCGCTGCCCGCCGGAAATGTAAACCAAAACCCGTTGAAAGAAGGATTTGGTTTACATTCGGTACATGATTACAGCTCCCGGCGCCCCCTGCCGCCGGAATTATAAACCAAACCCCGCTCAAAGACGGATTTGGTTTACATTCGATCTTGATCCTGACTCCCGGCGGGCGCTGCCCGCCAGAAATGTAAACCAAAACACTGTTGAAAGACAGATTTGGTTTACATTCGGTACATGATTACAGCCCCCGGCGGCTCCTGACCGCCGGAGGCAACCATAATCAGCCTTCAAAGCTGCAAATATATACTTGGATTTCACCCGTCGCTATGTGCTTTTCTCCTCATGACAGGTTGTTTACGCAGATGGGAAGTCAGAATCAGGCTCTGAGTTTGACCAAGTGGATAATAATCAGGATTTGCTTTAATTGTATTAGTATGGTTAAAAATGTTGCTTACACCAAATTCGTCCGAAATTGCAATTATTAGTTGAAAACATACAGATTGAATTTATAATGGTAAATAGAAAGCTTGTCGCAGTATGTTTAAATAAACGGAGGGGGAATTATGAAAAGTACAATTTATAAATCCGGTATAGTCTTTTTAACGCTGATCATGACAGCCTTTGTTATGTTCGGATGCGGTGGAGCAGGCACCGATATCAGTTCTGATTTGCCGAGCATCGGAATATCCTGGTGTGAAGATCTGGATACAAATGAGCACTCCGAAGATCTGCAGGTTTACATAAACGCTGTGGAACAGGCCGGCGGCGAGGCAGTCCTTTTGCCGTTGTTTGAGGATGAAGAGCAGGCGCAGGAAGCTTTGGCTTCTCTAGACGGTCTGGTTTTAACGGGAGGCGAAGATATAGATCCTTCTTACTATAATGAAGAGCCTGACTCATATCTTGAAGATGTTAATGCCGCAAGGGACAAATCGGACTACATATTGCTTTCCGCTGCTTTGGAGAAGGATATGCCGGTGTTGGCGATCTGCCGCGGATGCCAGTATCTTAACGTGATCTGTGGCGGCGCATTGTATCAGGATATTCCTACTCAATACGACACGGATATTTTGCACAGATCCGTTGATCAAATCGACTTCGAATACCATGATATCAATGTCCTGGAGGGCTCTCATCTGGCTGACATTATGGGAGCGGGGGGATTGAACGTCAATTCCTGGCATCATCAGTGCATAAAGGGTTTGGGCGAGGGATTGGAAGTAGTAGCCACTTCTTCTGACGGGATTGCTGAGGCAATCGAAAAAGAGGATGCCACCTTCGTTGTTGGGCTGCAGTTCCATCCGGAATGGCATATCGATGACGGCGATACGGATTTTTTGGCTATTTTTGAAAAGCTTGTTGAATATGCATCAAAATAGATCATATGAATAATGCACCTTGTAACAGGGCGGTTCTCCTTAGGGAACCGTCCCTTCATATTAGGGAACCGTCCCTTCATATTCGGGAACCATCTCTTCATATTCGGGAACTGTCCAATTATTTTTATAAGGCCGTCATATTATATTGGAACCGTCACATCATATGGACCACAACCGTCTACCTTAGCTTCTGACCATTATTAAAAAACCCTTCCCAGGGGTCCTTTCCGGCGATTCGCCTGATGGCCTCAGCCATATCGATACTGCCGGGGGCGACTGCGTCAAGTTCCTCCCAGCCAATGGGCATGGAAACAACTGCGCCCTTTCTCGCCCGCAGAGAATAGGGGGCGATGCTCGTTGCGCCGCGAGCGTTTCTGATCCAGTCGATGAATATCTTGTCCTTTCGTTGGGCTTTTCTCACATTGCTTGTATAACGGTCCGGCCACTTATTTTCCATTACTTCTGCCACCCGCCGGGCAAAATCATGAAAAACCTCCCACGAAGCAGCCGGCATTAGCGGGACTACTATATGATAACCCTTGCCACCGCTGGTTTTGATATAGGTATTTAAAGACAGTTCCGCAAGTATGCTTCTCAAATCCCGCACTCCCCGGCGCACTATGTCTAACTCCATCCCTTCATCCGGATCCAAGTCAAAAACCATCATATCCGGCTTTTCAACGGTGTCGGCCCTGCTTCCCCAGGTATGAAATTCGAGTGTTCCCATCTGTGCTTCGTTTATCAGTCCAAAAGTGTTTTCTATATAAAAATACTTTTCGTATCCCCCTTCACTGTTGGATACATCCATCGTTACTATCCCTTTGCTGCCGAGGCCCGGGTGTTTTTTGAAAAAGCAGGTCTGCAAGATCCCTCTGGGACAGCGGACGATACTGAGTATCCTTCCTTGCACATACGGCAGCATGCGTTCCGCCGCAGCCGCATAATACCTGACCACATCCGCCTTTGTAATTGCCGGTTCTTCGAATACTAATTTATTCGGATTCGTGATTCTGACCCCTTCTATTATAAGGGCGCCGCCGCTTTGTTCTCCCTGTATCGGCGGTTTTGCTATATCACCCGCATACCCTTCCGGTTTCGCCGCCCCATCTGAATTAACTGCCGTTCCCCCCTCGTCCTCGATTATGTTCCCGGCTTTATTCCCGGCTTTATCCCCGGCTTTATTCTCACCTTTATCAGCGACCTTTTCCCTTGAGATATCCCCGGGAGCCTTGTCTGTCCTCAGCCCTTTAAAACTCGCCTGTCTTAAAAGGTTGTTCTCTGTCCATTCGGCAAATTTAATCTCGGCGACAAGCCTAGGCTCAAGCCATGTGATTTTTTCTCCCGGGCCCGGTCCGGGCGGATTCTCGAAAGGCGGTGCCCCAAAAGGCGAGACTGTCCTTTCCAAGTCACTGAATTTATCTTTAAGCATCTTCATATCAGCCTCGCTTATGCCGGTGCCGGCGCGTCCGGCATACATCAGTATCCCGCCCTCGTATACTCCGAGAAGGAGTGAGCTTATACCGGTACTCCTTTTATCGGAGATAGAGTATCCGCCAATCACGAACTCCTGCCTGTTATCGCATTTAAGCTTGATCCAGTCGCCGTTTCTCGTTCCGCTGTAGACAGAATCAGCTTTTTTCCCCACTATTCCTTCCATGCCGGCCTCGCAGGCTGCCGCAAAGCTATCTTTCCCTTGTCCTTTGACATACCTGCCGTAATAAAGGTTTACGGGTGGATTAACCATCAAAATCTCGAGCTTTTCCTTTCTGTCAATCAGGCTCTCTCCTCTGAGATCGGTACCTTCCAGAGCAAGAATATCAAAAATGATATAAGTAAGGTTCTGCAATTCCGAACTTTTTATATAACTTTGAAGCCCATGAAAATTTGTCTTTCCCGATGCATCGATTACTGCTATTTCTCCATCCAGCACCATCGCCCTTCCCGCAGCCAGATCCATAAGCGAATCAGCGATATCCCTGAACCGCCTTGTGTAATCCTTTCCGTTTCTTGTAACAAGCCTGACTGTGTTTGATTCGATATATGCGATGATCCTATAGCCGTCGTATTTCAGTTCATAAACCCAGTTTCCGCCTTCGGGAATCTTGCTGACTAATTTGGCCAACTGCACATCGGTGCTGTCAAAGGGATTCTTTACGGACTTCTCATCCTCCCCTCGCTCTATCTCAGCCATAGTGCGTCCGGTCCTTATGCTTGTTGTAAACTGAGATATCCCTGCCGCATCTTGAGCAAATCCATCCTTTTCTTTCAGTAAGAGCCAGTTATCCCTCGTCTCCCCGGACTTGGCCTTCCATCTGATCAAAGCCCAATTTCCCTTTAGCCTCCTGCCTTTAAGAGTGAATTTCAGTTCCCCTTTCCGGATCCCCTCATCCGTATCTCCATAAGGTTCCCAGAAGCCCTCATCCCAGAGCATAACCACCCCTCCGCCATATTCACCACCGGGTATGCTGCCTTCAAAATTTCTGTATTCATAGGGATGATCTTCTACCTTTACGGCAAGCCTCTTATCGCGGGTATCATAGGACGGACCTTTTGGAATAGCCCAGCTCAACAGCACTCCGTCCCATTCCAGGCGCAGATCGAAGTGCTCTTTACGGGCTAAATGGTGCTGAACAGCAAACCTCAAACCTTCATCGGAGCTTTTTATCTCCCCTTCCGGTTCAAAGGTTAAGTCGAAATTTCTTTTTTGATTGTACTCTCTTAAATCCGAAACCATGGATCATGCTGTTTCCTTTTCTTTTTTGGCTCTTTCGACGCTGGCTTTGAGGGCTTCCATCAGATCGATTACCTTGACATCTCTGTCGGGCTCGGCAGCTACGACCTCTTTTCCTGATATTTTAGTTTCAATGAGCTCTCGAAGCTTCGACTGATATTCATCTTTGTATTGGGCAGGATCAAAGGGCGTATCCATTGAATTGATCAGCACTTTTGCCATACCAAGTTCCTGATCCGATACCTGGGGTTTTATATACTGCTTTTGAAGCTCTTTAATGTCGTCTGCATAGAACATAGTCGAAATAAGGATTCCATCCTCTCGCGGAATGATGGCCATCAGCGTATCCTTTGTTCCCATGACGGTTTTTCCGATAGCTATCTTTTGTTCGGCCATCAGCGAAGCCCGGAGCAGCTCGAAGGCTTTTTCGCCGCCTGTTTCGGGTACGGCCTGATAGGTTTTATCGTAAAAGACCGGTGAGATCTGGTTCAATTGGGCAAAGTGCAGGATTTGAATGGATTTTTCTTTTTCCGTCTTGATTTTTTCGATCTCTTCATCCGTTACGACCACATACTTGTCCTTATCATACTCGAAACCCTTGACTATGTCGTCAGAAGTAATTTCCTTGCCGCAGTGGGCGCAGGTTTTTTTGTAGCGGATCCGGCTGTTATCTTCCTTATGCAGCTGGTTAAAGTGTATGTCATTGTCCTGTTTTGTCGTGTGCATGGCGATAGGGATCGCCACCATCCCGAACGTAATGACAGATTTGCGTGATATCATAAAAAACACCTCCGGAGTTTATTGTTTCCCCATGAGGCATAAGTATTCCGAGTTCCGGGGATATAAAGGGCAAGACAAAATTGATCTGTGCGAGGGATCCAAGTAATTATTTCAGCAATCCGGCAGGCTTTTCAGGCGGATCGAGGTAGTCGATGACCCCTTTCCAGATAAGTTTTTTATAGGCTCCGTAATCTAACTCTCCCGGCTCTAACGGAGGCATTTCCGACATCTTTTTTAGGTCAAAGCCATCCTTGATGATAGCAAACTTAGCTTTTCCCGGTGAAATAGCATATTTCGGGCAGGCATATATGCATTTCAAGCAGGCGATACATCTGTTGCTGAACTTCGGGATCCCGTCAAACATGCTTATATTTTTTTGCGGACAGTCTCGGGCGCAGATACCGCAGCTGTTGCAATCCGAAGATGCACTAATAGAAGCTCCGAAGGATCTGGCCCCGCTGTGTTCCGCTTTCCCTGCCGCAGCAAATAACCTATCTCTAAGCTTGGGGCGAGATAGCTGTATGTGTCCTGATAAAATATCTGAAACGATTTGTTTGACTCTTGCCGGCAAAACAGCTATCAATGCCCGATTGAGCTTTTCATCTTTATAAACTAAATTTAATGGCATTACTATCATCTTTTCATATATCACCGCATATCCTTTGCTTTTCAAAAGGCGTTTGGTCCTAACCCGGCATGCGGTGTTGGGCGAAATCTCTCCCCCGGCTGAAACCGATATGACCACGGCGGATGCATCCGGCACCGACGGCAGTTTTTCTACCCATTCCTCCACTATAGAAACCAGCCTGAAAGCATAAACAGGAGAAAAAATCATGAGCAGGTCCGCCTGCCCCGCTTCCATGGGATCATGATCTGCTATATCGATTATCCTGCTGCTTATCCCATGCTCGGCAAATTGTTTTGCGAAGCATTCGCAGACCATCTTTGTGCAGCCTGTTCCTGAAAAATATGCCAAAGTCAGCCTATTGGGTTTAATAAAAGCAGGCCATCCATCAGCTTTCAATTTATTCATCTTTTTCCCGAACGTCTTCTCCGAATACAATTCCCTTATACTCGATAACCCTTCTGCCCTCTATATTGGGTGTTGTCGTTACGATCATTCTGATCCCTCCATTCTGATATGTCCTGTCATACTGATGATCCCTATGGCAATATTATTCTGGCACACTGTTTCGTTATTACTCTTCGATCGTTATAACAGAAACGGGGCAGCTCTCTTCCGCCTCTTTAGCCGCATCATAGTTTTCTTCGGTAACCTCACCGTATGCTTCTGACTTTCCATCATCCGCCAATCTAAATACTTCGGGGCATATTTCGGTGCACAAGCCGCAGCCAATGCAGCTATCCCGATCAACAACAGCTTTCATTTTCCATCTCCTTTTTGTTTTTAGACTTCCTGTAATTATTATACATCTTAACACTCGCTTTAAGCAAGCCAAAGGCAGAGTGCCACAAGGCGCCTTTACTTGTCAAAAGTTTTAAACATTAACAGGCCGGCAGAATCTCTGACATTATTGTACTGCATGCACATACAGAAAAGGATGTAAGGAGAAAACATGAAAACTATATAAAATACAATCAGATCGAAAGAGACTGAAGGTGCTTAGTTTTTAAATCTTCTTAAATCATCCCATGCAAAAGTCCATTCCGGAGTGATTAACTGCTCTCCATCTCTTAACCTATACCATGGGCTTATTTCTTTATCTGACGGATTTAAAAGAATATGAGTTTGCTGAGCCGGCATATAGGATTGAGCGAGTAAAAATATTTTATCGCCCATTTCATTTGCCGCTGCATCTACAACAATTATGGCATGGCCGGGGCTGCCGCCAACTATAAACACATCACCGATCTCCATTTGCTCTGCCGGCACAGCATCAAGTTCGTTAGCTAATGATATGGTTCCCGAATAAGCAAACACCATATCCATATATTTTCTGAAGGTCTCATATGAATCTGAGTGTTCGGCCGCCGGATAGTAACCGGCAGTGTTTCCGTCTACTTTTATCCTGTATCCCTCCATCCATTTTGTAAACTCAGCCTTAAAACCCGAAACAAAGTTAAAATGGATTTTATCATACAACCCCAGAGAGTATAAGTATTCTGCCCGTAAAAGCATAATGGCATCTGCGCATTGATGTAAATCCCTATCGCCTATGTCCACATCAAATACACTGTCGTAAACATTTTGCCTGTTTTTTTCTCTGCCATCATAATATAACACTTTTTCCCCATAGGGCTTGAGTTTTGAATTTCTCAGGAATTCTCCGAAACTATCCCCGGATACTTCCACCCGATTATAGCCTTCCGGAGTAGAATATCTTCCCTCCAATACATTTGCTTCCGGATTAACGATACTCCCTTCGGAAATTATTGTTTCCTTGACAATTGAATCATTTGCGTCCGGTGATTTTGCAGATGAGTTATTCGCATCATCACTTCCACAGCCTGCCAATAATAACAGCAATATGGATATATAAATAATTTTCATAATATCAGACCTATTCTTGAGCAATTGGGGCGATGCTTACTGTTTCATTATGCAGCTGATTATAGCTTATACTTGCAGCCCTGTCACTCCTGAAGCGGGTTTTTATACTTTGGCGATATTATTGCCATAACTTTCAGCCCATACTGACAGGTCATAAACGTACCTTAACCCCTCTTTTTCTTGTATATACCTTACCATTGAAATATACTATATTACAGTAAAAGAATCATAATCATCCTTGTTCGGGAGGGGCCGACAGACCTATATAGTAAAATGCGAGAACTATGAAGAGGCCGGCGAAAGAAAAAAGGAGCCTTAGACTACTATGAGAGAAGTATATAAGAACATCTATTTAAAGGAGCTTGCTCTGCCTGACAACCCTCTAAAATATTTAAATTTTTATGTTATCAAAGGTGCGGAAAAATCTATGCTCATTGATACCGGATTTAACTGCGAGGATACAAAAGCAGAGATTATGAAGGTCTTTGAGGAATTGAGCCTGGAACCCGAAAGCACCATTCTTTTCTTGACTCATCTGCATTCAGATCATACAGGTTTGGCTGCGTATTTTGAGAAAATGGGTTTAGTGATATATGCAAGCAAAATTGATGGCGACTTATTGAACGGCAGTGTAGATAAATCCGATCCAATGTGGCAAAACGCGATTCAGCATGAATTTTGGCAGGGGCTTGAAGAAGACCGGCTGATTATTGAGGACCATCCCGGATTCAAATTCCGCCCATCCGGCCATATCAATTACATACCCGCAACCCCCGGCGAACACATCCAAATCGGCGAATACAATTTTGAAATCATCGATTTGAAAGGCCATACGCCGGGCATCGTTGGGCTTTATGAAAAAGAACATAAAATACTGTTTTGCGGAGACCATATACTTGGCAAAATAACCCCAAATATTACATTTTGGGGATTTCAGTACGGTGATTTGTTAGGGACCTACCTTGATAGCTTAGACCTTGTCTATAATCTGGATGTGGATCATCTTTTCCCTTCCCATCGTTTTTTAGTTGAGGATCACCAAAAAAGAATAGAAGAGCTTTATGAGCATCATGCCAAAAGGTTAGAGGAGGCAAGACAGGCGTTAAGGAAATACGGAAAATCTACCGTAAGAACCGTAACCAAGCAGCTCCATTGGGACATAAGAAGCAAGAATTGGGATGATTTCCCGAAGGCACAGAAATGGTTTGCCGCCGGAGAAACCCACGCCCACCTGGAGCATCTCAGGGCATTGGGAGAAGCGGCAATGGAAGAAAAGGACGGGATCCTCTATTATTCGATGATCAAATGAGCGCCTGACCCATCAAAATGAATCAGGACAGACAAGCCTCGATTGCACGACGCGCCCAATCCGAGTCATTATAAACCGCTCTGCCTACACCGATCAGATCTGCTTTTTTTGAACTTAGCAAAGCCTCGGCCGCCTCCGGCTCTGTGATCCCCCCTGTAAGTATGACCGGTATGTTAACAGCCTGCTTTATAGCCTGTGTAAGCGGTGAAAAATATCCCTGTCC
>Ga0255345_1004112_pt1 | contig 16282 bp, 5 predicted proteins | sample wastewater_treat_6_FD_192415 | JGI IMG/M metagenome (GOLD analysis project Ga0255345, IMG submission 192415) | Wastewater microbial communities from Lulu Island WWTP, Vancouver, Canada - plant20 | ecosystem: Engineered > WWTP > Wastewater > Unclassified | place: Canada: Vancouver, British... | reverse complement strand
AATATCTGATGGACAACTTAAACTAACTATTTTTACCCTTGAAATAAATAGGTCTGATGGTAGTCGAACACCCATACTGGGTAGAACTGAAATTTATTCAACTTTTAATCCAACTTCATCCCAACCAATTCTGAATAATGCGATTGATGGGGATATTGATTTTTATGAATTTATGTCGTATTATGAGGGACGTAATGTAACTACTCGTTGTAGGGTTTCCGTTACTGGTAATACTGCTTACTTTCCTGGCGGTGGTTATCCTGCTTGGTTTTCTCTTACTAGTGATAATGTACTTAAATATATATACAATGCAATGAATATAGATATTACATCACATCTTTTTAATCCCAATGCTACCAAGAAATTATTTATTGCATTTTCTCTACAATATGATGGATACCAAAGAGGTGCACTTTCTAATCCTTATGTTGTTATTGTTGATGATAGTAACGAATATAGATATTACTTGTCAATAAAACCCAATGTAAGCACAGCCGTAAAACGTATTACGGGTATAGATGTTTGGGGTAGTATTAGTGAAAGTGTTAAATCATCATATAGACAGGGTTTATATTATCTATGTCTAAATGTTCCATTCTTAACCGAAGATTATGATAATCTTAATATTGTAATGTCTCGTGCATTTTCAACGGATTATTATCCTATTGATGATATGTATTTATTTAAAGTAGAACATAGTAAACTAACAAGTAGTTCCTATGAAGATATTACTGATATACCCGAAGAAACACCTAATCAAGCATTTGTATATCGTCAAGCAGTTGTAGGTGGTGGCAAATGTTTCGCTAGTAATATAGAGAAGACTAAATTGTTAAAGGATTGCTATAATTATTTATTTCGTAGTGTGGCTAATAGTTTTGATATGTTTAACTGGGGTGAAGAATATGCAAAGTTACCACTACGTAGTTCAGTAACAGGGATGGGATACTATAATGGGAGAGTAATAGTATTTGATAAGACTACTATGATAGTAGTAAACGCCGCTTCGTTATCTATTGAAGATGTATTTGAAGGTATTGGATGTTGTGCAGAGCAGTCTGTTCTTAGCACAAAATATGGTTTATTTTGGGCGGACTGCGGTGGAATATATTTATGGGATGGTGGTATTCCACAACGTATTAGTGATAATATTAATAGGGATGCAAATGGAGAAGGGACTACTCATTTTGGTTGGTTAGATAGAACTGATACAGAAAAGGAAGGCACAAAAATTCTATTTGATAATGTCAATTTACGACTAATAATTACATCGGGTAGCGTTGGATATTTCTTTTATATCCAATGGAAATCTTGGCTTTTCTTTACAAACAGTATTTCTTTCCGAGCAGATGGTTCTTCTACAAAGATGGTTGCTAGTCCAAAAGGTGAGTTTTTCATATATGTATATGTAAAACTATCAGAAGAAGCCACGTATTGTAAGTTACAAAAATACTTATTTGCAGGTGAAAGTAATAGTTATAGAGAAGGGAAAATTATTACTAGGACAGAAATAGGTGGTAGTAATGTATTGCAGAAGAATTTTTCTTATCTACGTCTTAATACTTCTTATGCTCCTAATGCACCTGCGATTACTGCTCCTGTCAATGGAATGGTATTCATTGGTAATAGCATTAATGTATCTGGTACTGCTTATGATGGTATAAGTAATAATATTAAATATCAATGTTCAAAAGATATGGATTTTCATTCTGTATCAGAACTTTCTGATTTCAGTATAGATTCTAGGGTTTGTCATAATTTTGTGACTATTAAACCATCTAGAAACAAGACTGCCTCACGGGGAATCTACTGGATAAGATTTATGTTTGTATTACCATCGGGTAGTACTCGTCGTAATATTGGTGGATATGAATTAGCAATGCGAAATTTTAGGATAAATTAATATGAATAATTTTTTAGAAACGAATCATCAACCTAATGTAGATAACAAGAATGAGTTATTTCAGGCTTTTAAAAGAGTTTATGATATTATTAATGAAAATAGTGGAAAGATAAATACTATGTTTGATATTATCTCCGTAGATGAGAATCCTGCTAATAAATGTCCTCTAAAAAATAGTGATAGCGGGTTTATCAAAGTAGTACAGTATAAAGATACTTGTTATTTGTATGTAAAAGTATCTAATGGATGGAAAAAAATTTTATTAACGTAGGAGGTGAATATGCCGTTTAGTCCTTTATCAATTGTGGGAATGTCATTGGGAAATATATTAGCAGGTGAGTTATCAGCTCAATCAGCTAAGAGCACTTATAATAAGTCTATTAGAGATTTAAAAAAATCTGGTGCTTATAAAGATGCTAGTAGCGCAATAGATATGTTACTTAATATGGCTATGACTGATACGTCAGGCGATTATTATAAAAGCGTTATGGAAGCCCAAAGTGGTCTTATACGTGGTCAGATGGCTGAGGCTGAGAGTATAGCAAAGTCTGGCGGTATTAGTTCTGGTTTACTATCTATGCAACGCAGAAATGCTATGAGTGCCGTAGCTAGTAGTACTGGAGAACAATTACGCCAATACCGTATGCAAGACTTATCAAGACAGCAATCTGCGGCTGGAGCGGCAGGGCAATTAGCAGAAGGTCAGGCTAGTATGTTACAGGGGTTACTTGGTGGTAGAGCCGCTAGTATGGCTGGTGCTAGACAAGAGGGTATAATGGGTGCGGCTAACACAGCGGGGTCTATGTTTTTAAGCAATAAACAAAAGACTTTAGGTGATTTTATGCCACAAATACTGAAAATATTAGAGAACGGAACTGGCGTAGCTAATAATAATGCGACATCAAATTCTTCAATGCAAGTTGGTAAATCAACTATACCGACTGGTAGTAATACGGGTTTTGGTATTGAACCACCTGGAGAAGATTCTTCTGCTCAGATGCCAAATATTGGAGTAATACCAGATTTTTCTGCAACGCCAAAAAAGAAATTAGGTACTAGTATAGGTAATGTTGCGGGGAATATAGGTAATATATTTACTGACGCATACGGAGATATAGCAAATTTTCTAAAGAATTTATTTGGGGGATAATAATATGGCAGAATTAAAAATATCTGAATATATAATGCAAGCTAAGCAATCGAGGGAAAACCTCGAGAACAATCTTGCTAATGTGCTTATATCGGCTATCTTCCAGCAAAATATGGCTAAACTAAATGCTAAATTACAACAGGAAGCATACTTGGCACAAAGAGAATTTGATTACTATTTAACAAGACGCAATGTTATGAGCGAATTGGGACTTAGTGATTTACAGGAAGTATCTAATATTGACTCAATAATACAAACTGTAAATTCTTCTGAATCTGAAATTGGTGTAAATAATGTAAATAAAGCAAGAGAAATTTATCGAAAGAGTGCTGGAGAATTAGATAGAATTGCGGCAAGACACCAAGATATAGCTAGACAATTTAATAATTTGTTATCCGATTTGCTTGTGCGACGCAAGGATACAGACCAACCAATAAGTCGTGAAGATTTAGATGATATAGAAAAAAAGATTATCAAAGATAATAAATTTTCCAAAAAAGATGATTTAGTAATATTAAATGCGGTAAAAAACAGGGTAAATCTGGCAGATGTTCAAACATCATTACTAAATATGCAAAGTACCAAGACAAATATGGAAGTCGCTAAATCACAGGCATTCGTAAATATTGAACAGGGAAAATATTTTGGTAAGCAAGCAGAAGAATTAGGTCGGATTCCACCCTCGCTAGTTGTTCCATTTTTGGAATATCTCGGTCTCCAAACTCAACGGTATGTAACAAACTTTATGAATTATGCCCTTGTAAATGGTAAAGCAAATAAAGAATTAGTAAAGAGAGTTTTTGGAAATCAAGTAGTAGTAGATAAAAATAATAACAGACGTGTAATTTCATACAAACAAGTATATCCCTATGTAGCTAGTGGAGATTATGAGGGGTTTCTTAAGCTTCTAAAAGAGCATAATGTAGATATTGCTAATAATACAAATCCAATAGTTCAGTCAGCATATTTAGCTAGTATATCGCAACAAAAAGAACGTATGTTTTTTGAGGAATTAAAAGACCAATACAACGACGTTCCATCAGTAAAAAATTGGTTTAATGCTAAGGCTAATAACCAATCAAATAGTCAGATGAATACCAATACTAAACTTAATCTTAATTCTAACTCTAACCCTAATTTTAACTCTAATCAGTTATATCTTGGATATATGATGAACAATCCTTTTCCTCTTAGTAGTGTTTTAGGTATGCAAAATCAACAACCTCAGAATGAGTTACAAGAACTTGTACCAGTTGAATCAACCACAGGTGTAGCTCCCGTACGTGGTATGATAATGCCAACAGCCTTAGCAAATATGCCCTATAATGTGATTAATAATTTTTTGGGTAATCTCTTGGGTGGAGGACAATAGAATGGATAATAAAAACGGGTATAGTTCTTTTGTAAATCGGTCTAATAGTTTTGTAAATCAACCCAGTGATTTTGTAAATGCTGATAGTAGTTTACTTAGTTATTTGGGTGCTGGTTTTACTATTGGTGAAATTAGTTTATTACAGCAGGGATATAGCCCTATGCAAATTTTTCAGCAATATGAAGGGAATGTAAGCCCTGCAATGGGGAGAGAAGCTGAAAAAGAATATCAATTACAACAAGAATATATTAGACAAGCACGAATAGCTCAAACGATACAGCAAAATGCTGTTAATACAGCTATGCCATCATCTCAATCAGTAGAAAATCAACGGGTGCAAACTCTAATGCAAATGGAGCAAATTCAGGAACAGCGAAGACAAGCACAGTTACAGGGACAGATGGGACTTCAGTATCCTCAACAAGGAATGGGAGTTGACCAGCAAGGGCAACCATCTGATACACCTGTTCCATTGCCAAAAGCAATAGAATCAGATATGGCAGGGGCTAGGTTTTATCAAAGTCCGACTACTCCAGTTCCATTTGTAGGAGGACAACAAAATGCCATTCTTGATGCGCTAGGTATGTTCGCTTGGAGTTTTGCTGAAGAATGGACTATGGGATTGATTGATATTATTCCTGGCATAAAAGAACTACGTCCAGTTGCCGATACTAAAGCAGGTCGTATAGCTGGTACACTTGGTAGGGTAGCAGGAATAGGCACTGAATTACTGATACCTACTGGTATTATGAGTACGGTTGGTAAGGGAGCAAAATTAGCGAGTAGAGAAGCAACAAAGAGAACAGCAGAAATAGCAACTAAAAATGTTGTTGCACGTGGTTTTAAGGGGAAAGTAGCTAAAGAAATAGTAGAAGAAGCAGGAGAAACTGTATTTGGTACTGGGGTACAAGTAGCAGTAACTAAAGTGGGATTGGCTAATAAACCATCGGCACTAACAAGCTTGGCAAGACGAGCGGCTACTGGAAAAATCTCAGTTGAAGAAATGGGAAAGAAACTAAGTGCAAACTTTATTAGTAATTTAGAACAACAATTTGCTAAGCACGGTTTGCAAAACGTACTATCTCCAAATGAAATGGCATATATTAGTAAGATTGTCGTTGATACTTTTAATGATATTCCTACGGTAGATTTTGTTACTGGAATTACTAAGTATTTAGTTAAACGTAATATTCCTAATGCTACTGCTTTTGCAATTGGTAATGGTATAGAACGTGGTTTTCTTTTTGGTGTATCTGATTTAGTGCGTGGTACAATCTATTCCTATGCTGATAATCCAGAAGCTACCTTTGGAGAGCATTTACAGCAGGGAGTTAGAATGGGTGCAAGAAGTGCTTTAACTGGTACTTTTGCTGGTTTAATTTCTGCTATTCCAATGGGAAAAGAAACTAGTAGTCTCAATGATTTTCTTAATGCAACTTATGCTAAGATAAGTAATCCTAAACCATTACAACAAATGACTACTCAACAATTAAGTGTTAATCTAGATATGTTTCTCAGAGAAAATCCCAATAAAACTATTATATTTTCTAAGAAATTTCTAAGTGGATTAAGTGATGATGATAGAAAAATCATCCAGTCATTTATATCCAAATCCGATGATGTGGTTTCATTAAGAACTATAAGAACCATAGAAGAAGCTTTGGGAGATTCTTCTGCCGCTAAAGATTTATTACTTGATGTTCATAAACAGTTACGCCGTGAGTTCGCTACTGAATTACAGCGGGGTGCTATATCTGGTGCTACCAGAGCTATTATGCCTAATTTAATGAAGATGGGATTAGGGTCTTTAGTTCTTAATGCTGATTTGTTAGTGTCGTTATCACGTGGTACTAATTTTATGGATGCCGATGAATTATTATTTCACTTTATTATGGGTGGTTATATGGCAAGAAGTAAATCCAACTGGGCTACTCACGATTACGATTCTCCCACCTTCGGTTCTGGACAGATGGATAGATTAAGATGGGGCTTAAGGATAATGGGCGATAGAATAGATAATCCGATTCTTAATATTGGTGATATGGGTGCTCCTGAATATAATCATCTTTCTTATAATAACGATACGAATATTCAAAATGCTTTAAAGGTATTTGAAGATAATAGAGGTATATTTAAACAGGGAGATAATGGTACTTCGATAGAAGAAAGATGGAATAATAGAACAAATAATCAGGGAAAGAGTGCCGCTGATATTAATATTCTTAAGGATGCTGATAAAAAGTATTATGATGTTTTTCATAGAGCCTGGTCTTTAATAAGAGCTTTTATTCCTGTTAATCAATATAAAGCACTTTCAGAAATAACAATGGAAGATGCTTTAAAAATTGGTAAAGAAATATCTGAGGGTAACAATGCAGAGTTAAATAAAATATTATCTAATGATATATTAACTAGACAATATATAGAAAGAGCTGTTAATGGAAGTGCTATGAATCTTCTTAGAATGGGATTTGATACACTTAAAAGAGCACTAGCTAAAATAGGTATTAATATTAACGACCTAAAAGAAGATGGCATAAGTGGTGTTGTCCCTACTTTTTTCACTAATAAAGAGGGAAGTAAAAATCCCCAATTACAAGAATTTTTAAGTTATATTCAGAATCTTGTAGATTTATATGCAGATGTAGGAGCTATAAGTAAGGGTGGAAATGGTGTTGCAATAGATACTCCTGAAAAAATACAGGATGCTTTAGAAGCTCTTAAAATAATTAAGGGTGTAGAAGAAGGAATGACTAATGATATATTTAAGAATACACTTAAATTTTCATTTAATAGTCCAGTATTTGCTACTTACATAAGGGGTGCATTAAACTATAATGTAATTGATAAAATTAGAGGAATAGCCACTGGTGAAAATCCTTCTTCGCCAGCTATAATATCTTATTTACACAGCATAGGAATACTAACTCCTGACAATAAAATCGCTAGTCAGGCAGTAAAAATAAAGTTTGCTGATAATGTAAGTCCTGAAGATAAAAATATAATTCTTGCTATGATTGATGTAGTGCGCACTAATTATAATTCAGATGATAATGTTGGTGGTGGTGAAATAAGTATTAGTGCTAAGCAGGTAAATGATTTTATCAAGGTATTGGAAAATAATAAATTCCCTACATCTAAAAATGCTGTTGATGTTTACAGAACCGCTTTTAATGATATTATTTTAACAAAGCTTGCTTCTGCTAATTTGGATTTGGAAGATGCCGCTAAAATAAATATCTTAGCGCAGAGTGGACTTTTTAATTTTGGGTTTTCGTCTTTATACAAAATTGAATTAGGTGCAAACATAGAAGAAGAATTGAGACAAAAAGTAGCAGAAGAGAATAAAATTGAATTACCTGAAGGAACTCCCAAGCCATCTGAAACTAGTGCTGGAGAAAAAGTAATAGTAAAATTAGTAGGTGGAGAGGGAATAGATATTGCTGATGCTAACTTTACACAAAAAGTAGAGTGGTATAATCAGATAGTACAAGAGCTATCTAAAAAGTATAATTTACCCATTCAAACTAAATATCTTGACAAAAAATCTATTAATTATGGTTATGCGTTAAATCAGTTTCTTGATACCTATGGGATTTTATCGAAATATATTACCGAAGATACAGCTAGTCAGTTTATAGGTACATTAGGTAGATTAAGTGCCGCAATAGGTTGGAATAATAAAATAGGTTTCTTAAGTAATTATCAATCTATGGCAGTTACTAATTATCTAATGAGTAAAAAATACTTGAACGCCGAAGATTTTTTTGTTGGTGAAGTTTCTGCTAGTATAGATGATTTAATAAAGCAGTTAAGACAAAGGTTTGGTAATAGTGGGAATGTAAATGTACTAATAGCAGGTTTAGAAGCAACACGAAACGAAGTAGAAAAAATAAAAGCAGAATCACAGAAGAAAAAAGTAGAACAAGCAAATAAAATAGGGCTACCCAGTCAAGAGCAGGGACAAGAAGAGGATGCTATAAGTACACTAGCTCAAAAGATGAGCCTATTTTTTGGTAGTCCAGAACAGCAAGATGTAATATTAATGGCACTAAAAGAAGCCAGTGAAAGTGGAATATTTAAGATTGGTGATGAAGAAATACCAGTTCAGATAATAGGTAAGAATATTATTAATAAAGTATTAGGTGTTGTAGATGAAGATGTAAGACGAATCCAAGCTGGTATGCTGGAGGAACTTCGTTTAAAAAGCGAACAAACAGAGAAAGACCTAAAATCATATCTTGAAAATGGGGTTGGAAATTCTAAAGACTATAATATTAATAATTTACCTAATCAAAAGAATATGTCACTTAAGACTGGAATTAGTGCTAGTGATGTAGAAACATTATTCTCGTCAGGCATAATGATTGACAGAAATACGGGGGCGTTAACGATTAATGATAATTTATATGATAACTTTACTAATTCATTAACATTTAAAGTTGGTAATAACGATATATCATTTGACCAATTAAAAGCTCTATCTGATAGTAACGATAGTAATGCCAATAAGGCACGGGAATTGGTTACTCAAACTAATAACTTTTATGCTGGCATTTTAGTATCTACTTTTAATTCCACTACTATTGATGAACTTTCTGCTTCTATTTTTAATAAGAGTATTACTCTAAGTAAAACTGGTAGGAAAGTCAAACATAGCAATCTTACTAAATGGTGGGCTAGTAACGGATTAGTATTTGAACGAGTAAATACCGAAATGAACTTAAGTGAAAATGGAAAACGCTCTGTTGTTGATACTGCGGAAAATATAGAATATCATACAAAGTTTCGGTATGTATTGGGTGGTTCTAATTCTAGAATTTCCGCTTTTGATGAAAATGGATTGCCAACTAATATTGGTAAGAGATTATTATATTCTTCAGGACATCCTAACTCTTTTTATGCCATAGAATTAACTGATAATAATATAGAAGTTATCAAAACAATGTTTAATAAGGCAATATCTGATATTAAACAATATACTGGTGAAACAATAAAGAATCCTTTACAGGGTAAAACTAATAAACAACTAAGTGATTCTGAATTATTTTTTATGTTGCACATTTCGCATTTGACACACACATTTGGAGCACAAGGGGCTAAGAAATTCTTATTTAATTCTGATAATCAAGATGGTTTTAAAATGCTGAAGTATCTTAAACAAGTAGAAAATAGAAATCTTACGCCAGAAAACTTAAGTTTAATAAAGCATATAGCTGAAAAGACTGGGGATAACGAAACGCTTCAAGCCATAAAGAATATATTCGGTGAAAAGCAAACTGAAACAGTTGGTATGATTGTGATAGATGATGGGGCGAAGGGGTCACCTTTTGATTTACAAACGTTATACACTGCTTATTGGACAAGGGATAAAGCCGCATCGGGAGTGGATGGTGCATTATTTGTTTCTAAAGATTTATATCGCATACTATCGGCTTATGGTGTTGATGATAGGAATAGTGGTGCTATTAAAGGTAATATTGTATCTAATGGTAGTAAAGATGGTATTATAATGATAGGCAAGGTTGCGATTTTTTATAGTCCTGATGTACAGGAATTGATATTTGATAAGAATAAAGGTGTTGATGTTGTTGCATTTAAGAGTGGTATTAAGTATTTAAATAGTGATACTGATGATTCGGTAAAGAATAAGGTAATAACTGGGATAAGTTCAATTGATGAAATAGGAAAACGTATATCACCACATACTATTTTACAGTTACAACTTGATTCTTTTCAGCATCAATATAATTTTGCCGAGAAAAGTCCTGCTTCTATTAGTAATCAGTATTCTAACTTTGTAGATAACCCATTGGTTTCACGGGACTTATACGATACATTTTCTAGAAGAGGAATAGAAATATTAAATGAAGTTCTGGAAAATATGAATGAAAGTCCTGAGTATGTTAATGCAATGTTACGTTTATATTTGGGAGTAGAGAATGGATTCGATGAAGATTTAAGTATTGACTCTAATATATCTCTTGCCAAGCGGATAATAATGTCATCACCATTTGCTACGCTTGATATGTTTGGTGATAGTATAAGAAACAATGCTGTAAAACGATTGTTTATTGACCGATACTTGCAAGGTCATAGCGAAAAGGGTGGTAAAGCAGTACTAGTGCCTTATGCACTTAGAAGACAAATAACTGGAGTTGATTTACCGCACGCTATTATTGACCTTGAAACTGGACAGCTTAGCCAATTTGGAGGTGTAGAATTACCTTACTATGCTGGTGATATAACTCTGAGCAAAGAAGACATTTCCTTTATTATTCATTATACTGACAATACCAAATCTGGTGAACCGATAGAACGGGAAAAACCAATTGATTTGGATACTGCAATAAAGATGTTCGGTAACGATATAGATTTTAGTAATTTTACTGTTAAATCTATAATGGATGTATTGGGCAATATTAACAAGCGTTTGGAAAAAAGTAGAGGTACACAGTTTACAGCATACAGTAAAAGAACGGTAGATGGTAAAGTAGTTCCAGTTCAGAGTATTGATTTGGCTACAATGATTTCTCGTTCTCCATCTGTTAAGCCCGATGATATAGCGGTATTTAAAGTGAAGACTATATTAGACAAAAAGTATGGTAACACAATTTATTTCAATCCTCTCGACGTGAATTATACCTTAGAAGGTGATTATGATATAGATTCTGCTTCGTTCTTCTGGGGATTAACTCATAATAGTATGAAGCATTTTGCCAATAGAAAGCAAGTAGGTGCTATTGAAGCTAATGTTGAGAAACCCACTTATTTTTCTAAAAGATTATTTGATGCAAATCCAGAAGAATATTATAGAGAAATACAAAGGTATAAACAATATCAGGCAAAACAAACAAAATTGCGTGGAGCAAAGGTAAAAGTTGAGGCTATAAATGGTTATCTAAGAAACTCTAAATTTAAATTATCATATCTTGAAAATGGAAAACACGTAGTTATTGAGTATCGTGATAGTGATGATGCTATAATGACAATAGCTAGTAATATACAAGCCTCCTTAGATTCTTATAACCAGATAGACCCACGTGAATTAGATATTGATTTACCTGATGTTCGTCGTAGATTATTATTTGAGAACGAATATATTGTAAATGGGAAAACACAGAAAGGATTATTCGTTAAGACTATTGATGGGCAAGAAATAGAACTTACTAAACAAGAAATTGATTTAATTCAAAAAACAATAGTACCGTACTCTAAGTTAAGAACTCTAGCTACTGGTGTTTGGGATGATGGATTACCAGCAAAGTCAACCATAGATAATATTAAGGATTATGCGTATGACTATGGTATGTTTTTAACAGACCCGATAAAATATATTAAAAGACAATATGGTTATACCGCTTTTGCCAATGCTAAAAGTTCTAAAATTAATGCTTCAGACAGAGCTTTTCTTGACCAGATATTTGCTAATAATAATAATCCGTTTGCCGAATGGATGGGGAGATTAAATAACGAACAAGAGATGCAACCATTTGAACGCACTATAATTAATATGGGCAAAGCATTATCGAAAAAAAGAGAATATTTATTACCAGAATCGGAACATAGACAATTACTAGAAGGTGTTTTGGATGCAGAAAATATAGACCAATATGCTATTTATGTTCATAACAGATTGAAAACTTATGCTCAATTACAGGCACATATAAGATGGTTAAATAATACAATTCGGCGTAATAACTATACTCTAAGTCGTAGTGCTGGTATCTATGATGTAGAAAAACGCAACAGGATAGAAGCATATTATAGGAATTTGTCTTCGATATATTACAATTCTCTCCAAGAAAGTAAGAAATTATCTGCAAGCTTAAAACTGGATGTATTATCGTACAATTCTGAAGACTGGGTTACTGGGGCTTCTCAGGCACTAACAATGGGGTACTTTGGCAGACTTACTAGTGGTAGATTAGAACAAACTATAAATGATATTAAGCGATTAGAGCGCGAATTAATTAGTCTTAGTAACGATGCAGAGAACATAGATAGAACCGAAATACAAAAAAGAATCTACAATATATTAAAGGGCAAAGGAAAGCGTCCCAACACTATAACAGTACTTTTTCGACAAGTAAAAGGAAGTAATCTTGAAGAACAAGCAAGAGAAATACTTATTTCTCAAATGTATAATCCTGAAACTAATAGATTGGATATAGAAAATGTATTAAATAGAAGTATAATAGATGCTATTAGCAAAGAATCTGAGCAGGATGCTATTCTTATGCTGACCAATTATGCTATGCCTCGTGTAGATGAGAATGCAGTAATGGTATTGGATGGTATTCCAGTTCCTATGTATGTAGCTAACCGTAGAATGACAAGAATAATGCGGATACTAAATGACATAGCAAATGGAGAATATGCAGGGGAAGTACCAATTAGTAGAACAAAGGCAATAGAACTTATTGACCAGATTTCTAATATATACTCATATAACTATCACAAGATTAAGTTGAATAAAGTGTTTCCTATGGGTGATGATATGAGTAAATTTTATTCTACAAACAATCCATTTTATTATAGTCCCTCAATGACAAGACAGGTAGAGGAATTTTATGGAATTGGAATTACCAATATGGAACGTTCTTTAGCACAATTTCAACAAGAGCCTACTCTATTATCCAGATTAACAAAGGCTTGGACTTTATCAGGAATGATGTCATTTGAAACGTATTATTCTCTTGTGAATACAATTGCCAATAATATGCAGGAGGCTTATAGTGCTGGTAATTATTCGGCTGAAGTTGCTAAGTATATGCAAGAAGTGGTAGAACTAAGCAAAAAAGAACCTAGTGTGGTTAATGCCATTCTTAAAACTAGTTTGGCTCATAACTATTTTAAAGGTGTAAATATAGTTGATTTTGCTCGAAGTGGATGGAATGATAAAACTATTATTGCTACTGATTATCAAAAAATGGATAATGCTTTAAACCTTGATGGTGTTGTAACTCCTGATGGTACTAAAAAAGTAAATAAAAATTGTTTATAAGTAAGGAGAGTTTATGGCTATTTTATGTAATACATTAACAGAAGAGGAAGTCGAACGGCTAAAAAAACCATTTGGAATTATTAGACAGTCTTTGGATATATATAAACAAGATGAAGCCTTACAAAAGATGTTAGGTTATTCGGAAGGATTTCGTACGTTGATAAAGAATACTTTTCACGTGGACGTAGAAGACTTGCATACAATTACAATTACACCTTCACAAGCATTGGATTTTAAACAACGCATACAATCTATGCAGAAAGCCGTACATCGTGGTAATATTGGTAATGTAGCAGTTGATTTTTTTCTTCCTCGTTATATATCAGAAAAGCAACCATTTCTTAAAGAGTATTTTCAAAAGGTATCTAATATAGCCGCATTTTATCACGGTGCGCAAGATGAGTTGAGACGTGATTTTGAGGGACTGTATAAGATATTTGAAAGTACTATATTCAGTGAAACAGTAACAAAACAGGGTATAAAAAATCCGTTAGAATACTATACCAAGTTGGAAGAAGCATATAAAAGTGAAATTTACAAAGCCAATCATAGTGCTAATGAAGAACAAAAACATATTCATAATGAAAAAGCTTCCCAAATTAAACTGGCTATTGACCATTTCTTAAACGAAGAAGAAAGTGGAAAGATTTTTGGATTGTTTGTAAAAGCTATTGAGGGTGATAAAGAATCTCAAAAGCAATTGTTTAAGGATTATCCTACGGCTCAAGCGGCTATAATGCAATACAATGTAATTATGGATAAGTTATACAAGCAGTTATCAGATGGATTTAGATTCTTTGAACAATTAACTAATAAAAGATTTGCTAGACAATATCCCGATGTACAAGAAAAGTTAAATAACATTAGTGAAACTCTGAAGAATATGAGACCGCAGAAAAAAGAAAATTACTTTCCTCACTTCTATTTATTTGCTCAATTAGCTCCTTATATTGATAATCTAAATAACATTAGTTATGGAAAAACCACTGGGGAAGTAAACTTGCAAGCACAATTAGATTCCATTCAAGGTATATTAAGTGGTCATACACAACATAGAATATCAGATAAACTGGAATACTCTGAAAATGTATTGCCTGTTATTAAGCGTTATATGGATGATGTTTTACGTTTTAATTATGTGAATAAGATGTGTCAAGAAACTGAAAATGCTTTATCTAAGTTGGCAGATATTCAGGCTAGGATGGGAAATAATGAAACTTTTACTAAGTATTTAGAATCACTACAAGATTTTATCTTAGCTACTCATTCATCGGCAACTGGCTTAAATATACAAAATAATTTTGGTGCATATAGAACTGTAAAAGTAATTCAATCTTTTATGTTTATGTCTAAATTGGGTGGTAATGTAAGAACATCGGTGCGTAATATTGCTAGTTCAGTAGGACTAATGCAAGAGTTTGGATTTAATGATTTACATAAATCATTAACTAGCATTGATAAATATAGTGTGCCCGATGGAAAGGGGGGATATATATCCTTACGTGATGTTATTCAACAAGATATGGAAAGTATAGGAATATTGTTTAAGTCTGCTGGCGAATTACATTTAGCTACGGAAGACTTGTACAAACAAGTAACAAGAGACAAAGAAGGTAATGTAGTAGAATATTCTCCCGATGATTGGGTAAGTGAATTAATTGCAATTACCAATAATGCTAATGCTAAGTTATCCAGATTATCATTACTTAATCAAACTGAAAATACTTTAAGACGTTGGAATTATACAGCCGCATTTATGAGAGCCTTTGAACTTATCTTTTCTGATAAAAACAGAATAACTACACTAAAGGAAAAACATAAGGGGAGTGATATATTTGGAACTAATAAGGCTGGAGAAAAAATTAAGATAGGAGTAGATGAGGATGGTTCATACTACGCTTGGCAAGATGTGATAAGGTTTGCTAAGCAGATAGCCAGAACTTCTGTTTATGAATTACAGGGAGAATACACTGCTTTTGCTAAACCTAGAGCGGCACAAAGCCCTGTTGGTTCTGCATTATACACCTTCCAAAACTGGACTGTCCATCAATTACATTATCAAGGTAGAATATTTGCAAGAGGAATAAGAGACTTAGTAAATGGGGTGAGTTATAAACAATCGGATTACTTACCTAAAATGGCAAGAGGTATATTTGTTTGGCAAGTATTACCTTTGTTATTAAATCTTATTCCTGGTGCGGCAATAGGGAATCTAATTCAAAATGATGCTTATGATAAGTTAGAAACGGTAGCAACTGGTTTAGAAGCCTTACTTACAGGAGACGATAAAAAGTTACGAGAAAAGACTAAACAGATGGGATTGATTACTCAATTTCCTACTGCTTTTACTAGTGATTTAATTACCTATGCCTCATTAGCCAACCTTATAGATTTATCAGATGATAACTTCACAACTCTTATATTAGGCAAACGAGATTTTGGTGTTAATGATTTTAAAAAGGGAGAAGTATTAGTAAAGAGTATCAATACTGAAGCTGGGCGACTGTGGTATAACACTATTCCTGCTATTGTAAACAATAAAAACTCTGGTATTTGGCAAGGAATAGCAAATGAATTAGGAATCAGGTCTTACCAAAAGAAACTACCTACTTTTGTTACTGACTTTAGTGAAACTTACCAATCAGAAATACAACGAATATTAGATATACTACCTCAGCAACCATCTAATAAACCACCTTATATTTTAAATAAGAAAAGTGTGCCGTCTTATGTTCTTAGAGGTAGTTACAGATAATCGTTAATGCTAATATGAAGATACTTTTGGGTGGTATTGAAACTGGTGTGTCCCATAAGTAACGATGTCTGATGGATTCCTGCTACTTTTACCAT
>Ga0255345_1004111_pt1 | contig 16290 bp, 8 predicted proteins | sample wastewater_treat_6_FD_192415 | JGI IMG/M metagenome (GOLD analysis project Ga0255345, IMG submission 192415) | Wastewater microbial communities from Lulu Island WWTP, Vancouver, Canada - plant20 | ecosystem: Engineered > WWTP > Wastewater > Unclassified | place: Canada: Vancouver, British... | reverse complement strand
TGCCTAGAATCCAGTTGACGGATTCTTCATCACGGGCCAAGAACAGCTCATCCAAATGCCCAATAGCAAATGCGGGCAGGGCGTTGCCGGCATTCCTGTACTCCTCTGATGCCCAGCGGTAAAGAGCCACGAGCAAACGGCTTTGGTGATGCTCGGGGAGGAGCCATCGAAACTTCCGAATAAACCCGTCAGCAGAGTCGCGCCGGGAAATCACGACCTGAAAATCTAGCGCTGGTTGTGCAGCTAGTCTCTTGCTATATGAGAGAATCTTGCCGCCCCCGCCCGGGGCAAGGTGAGCCCTTACCTCCACAATGCCCTCGTTGTCGTCATCGAATGGCAGGCGGAGATGGTTCTCAATCAGCGCATCGATTCCCCCGAGCACCTGTCGGAGGAATGCTTCTGCCAACTCGTCGTCATCCCCGCCTGCACCGGCGTCAAAAGAATGACGGAATTGCACGCTTTGAAGAGTTATGCGTTCAATGATATCCACCCCGAATGCCGAACGGTTTCGCTGGTCGTTTGCGAAACTCGCTAACGCAATCCATATCGCGTGCAAGAAGACCTCGGGCGGCAATCCTGTAAGCGACTTGATTTTGGGCGTGCTCGGCGGATGTCTTGGCTTGGGTTCCTTGTATCCAAGCACTTTCTCGTAGATGTGTGCGAAGTCAGCGGTAGCGAGCAAACGCCTAGCTTGATCTGATCTGTTCCTAATGTAGTCCTCAAGCGCATCTAGCAGCTCGCTTTCTGCATCGGGCGCAGCGGCAAAGTCACCGAGGAGAGACCGATCCAATTCCACGCCCCCAGACCGTGTCCGGAACTCACTGATGTTGCGAAGGTGCTTTCGCCGTTTCGAGTCGTCTAGGAACATGCTGTAGTTGAGGAACTCTTGAGCTGGCCCAACATAAGTGTTGAGGTCTCGTTTTCGCGCACTGTGCTGCGCCAAGCTGGGCATTGGCGGGAGGTTGAAGAATCCCAGCCCTTCCATCAAAATCGCATATGCATCGCCTGGTTGATGGGCCCTGGAAAAATCACACATAGATAGGAATTCGCTGACCTGCAGTACGTGTGCAAGACCATGCTGGTAGAGGCTTCCTAGCGCATCAGCCATGGCATTGATCTCTGCATCTGCATATGAAAGATCGATGAAGGGTTCGAGTGCCCTGGCGACCCACTGTTTGAATGACCCACCAAGGCAAAGATTCCAGATGGCCTCCTCATCTAGGTGGAAGAAGTCCTGTAGGCTACCGCGATCATCAATATGCTCGTACCCAGCCAATACTATGACCAGACTCTCATTGTCTGCAGGTTTTACAATATTGCGCAGGCTGGTAAGGTTGTCGTCCGCATTGTACCAGCCTCTTCGATTAGCGCACTCGAAATCCTCTTGCGCTCCCGCCGAGCCAGATTGCCATTCCTGCCCCAACCGACAAGCTATTCCATATCTGAATGCTACAGTTCTGTCAGGCTCGTGCAGGAAGGCCTCCTCAAGCTCCCTTCCTATGTTTACCAGCAACGCTGGGGGATAAGAGGGGAGGATGAATCTGAGGGTTCCGCCGGCTCGACGAGTCGTTCCTACGATATACCCAACAATTGTCTCCGCCAGGTATTTCATTGCGTTCGCTCCTGTACTAATCAGTGTTCCCGAAGAACGGGTTATGCACAATCGAGCAAGCATCTGACAACTCTGTCAGGAAGCCGCCCGCCCTGAGCATGCTTGATAGCCATGACCCCTGGCGATGCTGCACTGAAGCGTTGGCGGGTAAGCCACTCCAGACCATTGCATCATCGAGCTGAGACCCTTCAATGGCAATTCCGAAATGGCAGTAAAGCCGGGCCAAGAATTCGTCGTACGTCTGGCGCTCGCCCGGCCTGAGCAGGGTCATGACCATGTATCGCAACATTCGTTCGGTCATGATAAATCGAGCCCCGGGGCCCCGCCAGGGGATGATAATCCCAAGCTTCTTGCCTAATGCAACAAGAAGTTTGTGACCGTATCGGGCATCTGCTTCTGCGTACGATCTCCGGGCTTCCAGCGCATCGCCGCCCACAGAATGCTGGACATGCTGCACTAGAGCCGCATTTCGTAGAGCTCTCTGAATGATCCCTTGAACTACCTGCAAATTCCGTTGCGATGCCAGTTGCTGCTGCCTAGTGGAATGGTCCGATGAGGATACTATCCATGAGTAACCTAGACAGCCACCTCCGGCGGGGAGGGTACCATCCGAATACCTAATGCTCTGGGCACATAAACTGCGCAAAACCTGAAGTGCACAGCCGGTAGTAAGCAGCTCGAGCCTATCGACTGGGTCAAGTACTGCAGACATCAGCCTTCTAAGCTCAATAGCGAAAAGGAAAGCCTCAGGCCAGCTTTCACGTGGACACCATCCACAGGTTAGCTCGCCAACGCTCTTGTCCACTGCGCTAAGTGTACTCCCATCTAGCCCGTCAACATGGTCGAGAATCGAATCTAGTCCAGCAGTGTGCGCACCGTAGATATGACCAAAACCCGTTGCCAGTGATTCATGCAGTCGCCCTAAGTCGGCCTCGTCATTCGTAACCGAAATGCCAGCTTGGTGCACGAACTCATCAACGGTCGCCTGTGCAACTGACAATACGTTGCATAGTTGCAGATAGAGAACCTCCCCACCTCTAGCCAAAAACACGTTTCCATCGGTCCGATAGTACGTACCGAAGTCCGCCGTTGACTCTTCCCATGTCTGCACCTTCTTCCGTCGAGCCACTGATTCGTTCCAAATGGTTTCTTGCGTCAGTAGACCTGCACTGACAGGGTAGAAGGTCTGTGCACACCACGTACGAGAGAATCCTGCCCCTTGATAGCCCTGTATCAAGTCTTCTATGGATACGGCAACCTCATTACGGTCAAGGTTAACAGTCTGAAGGCTAGATGCAAGACGATTGGCAAGTTCCTCATAGTGCCTCAGGTGAATGTCATGACGCTTATCAATGGGCGACAAGCTCAGAAAAGCGAGAAGTTTCAGGTTCAGCCGTACCGGTGGCCGGTAATGCAACGGAGCTGAATCAGTAGAAACCGTCCAGCTGTGCAGAGTCTTGAGAGTGGGCAGAGGAGTGCCAATCACCTCGCTACCAGAGATCCGCTTGGGCGAGAATACTACAGCCAGGAACTCAGCCAGGTATTCCAAGATAGTCTGATCTTTGAAGAAACGCAGGCCAAATAACCTTATGGCGGGATTTGCTGTGGCCTTAAGCGCACCAGAGGGGAAAGGAGTCGGCAGTCCCATTACGCCACCTCCAATGAGTTGCCGCTGCGTCGTATCGTAATAGTCCTAAGCTCATAGTCACTACCGATTCTTAGCATAGTCAAACCACTATCGCCAGCGCCGCCTGACGCGCAATCACTACCAACTGCGTCGAGTAGCTCAACCTTGAACCTATCCAGACGATTGACGTAGTTTGCGGAAAGCTCTTCGGCTATCTCCCCCCCATGTCTGCGAAGCACGTAATCGAGAAAGGGGAGGTCCAGCGGGAGAGTGACATCAGTGGGGCGATGAACTAGGCAGAACCTACCACTTAGGCTACCGCCCATCCTGTATCGCGGCTCAACGACCATGGCGAAGTCATCATGCCGTAGCCTTCCAACAACCATCTGAGTCCCTGCACCACTGCCCGGTCTGCCCAGGGTAACGTAGAGATCATTGAGTCTGGAGTTTGCTGAGGGCAGCCGGACTCCCAGAATGTGTTCCTGCAATACGCGAAGAACTTGGGACCTATAATGCGCCTCCACAGTTGGGGAAGGTTGGGTTACGCTTCGGGAATAGCTTAGGTAGTCCAGAAAGGCCGGGGATCGGAGGAAACTTGATACATAGCGATCACCGCTCTTTGCATCCGGCCATCCAAAGAAATAAGCCAGTCTTCTCATTTGGCGCCTAGCTGCGTGTGCATTTTCGCGGTGTAGATCGTAGATCTCGCGGCGCGCATCACGCGCTTCCTGCGATAGCATTGGTATGAGTTCTGGGTTTCTCCAGACTCCTCTTTCGAACACGGGGTCAAGATACGCCCCAAACTCCGTCTCTGCCAGGCGCCTCACAGGCATCAGCTGCAAAGCCGCTGGAGCTGCAATGCTACCATCATCCCCAAAGAACCGGTTGAAGAACGCCACGCCAAGTCTCGCTTCTTTGAGCTGCGCGTACGACATATGGGCCACGTCTTCGCAATCAAGCCCAGCGGTAATAGCATATGCGAGGTGACCAGTCATCTGGCGCATTGTGAGCCTACAATCATACTCGTACATCCTCCTGTAGGCGAGCGAGATTCGATTCCGAACCAGCTCCAGTCCGCCTCGTACAAAGCTAGCATTTCGACTGATCGGACAATCTACTAAGTGGCTGCACTGCTCACAATCGCGCCAGTTGTCCGCGTCTAGCATGCGCACGAACGTCTCGCACGCAGTCTCAATGCTGTCGGTCCTAGCGATATTTACCATGAGAAACCTGCCATCCAGCAGGTATTCGGGGCAGTTCGATTCGAGTGCTCTGAGTAGCTCGCTTTCATCAGCTTGCACCCCCGGCACCGTTAGGTGCCGGAAGCTCTCCAACAGTGTTCCGGTATTGGACACAATCAGGTACCTATTGGCCGTGTCTTCAACTGCTCCTCGAAGAGCTTCTGAGCGCTCCTCAGCTTTCAGCTCACTCATGTCCTTAACGATGACCAGATTAGCACTTGCGATCCGTTCAACAGCCTGCAACGATCGTGGAGTGCTGCCCGTCACCATATGAATGATATCTGCCGCAATGGTCGTCTTGCCATCACCAGCGTTGCCGGTGAGGATCACACTGGTCTGCTTGTTGATCAGCATGTCGTATGCATAAGCTGTGACCGGATTCTTAACACGTATTCGATTGAAGAAGTCACTGGCAATCTGCGATTCTGCCATGGCGTTCTCATTCGCCGCAGATACACTAGAAAGCGAGTTGAGGTATCGTACGAACGGGTTGTAGGCTACGACCTCTGTAGGCTGAAGCTCGGCGACGTGCTGTTCGGCACCATGGGTAGCCGCCGGCGGTACTGCGACGCCCATCTCACGGCCAATCTGATCTAGCTGAGCATCCCGCTCAACATGAGCATCCACTGCTGTTGTGCCACACCTCTGGAACGCATCTTGCATCTCCCGGATGGAAGCGAACCTTTCGCATACCTCAGTAGCAACAGCCTTTTGCAGCCATGGCACGTACTGCAACGCATAGTTGCGGGCATTCTCAGGAGTATCTGGTGTGTCGCCAATGGACGGGTCTACATAAGGCTTGGATCCGAAAAGCCATTCCCAGAGGGTCACACCTAGCGCAAACAGGTCACCGCTCTGCGAGAACTGCATGTCAGTACCGAGGATACTATCGGGAGGTACGTAGCCTGACGAACCCGCGTACATCCCGACTCCGGGCTCGCTAGAAATGCCACAGTCGATAAGGACAGCGCGGTGATCGCAGGTGATCAGTACGTTGTCGGGTTTGATATCGTTGTGAAGCAAAGGCCTGATACTACCCTCGGCGTCCGTGCGTTCATGAAAAGCCCTTACGGCCTGCATTAGGGCATTTGCCACCGCGCGAAAAGAGTCGTGTTCCGGCCTCTGACCTCTTTCGATTATCCTCCTCATTGACTCGCCATCCACGTAATCAAGAACAATGAAGTAGCGATCCGACTTCCAATATCCCGGTCGACCGTCACAGGCAACAACATATGAAGACCTAATTGAGTGCGTGTTACTACATTCGTTCACTATGGTCTCTCTTGGGACTTCCCTATTGAACAGCTTCAGGGCGACATTGCGGCCGCCGACACCCTTTGCCCTATAGACCTGCGACGTCTTGCCCTTAGCTATGAGCTCAACTATGGTAATGGCGTCGTGCTCGTCGCCGGGCTGTAACTCGGCATTATGGACGCTCGGGGACACAAGTACGTTTGGTTGTTCCGGCTCTCCGCTGAAGACAGCAATAATGGATTCTGCATCTTTTGTCCTGGAATTGCGATCTGCCAATACCATCTTTTCTATCATGTCGATAGTCTTCTGCGGCACTTCCTTCTCAACCAACCTATTCAGGGCTGGTCTGCACAGCATGCCTCCCTCCGCGCTGAATTGCCTGACACTGGCAAACGGTTTACACCCAGCAAGAATCTCGTAGGCAATCACGCCAAGACTAAAGAAGTCGGTACTTTCATCTATGTCGCTGCCTGACAAGATCTCAGGCGCAACGTAGCCATCATCCCTAATAGTAGACGCGGCCGGCATCACAGTAAGCCGATCGTCTTCTACTTGGTATGACAAGTCGAAGTTCATCAGCTTCGGAATTCCATTCATCACCAAGATGTTCTCTGGCCTGACGGCTCTATGTATTACACTGGCTTCATGAGCCACGGCAAGGGCGCACGCAACACCACGGCATAGCTCGATGCCCAACTTCGGATCACGATTCCCTTGGGTGGCATTCAGCCAGTCGCGCAGTGTTCCGGTGTCTGACCAATCTGACATCTCTATGATGTCCCCATAATCATTGGGAATTGATGTAACCACATGGACATTAGGGTGATCTCCAATGTCGCTAACAGCGTACAGAGTGTTCAGGGCCTTCTTCCTGAACTGCTCCCTCTCAACTTGAGTGCCATCTTTGGGTTCCCTAAACACCCGAAACCGTTTCAGTCCTCTGATCCGTCCTTCGATGGGCCTCGCAACAAATTCGATTTGATTGGGGGTTTGGTAGAGATACTCGACGTTCTTGTACCCCTGTACCGTGTATTCATGGCCCCTGGCCGGCTTCCCTAGGTTCTCGAGATAAGCCGCGATAGCCGAGACTTGCTGGTCCGTAAGGAGATTACTGTCTGGCATACTACGCTTCCGCAAGAGATACTTGACGAAGTCCGAAATCGATGCGAACGTAAGGTTGTGTTTGTCTTCATCAGCATCTTTCGGAGAGCTAGCACCCTCCACTTCGCTGTCCGGATTCGTCAGTACGACTATGGATTCAACCCATATGTCGGGATGCGCCTTAAAGTGATGCTGATACATGCTCTTGAGAACCTTACACTTCAGTTGGTTGGCTCGGTGAGGCGACTCAACATAACGGCCCATTTCGCGTTCCCAGTTGTACGGGTCTATCCTGACATGACCGGACCAATGCTTCAGCTCCACGACGTACAAGCCTGTCGTTGCAGTCAGTATGATATCGCACTCCAGGTAACGTCGAGTGCCTTCGTCAAACAGGTCAAGGTTGGAGACCATTCTGCCGATTTGACGCCTCTGAACCTCAGATCGTATCTCATTAATCGCCGCCTGCTCGTGGCTGTATAGGCTGGACCCACCGCTAATATGGCTGCTGTCATGGCCATCACAGCCAGCAATACTAGACAAGTCCACAGTATCAGCCATGTTCCTCACCCTATCTTTGAACATTCCCGGTGGATGCCAAAACACCGGATAGTCATCGCGCTGCGAAACGAGAAACCCATGCATCACGACTAGATACCGGATGCGACCAGAGTACGCGACAATTCGAAGCTTCGTATGAACCGCTGAAAACAAAGGGCCAACAAAGACCGGTTAGTAATCTGTTTTCTTCAGTAATCAGTATTTCCCTTCCGAAATTCGGCCAATTCGGCGCCGCCGATGCTATGGGCGTGAGTTGGCTTGTGCCTGACGTGTGCTGCTTGGCGGTTGTTCAGAATGTGGCAGATCAGTGTGCGGCAAGGCCATAGCCATGATCAGGTATCCCCTAGCAAAAGGTCTACAGACTGCAGATTAGGCAGGCGGCAGGGTCATCATTGCCAAACAAGTCGACGAGTGTGCCGGGGCGATTTCGCTTCGCTTCCATGGCGGCCTGAGCCTTGATGGCAGCGATTCTTTCGGGCATTGCCAATTCCTCGAGGCTTTCTCCCTGGCACCAAGTGTACCGCTGCCCGGTTGCCTGATCGAATTTCTCGTACGTCATCGCCTGGTAATACAGGTATGGATGGTGCTCAAGCAGCCCTACCCACTCAATCTTTCGCTGAAAAAAGCAGAAAAAGCAGCCTGATCTAGATCTCCATTCGTAATACTTCGGAAGCCCGAGGCCCGCCTTCTCCAGAAGCCTCAGGATATCGGCCTTACCCAATCCGTCTTCCCTGAAGGGAAATCTCGCGGCAATGTTCGGCTTAGTGGATATGTAACCCTCACGGTTCTCATCAGAGCGGATAGCCACATAGCTAACTACGTTGTCATCCCCCACAAACTGCTCGAACGGTCGAAGCTTAAGGATCTTCGTGCACCAACGCATGTTCGGTGACGGAAGGTAATCGCCATAGATATGAAGCCAATGATCGAAGCCACGGTCCTCGTTCAGCCGAATGATGGGTCTGCCCAAGTAGGCCTCAAGTCGATCGAGGTATTCGTACGTTTCCGCGAGCTCCTTTCCAGTGTCGCAAAAGTAGTACTCCATATCCGGTACCCTGTTCCGCATGTAGACTGCAAGGGCAGAGCTATCCTTCCCGCCTGATAGGCCCAGGACATGCCTGGTTCGGCCGCCGCTCATCGTGATCAACCTCTCCGCTCAACGTCTCCCGACGCGCAAGTAGTGTTTCCGTAACCCTCGTAGTCACAGCGATTGCCATATCGTAGTCGTCAGATCCAATTGTAGCATCTAGGTATGACATCAACTTGTCAGCGTGATCGCTAGCCTGCTTATCCTGCACGCCATCTATCCGGATGACATGCTCTAGTTCGGTCCCCCTGCTGGTCGTCACACTCACACGCGCCGCCCATCCACCGTCTGAACTACCCGCTAGTACCCGGTCATCCGAATAGCTGGCTAGAGTCAGAATGTGGCTCAGTTGGTTCCTAAGCAGAAGTAATTCGAGGTCGAACCTCGATACATCCTGGTCTGTCCACAAGTGGGGAGGCTTGCCCGCCACTAGCGAAGCTACAGACTCTACCCATTCCTTCTTCGAATGACTCACATCGCAAAGGCGGGTGAACAGGGCCTTGGCCCTAGCCGGCATGGGCACACTAGCAATCGGAGTCAGCCTGTCCTTAAGATGCACTTGCACTTCAGAATCCATAGCATCCATACCAAACGCTCTGGCTATCTTGGAGTATAGGCTATCACACAGGGCATCGTACGCGCCTTCCAAGGTTACAGCCGCTGCTTTCAGGCGAGAAGCATACTCCCTCGCACTCCGCTCAATGCACTCCGGCTCCCAGACGCTCACTCCAGGCAATCCCAGCGCCAGGGGCAACTGCTCGAAGAGTAGCTGATCGGGCTCTCGGGCGACCAGAACTGCGTCCCTCACGTGCACCGCGTCTGCAGGCAGCTGAGCGGTGTTCCTGGCAAACGGAACCAGCCTCGCAGCCACTGAACAGATGGGTCGAATAGCCCCAAGCAGCTCTGAACTATCGTCCGATTTCATACCTACACTGCCCAAAGCGGCGTAGAGAGCCTCGTGACCACGACAAGCTCCAAAATACCTGATTTCGAACCGGGAAGCGTCCCTGATTAACCGCTCTGCTTCGGGCACCCCTAGATACGGCAGGTATACTCCGGACTCATAGACTGCCACCTTATCCGATGCTTCTAGTAGGAACGCCACTAGCAGAACTGGGAGTACGCCATTTGATATCCCGTACGGATTCCGCTGGATTTCTAGCGAGAACTGGTCGAGCCCCAGACGGGTGTCCATGGATCGAGCAGCGAAGCTGCGCCAAGCTTGCCAGACCGGTGCCAGCGTGCTGTTCTCCGGCACTTCGCGGAAGCCCCACGTTCCTTGCCTCTCACTATGCAAACCAGTCTCGAAAAGGATCGTGAGATACATACTAAGATGCGGTGGATACCCTGCGATGCCCAGATCCGGCTCGTTAGGATGCGTAATCATAGCCTCTACCAGATCTCGACGAGCCCTAGCCGCCTGCGTAGACAGCTTTCGCCGGTTGATGAGCTCGTTTCGCAGTTCAGGACTTGACCTGAACTCACGATCACAAATGTCCGAAAGGAGGCTGCTTATCGACCCATTTGGACCTAGCGCAAGAGTATGGCCGTAGTTAACCACTCTGGTAGCAGCACTTGGCGTGGTGATCCCAACAATCTCGCTCGCCACAGCCGATTCTGCTTCGCTAAGCCGAATCCTCCATTCGCGGGATGCAACAACATCGAAGGCCAGGGCGGGAGTATTCTCCTTCACCCACTGCAACCGCTTGAGCTGCAGAGCAGCAGCCCGTGCCCTTGAAGTCATGATCACCGGTGCAACGATCAAAAGAGGGTCGTCTGCCCCCGGAAGACAGTCCGGACTCTCAAGAAGATGCTCCGCGTCGGCCGGATCCCGGCATATTGCGTACACTAGCCGCCCGTCTGTCTCTTCCGGGAGCGGGGAACTGACATGCTCTGGTAGCCCATCCACGGAACAGTAACTCGCGCAGAATAGTCGCAACACGCCCTTTTGGTATGAATGCCTGTGAGCAACCATGGGGCGTGGAGGCCTGAGCTCGTTTAGTACCACATCTATCGCGTGCACATCCTGCACGGCCCCTGCCGCATCGCCCAGCCTGCTCTCGATGTCAATGTCGCTTCCATCCCATAGGGCGTACGAGTCGCTGAAGGATCGATACACAATGAGCGAGCGCTTCTCCAGGGTCATTATTGCTTCTTCAGCCAAGCGCGCGTCACCCAGTGCGAACGCAATCATATCTAGTGATGCACCTTTGCCTGCAATCGGTCCCATCGTGTTGATCAGTCCAATTGTCTTGATCACCGAAGCTTCCGCAGAATTGGACATGCCAATTCGGGCCAATGCAGAATCCGACGCGGCCCAATTTCGCCCATGCCGTGATTCGTACAGTGAACTTCCGTATGCAGAAACGATATAGTCGTACATATCAGAGAGCGAATAGGTAGGCACAGGCCTGCCTGGTTCGTACGGCCTGCCAAGGAACTCCTGAAAACCGTATGGTTCGTCCGAACATAGAAACGCGAAAAGCGAACGCTCACCCTGTGCAAGGGTGCTGAATACATTGGGCATGACCATCGCAGTCAGTGGATGGATAGGGGCGAGTGAGGTCAGCGCTCGGGCGAACTCGTCAGCACTCATCCCTAACGGAGCCAAGCCGAAGTCCAACGCTTCGAGCGCTAGAGCCCTGAAGCTATCAAGAATGGCCTGCCGGTGCCCCCCACAGTCCTTGAGTGACATGGATTGGGCCAATAACCGGACCATCTGCTCCATGGGCTGGTAGAACGCTATCTCCTCATACCTGCCCTGTACCTTAGCGAGCTCCTCCCGCTGCACGTCGCTAAGGTAACCAAAATACCGATCCAAAGCTTGATGAAGAACGGTACACACGATAATCGGCTTGGGCGAGCGCGTCGCCATTTCCGCCATCATCTGCATAACGAACACGTCACCATCGGCTCGATTGTCGGCCATGTATTCCAATGCTTTGCCAAACTCATCAATGACTACGATTGCGCCGCCCACTCCCGGCAGCTTGGAGACCAGCTGCAGGGCATTGCATATCGCTACCGAATCCTCAGGGCCATACTCATCCAATGACTCCCTAATCGGCTTAGTGACCCCGGAATCGAGTCCAGAGATATCTATGGCAGCGTGAATCCCTCGTTTGACAGCTGGGCCAATGGGCCCGCGGGAACAACTCACGAAGACAGGTACGAATCTGCCGTGTTCACTCTTGGCCCTGTTTAACAGGCTGAACACCTCAGGTGCCCTTGCGGCAAGCTCGGCCTGCAGATCCGCACTGTCTGCCATGAACAATTGAGCCAACGCCAGAGCAAACGACGACTTGCCGCTGCCATACGGACCAACGATCGACCATGCTCGCTGGCCACCGTTCTTCAAACCGCCCAGTATGCGCTCAAGTGACATACAAGCCAATGGTGTCAGAACATAGCCATTTCGTCCGCCCAACCATGCCTCGAGGTCACTCTCAACATGTGCCGATCTAGCATATTGCTGATTGACTTCAACAAAATCGCGCATCAGTGTCATCGTTTGCAGCCTCGCCGATAGTAGTCGCCTAAGAAACCCAGTTCGTCAACACTCTTGTCTATGAACACCTGGCGGATTCCTGCCGAATCGCTATAGGAAATCGCCCCATCTGAGCAGTCGCGGATTCGTTCGAGCCTCTCAATCATGGACCGCGGACTGAGTCGAAATAGCCTGCCCGGAGACCCCGGTTGGTACGCGAGCTGCTCGAGGGTCAGACTAGCTCTCTCAGCGAAGTGACGGTTACGATAGTCGGCCACCGTATAGGCTAACAGATGATCAGGAAAGCTGACATGGTATGCCTCGTTGATGCGGTAGAACCGAGGGTCATCTGCTTGCACTATGAGATCAAGTTCCGAAAGGGGGCATTCAAGCGAATCCTCTATGCTTACGCCAGATTGGCTTGTTCTAGCAACATATGTCCGTATGAAGCAGTCCACATCGCGCCCTATCGTATTCCTAGAGACTCTAGGTGCCTTGCGCACGGGAGTCTCCATTGCCCTTGTTAGTATCCTTACTATCTCGTCCTTCGTAAACTCGGGCTGGTTGAGGTGACTAAATACGTAGTACCACGTGGTTGCCATTCGGTAATTCGAGGCTATCTGCCAGTGAACCAGCCACAAGGTCGCCTGGTCCTCCATGTATGGGTCGAATCCACTGGGGCCGAACACTAGGTCAGCCAGCGGAGTCACCCCAAACCTCTTTCCTCTTCCCGCGCTATCCTCCACCCGGCAGATCATGCCTGATACTTCGCACCAATGGCTTATCGATCGCACCATGTTCTTTCCTACGCCTAGAGCCACAATTGCGTCAGGCGCCGAGAATGCTCCGCAGTCCTGCCTTACGGCATCTATGCCCTTTTTGAGCCATCCGTACCTGAGCGGAAAAGTCTCGTGACCTGAGAAACCAAAGTACTGAAGCGTCAAATAAGCCATTGATCAAGCCCCCCGCAGAATTCCCATCAGTTCAATGCGTGCCAAAGCTAGTCAGCTTACCCGCTGCCTATCGCACCCCTCCGTTCCACAAGAGCGATTGAGGGGAGCAAATGCGCTCATGCCCCGCGGTTGTCCTCGAAACAAGGCCAGCTTACAAAGACACTGAAACAGGATTCGAGATAAATCGAAAGGCGATTACGAAGGCTACGAAATCATGGCACCTGCTTGTTGGTTACGGCATATTCCCAGTGCGCTGATTGCCTTGCGCGAATCCATGCCACGCTAATTCATTCTACGCCTCAAGCCGAAACCCTTCGACGGGTATTGGCATAATCCGACATTTCCGGTGCTCAACTCTAGCCGCTGATCAACATCGCGCCCGTGCTCTCGCGAGAAGCCTCAGAACATATGTTCTCCATTCTGGGGCAGAATCCTTCTCCAATCAGCATCACTACACTCTGGCCGTATTGGCCTTGAAGCATTGGGAATCCTCGGCGAATGCCCCGTGTGGCCTGACGCATTCTGCGGAGGACTTATCTCGCTCGCGAGTAAGTACATGGTACATGCTTCCACGGCAGCGCCCCTCGCCCACCGTAGGTATCAATGCCCACGCCACTGAGAGTAGTCGGGGGTTGCCAATCAGCGTGTTCGATAGCTACTTGAAGGGAGGAGAAGCCTAATGAGGCGACGTCGACACGTTTCTCGGCTATTCGCGTTTGTCGCGGTTCTCGTAGCTCTTGCATCATCGGCGAGAGCTGAACCCGGGCTACAACCGGATGCTCCGATTAGGGTGGGGATCATCAGCTTCACGGGGCCGTTTAGCCAGCAGTACATCCAGTATGGTGCGAACTGTCTGTCCGATGCCCTGATCCGAGTTGGGCGGTTTCAGGTCGTGGAAAGGGCAAATATCGAGAGGATACTTGCCGAGCAGCGATTCCACATGAGCGGATTTGTGGATCCTCACACAGCCGCACAATTAGGGCGAATCCTCGGAATCGATTACGCTGTAGTAGCCACGCTAGACAGGTGTGAGTACAAGACCGAGTCGTGGACTGACAAAAGCGGAACGAGGCACTACTACCATGTTGGCGACGCAGAAGTCTCTGTCAGGTTCGTGGACACATCTACCGGCACCGTCGTGGCGAGCATTCGAACCAAAGGAAGCGCCACCGACAGTTCCTCGGTCTCCAAAGCGTGTCTTGATGCGGTAGGTGCCTGCTTCAAGTCCGGGATGGTCGCAGAACTGACCGAGCTGTTTGCCATCAGGGGAAGGGTGCTGGAAGCCTCCAGCAAGGACAAGGTGTACATATACGTTGGGCGCGAATCCGGCGTCAAGCCTGGGGCCCATTTCGAAATCCTGAGGCCGTCTGTGACGCAGATCGGTGGCATGCAGCTGTCCGACGACAGCAGCTTCAAAGAGAGTATCGCCGTGGTACAGGTGATTGAGGTCTCCGGAGCAATAGCAAGGGCGAAAGTCGTCGAGTCTGCAAAGGACATCCAAATCGACGACTATGCTGTTCAGCTTGGCAGGTACACAAGTCCCGGGGAGAAGCTGGGTGCCGCGCTCCTCACAGTCGCTGTGATTGTGTTGGCCATTGTGTACGGACTATCGTAGTCCGGCCAGTGATCTTTCTTCTACAGGTGAATGTAGCCACAGCCGCATGAATGGTGTAGTATTCCCGGACGATGACAATACCTCCCGCAACACGTCGACCATGCAGGACGCGACCGCGAAGTCATCCAACTATGCTTGAAATACGGAAGTCGCCTTCGTCGGTTACGCTAGTCTCGCGTGGGTCAACTAGGTCCAACGGAGGAATCGTTTTGACGATGGCTGGAGGTGCCAAATGATGCGAACGCGCTTCTTCTCATTGCATGTGCTGGTGGTCGTGGTATTGTCGGCTGCACGTGTGATCCCTGCACACGCTTCTGACTATGTCCACGTGGAGGGATTCGGCGAGCGCGGGCTGGAGATCAACTACGTTACGGCAGGTGGGCCCTCCGAGGCCGCCGACCTTCCTGTGGCTGTCCTGCTTCACGGCTTCGGCGGGAGTTCATTCTCCTTCAAAGGCATTCTGGAGCCCGTGGCCGATGCACTGGGAACCTGCGCGATAGCCTTCGATAGACCGGCCTTCGGGTTCACATCGCGGCCGGTTCCTCCATCATGCGGCTACTGGCATGAGGCACGCGACGGGCGAAACCCATACACACTGGCAGCAGCTGTGGAGATCACGTTCCGCATTGCCGATGCTCTCGCGCCCGGGAAGCCATTGGTGCTGATCGGTCATTCAGCGGGCGCTGAAGTAGCTGTAGCCGCAGCGCTGTCTAGGCCGGACCGTGTTGCCGCGCTAGTGCTGATTGCGCCGGCTGTAGCCTTGGAGACTACGTCGCAATCCAATTCTCGTCTGGTCAAGGGGGTTTCCAGAATGCCGTGTGCGGGCGCTATTGGGGCGTGGGTGTTGCGTCTCATTGCGCCGCGCCTGTCGACGGCGCTCAGCTCGATGTGGCATGACAAGTCCAAGCTAACACAGGACATCGTCGACGGATACATGGCGCCCCTGAAACCACCAGTCGACAACTGGGCCAGAGCGCTATGGGAGTTCACCGTAGCCCGTTCGTATGAGAAGAACGCGCCCACCATGGCGAGCCTACGGCAAATCGCCGCGCCATGTCTTGTCATTGCCGGCGCGCAAGACTCAGTAGTGCCTATGGCGCACTCGCGCGTAGTTGCTCAGAGCATACCGGGAGCTGTGATTGCCACTATCGATGAATCCGGACACCTACCACACGAGGAACAAGAGACCGACACTCTGGAGGCGATTCGTGTCTTTCTCAGCCAGGTCGGATTGAGCCGCTGACATGGAATTGGCGGTTTCGCATGCGATACACAGCAGTAGCAACTATCAGCTTGTAACTGTCGTTACACGGTGCTATCCTGTACGTGATTCGCGTTACGCATGAGGAGGAAGAGATGGACAAGATCAGATGGCTCGTGTTCAGCTACAACCTCCCCGCCGAGCCCACTAGAGCCAGGGTCTGGATATGGCGGAAGCTCAAGAAACTGGGGGCAGGCAATGCCAGGCAGTCTCTTTGGCTGCTACCGCATACAGAGGAGAACCGCAGGAACCTTGAGGCCAGCTGCGCATATATCGAGAAGAACGGCGGCACTTCGTTGCTCCTTGAAGGCACTGCCCTGGACGACCGAGTGCAGAGCCTGATCATGGCATTGTTCCGAAAGGCCTAACAATCCGCAGATGCCTTCGAAGGTCGAATCCTTCCCAGTTCAATGCGGCAGGAGTATCTCAACATGATCGACGACAAGAAGACGGACAAGACGCTCGACAAAAACGTGCTCTTCCTGGGGCTT
>Ga0255345_1004102_pt1 | contig 16328 bp, 8 predicted proteins | sample wastewater_treat_6_FD_192415 | JGI IMG/M metagenome (GOLD analysis project Ga0255345, IMG submission 192415) | Wastewater microbial communities from Lulu Island WWTP, Vancouver, Canada - plant20 | ecosystem: Engineered > WWTP > Wastewater > Unclassified | place: Canada: Vancouver, British... | reverse complement strand
TACTCCGTAATCGGCAACAAAAACATACCGCCAAACCGTTACAAGCAAGCCTGAGAAAAAAAGACAGCGACATGAAAATTGACAAGACGACATACAAAGAAAAAGAAGAAAATCAAATCGGACTGACTGCCGACCACACCAGCCGACCCGGTAAAGTTTTATTTTTTTCCGACACGCATTTTTTGTTTTTTAAGAGCCGACCCACATTGCACACATTGGCAAGTCGCACGAACCGACACACAGACCAAAACTTGCCAAAGAGTGCAATTTTGCCGACCCACACTTCGAAATTTTGTAGAATAATTATTAATTTGCACTAAAATAAATTTGATATGAATCTAATTGCAAATACTGGTATTCAATTATTTACTGTTCCATTGGAAATAAATTTGAACGATAATTTCAAAATGTATTTTCACGAATGGTTTGATGTAAATGATGAACAACTAAAACTTGAAATTGCACACAATTTTACCGAGGATGAAATCTGGGTAAGTAAAAAGGATATTTATAATCTACTTGGTTTAGGATTGACGGATGGCAAAGTAGGAAGAATTGTAGAAGGCGTATTTAAACCGTATAAATGGGAGGATATAAAAAGCGACTTCATTTCAGAGGGTAATAATCCTATTACACCAATGGAGACTGATAGTGGAGAATCAGACTGTTTTCAGATGACACTTAGCCGTTGCAGATGGGAACAGTTTGAAAATCAATGGTTACCTTTTCCATTTTTTACTTTGGGTAGTAATGGTAAAACTGAATTTGCACCAACAAATTGGTGTCGCTGCAAATTGGTACCAGAATCTTCAAATGGAAATATTAAGAAATACAATATATTACTTGCTTTTGATACACGCACTAAATACGAGAGTGAAGATTTTGAAGAACAAGATTTAATGGAAACACCTGTGTTTGCAAGCAATTATGACAGATCTAAAGATTTTGCGTTGTGCAATAATGAATTCTCTTTAGTTGATTTTTGCTCCAAAGCTCCATACAATTGCGATTGGGTAGATGAATATATTTTAAAATTATTCCATGATGTAAAAAGTGTTGATGAATTAAATATAAAAAAACCAAAGTTGAATTATTTAGCTCAATTTATCTTCGTTATAAAATATATTCAACAATTGAATTTATTGCCAAACATTACATTATTCTCAGACAAAAATGTTGCCTTTGGGGATGTTGATTTAATTGTTGATATGGGGAATTCACGTACTTGTGCTGTATTGTTTGACAATCATGATTTTACAAGAGTAGAACCTTTAGGTTTGCATAATTTGTCTAATCCTATTGAAAATGGGGAAATTAATTTCTACAATAAACCTTTTGATATGCGTCTTGCATTTAGAGATGCTAATTTCGGTGTGGAAACACTAAAAGGTAGTAAACAATTTGTTTTTCCTAGTTTAGTTCGGTTAGGTATTGAAGCAAATGAGCTAATCCATAAAGCAATTAACTTAAACACTGGCGTTGAAAAAATTACAACTTTTTCAAGTCCCAAAAGATATTTATGGGACAATAAACCTCAACAAATGGATTGGGAGTTTCTAAAACTAAAAGGTGAAACAAATAAAAATAATTTAGTACAGATAAAGGGCATATCTGAACAATTAAATTCAGATGGTTCATTAAATACAACAGGAGAAGGGGTTATTGACAAATTTTATTCTCGGAAAGCATTAATGACTTTTTCATTCCTCGAAATATTGGCACAAGCAAAAATGCAAATTAATAGTTATGAATTTAGACATAAGTGGGGTGAGGAAAACAAACCTCGTCGCATTGGACGAATTATTGTAACTTGCCCTACAGCAATGTCAAGAATTGAGCAAATTGCATTGCGAAAATGTGCAGAAGATTCAGCCATTATTTTAGAACGATTTTACGCAGGAACATCGTCAATAGAAGTTGACGAAAAAGATTTACGCAACAGCATACAAGTTGTACCTTCCTTTAAAAGTTTATCGAATGACGATGAAAGAAAAGAGTGGATATATGACGAAGCAACTTGTTCTCAGTTTGTGTTTTTATATGCAGAACTCACTCAGCGTTATAAAAATAATTGCAAGGAATATTTTGATTTTTATGGTAAAGTGAGACCAGATTTGGTTAATTATAATAAAAAATCAATAACTATTGGAAGTGTTGATATTGGAGCAGGGACAACTGATATAATGATTGCTGCATATAAATACGATGATTCAGGACAATGCACTTTAACTCCATCCCCATTATTTTGGGAAAGCTTTTATATAGCTGGTGATGATTTGCTAAAAAATTTAATACGCAGACTTGTAATTGAGGGTGAACATGCAGTTATCCCCAATCAATTGAGAAAATCAAATCAAACAGATATTGCAAAATTAATCCTTGACTATTTTGGCAAAGACAATGCTCGTCAATCTGTTACTGATCGTCAAATAAGAAGTGAATTTAATTTACAAGTATCAATTCCAGTAGTTACTCATTACCTCGAATTATTAAGAGATAATAAAGTGGAAAAAGCGACTTTGAATTTTAATGATATATTTTCTGATAACAGGCCAACAGAACGTGTTATGGAACACTTCTCAAAGCATTTTGGGTTTTCAATAACAGATTTGCAATGGCATTACAATAAAGAAACTATTTCAAAAATTGTGGAAAGCACTTTCGATACTTTAGTAGGTAAAATTTCCACAGTACTTTCGTATTACGGATGTGATATTGTATTGTTAACAGGAAGACCGACCTCACTGAAACCGTTATCTGATTTATTCTTTAAATATTATGCTGTTTCACCTAATAGATTGATAACACTGAATAATTATAGAATTGGGACATGGTATCCCTTTCATGATGGCAAAGGTTATTTTAACGATTCAAAATCCATTGTTGCTATTGGTGCAATGATTGGTAATTACGCTGCGACAAGAGGTAGTTTAAACGGATTCTCTTTAGATTTAAGTGAGTTGATAAAAGAAATGAAGCCCACTACGGAATATTTTGCAAAGTCAGAAAATGACAGTTCATTTATTACACCTGAAATTAACAACGCAATTATTGAAGTATCTCAACTACCTCTGCGTTTTTGGACACGCCAGTTAGATTCAATAAAGTATCCTACAAGACCATTCTATCTTTTAGATTTTAATGAAGACAAAATCAAAGAGAAAATCAAAGACAAATTAAGTCTAAACTCCGCTGATAAAAAGCAGATAAATGATGCTACAGTTAGCGAAATTGAAAAATTACGCATTTTAAGTCCTTTTAAAGTTAGGATTGTTCGTGAAAGCTACAACGAAGATAAGGAAAGTTTGAAGATTGAGTCAGTTGAAGACCGTAATCAAAATGAATTACCAGTATCATATTTTTCATTGCAAGTTCAGAGTATGAGTGAATGTGAAAATTATTGGATGGATTCAGGAGAGTTTAGCAACATTAGTATTAATCAGATTTAACGCAATTAATAATGGAAAAAAATATAAACACACAACTCAATATAATTGAGAAAGCCATTAAATGGGTTAAGGAAACCGATTCAATGAAAGGAGCTAAAGGCGAAAACGCTTATCGAAATTTGGTTAATTATAGACGTAAATTAAATAAGAAAAAATTTGCTTTAGAGGGTAATCCAGCTGCGGCAATGTATGGCGAAAGTCAAGCAGGTAAGTCTTATCTTGTCAGTGCTTTACTTTCTGTAGCTGGCAAGTCGTTCAAAGTACTTGATGGTAAAGAGAATGAATTTGATTTTAAAACTCAAATTAATCCTCGCGGTAATGAAATGGAATCAACGTCAGTTGCGACTAGATTTTCAACAAAATATAAATGGATTAATAAAGAATATCCAATTATTGCAAAATTATTGTCACCAACTGATATAATATTAGTAATATGTGAAGCTTATTATAATAATTTGAAAGTTAATAAGCCATTGAGTTTTGATAATCTAAAAGAGAAAATTTTGTCATTTGAATTACTATACTCTGACAAAAAACAATGCCAAGAAAGTATAACAGAAGACAATATTTTAGATATTGAAGAATATTTTAATGACAATTTTTCAAAATTAGTTTTTAATAATCTTAAAGATGCAGGTTTTTTTGAGAAGATTTCTTTAATAGTATCTAAAGTGTCTTCAGAGAATTGGAAAGATGTTTTTTCTTTACTGTGGAATTTTAATCCTCAATTAACAAAGCTTTTTGATGATTTGATAATTCAATATAAACAAATAGATTTTACTGATACTGTGTATCTTCCAATGGATGCAGTCTTAAGAGATAAAGGAACTTTACTAGATGTTAGTCGTTTGGATGAAATTTATGATTCCTTTAAAGGGCAAGAAACTAACTATTCAGAAAAGACAACAATTTTTTATCATGATAATAGTGGAAGTGAGAAAATTTTGACATTTTCCAAGCCGTTTTTGTGTGCATTGAGTGCAGAAATAATTTTTGTTTTACCAGACGAGCTTATTAATAAAAAACCTTTTTTAGCTCATACAGATTTACTTGATTTTCCAGGAACACGTCGTTTTGAATCTACAAACGAAGAATCTATCAGTGATAAGTCTTTAACAGTATTATTACGAAGGGGTAGGGTTGATTATTTGTTTAATAAATACTCTAGCTATGAACGTATTAATGCTTTGCTTTTTTGTCAAAACCATAAGCAGTCAAGTCAAAGTGTAATGCCTGAAAAGTTAAATAGGTGGATTGGAAATATGATAGGTGTCACGCCAGAAGAGAGAGAAAATTTTCAAATTCCTGTTTCTCCATTATTTATTATTTCTACTTGGTTTAATAAAGATATGGAATTTGATTATAATAATGATAAATCAGGAGAGCTACAATCCTTTAATGAAAGATGGTATCAACGTTTTATTAAAACACTTAGTGGTGAAATTATAAAAACAAGTGATTACGAGTGGTTTAATAATTGGACCGTTTCAAATAGGTTTTTCCAAAATATTTATTTACTTAGAGATTTTGATAAATCATCAGAAACGAATAGCCAAATATTTAGAGGATTTAATGAAAATAGTACTGAATTAGAAGAAATTAAACCTGAAACATATCCCAATTTTCGAGTTGATTTACGAAAATCATTTATAAATTTTGACTTTGTAAAAAAACATTTTGAAAATCCTGAAAATTCCTGGGATAGAGCTGCAAGCATAAATGAGGATGGAACTCAGTTGATTATTGATAAACTTAATATAGCAGCAAGTAACATTAATGCTGCACGCTATGAAAAATCAGTTAGAGAACTAAATGTAATTCTTTTCAGTATAATATCTCTATTAAAAGAATATTATAATAGCCCGGATAAGGCTGAAAGTTTATTAAAGGCAATTAAAACAGCCGGAAATGTTCAAGCAAATTTAGCAATTGCCTTTGGTCGCGATCCATATTTCTTTGGAACTATGATGAGGGAACTAATGATGAATAATAGCGATGTTTACAATCTTTATCTGAATAAAATCCGCGACATAGAGCGAAGAGATGTTGTGAATATGGATAAGTATATTGGAATTCGATTGCAAGTATCTGAATTAGACCCTAATGCTTCTTTTGAAACAAATTTGGAATATCTTAGAAAACATTTTGAACAAAGAACAATTCAAGAATGTCAGGACTTTTTTGAAAAAGATAAGGACATTGATTTAAATGAATTGTTTTATGGTAACAAGGTTCGTGTAAAAAGTTTTTCGCAAGTATTGGCTAAAGAATTGGAAACTTTTTGGTTCGATGATTATATTTTTAGAAACCAAACATTTCTTTCGGAAATTCTTTCAAAAGAGGGCTTTCAAGACATTCAAGATATGTTACGTCGCTTATACGAAAAATTAGATATCACAGAAATTATTGCTGAAAAAATTCGTAGATACGTTGATGGTTATCGCAATATCGAAGATGTTTATGAAATGATTGCTGATATTAGTGCCGAGATGATAAATAAATTCATCAATACTGTTGGATTAGAGTATTATAATGAATCTAATTATAATGATTTAAAGAAAGCCAGCGAAAATATAAACGGATTATCTTGGGAACATAATGAGCTCCAATTTGAGAAAAATACTAAAAGCGAGGTGGCTGAATTAATTACCCAAATGGAAAATTTACCCGAGTTGCTAAATCAAAATCCTTTGCCAAAAGAAAAACTTAAATTTTTACCCAATTATCGCAATTACATAATGTGGTACGATTTACTTAAAGCAGGTTTTGTAACAGCTAGTGGTGTGCCAAATTATGATCCTATTGCGAACGAAAAATTGGGTGCGATTATTAAAGAGTTTGAAATTATTGAATATTAGCTATTATGCCAAGAGTAAAAGGTAAAGAGCAGCTGTGCAGTTGCGAACAAAAACATTTTAAGTCAATACAAGGTTTTGGTGAACATACCTTATTTGAACGCTATACTGATATTGAAAATGTTGTAAATAAAAAAGTTGACAAAAAATATCATCATTTTTTAGCACAACCTGTAATAGAGGGCGATACGATAACATGGTTTTCAAAACCATACAATGAAACCCCAAGCCGATTTACAGAATTACAAGGTGAAGAGCTAACAAAATATGATATAATAAAAAAGAATACCATTGCTCATTATCAAAAAAACATTGAGATTCTAAAAAATGAAGGACAAAACAGCGAAGCTGAAACTCTTGAAAATTCTATAAAATTCATTAATGATGATTTTGTATATTGCTATGATGGTATCGTAGTTTTGGGCATTTGGGGTATGCAGTTAAGAGAAAATATCAGAGAATCAATAGGAACTATTAGTAAGAACTTATTTAAAGAAAAAAAGAAATCCATAATTGTATCACCTGATATTGATGAACCTTCACAACCCGAAATTGAAACGCCAGAGAAACCAATTGAAAATCCTTTCACAATTCGATTTAATGCTGGTGATAACGGTAATCTTTCAGGAAATACAGAATTGCAAAAGCATTCTGGCGAAATAATTTCCGAAAGTGAAGTACCCAAAGTTGAACCAAAAGCGGGTTATGAATTTACTGGGTGGGACAAAAATCCAAATGATTATGGTGTTACCGGTGAAACAATCTTTACAGCACAATATAGTCCGATAGTGCCACCAATTACTCGACTGCCTTGGTATAAGCGTTTTTGGAATTGGTTGAGAAATTTATTTTTAGGCAAAGGTTGTCTTAAATGGCTGCTTTGGTTGTTATTATTGTTGCTTTTGATTTTGCTATTGATATGGTTATTAAGAGGTTGCGACAGTGAAAGAGTTCGACCGATACCAAGTCCGATAGATGACAAACCATGGATACATGACGACCCAAGGGTGGGTGATGGTGGTGGCATTTATGATCCGGGTAATCCTTATGAAAAAGTACCTACTCCACCAGATTACAGAGATGTGTTGCCACCTAATCAAGGTGAAATGCCCCCTATTGATACTACAAAAATAATACGAGAACCCGGCAAACCTGTTATAATAAGTAATCGGCTAAATGTACTAATGGAAAATGAAGACAAATCTATCATGGATTTGGCTAAGGAATTTAAAGCAAAATATCCTGATGACAAGTATAAAGTTGTGTATTATGATGATGTTGTGAAGCGTATGCAAATAGAAGTGCCACCGGAAGAAAGGTTGAAACTTAAGACTGAAATTCCTGAAAAATTTGCACCTGATTACGAACTTTTTATTTTTGATGAATCATTATTTGAAGGTGGTTACACTCCAAATGATCCTGCATTTTCATCCACAGATAAATCTTGGTATCTGAAATCTATAAATGCACCCAATGCTTGGGACATTACAAAAGGCTCTGCAAATCTTACAATAGCCATTGTTGACAATGGTTTTAGTTTGAAACATCCTGAACTGCAAAGTAAAGTTGTAATGCCTTATAATGTATGGCTGCATTCAAAGGAAATATTTGCTCAAAACATTGACCACGGAACTCATGTCGCTGGTACAGCATTGGCATTGATGGACAATAAAAAAGGATTGTGTGGCATAGCTCCAAATTGTGCTTTTATGCCTATTCAAGTTGCGAATAAGCAAGGACTAATGACAACCACATCAATTTTAGATGGTATTTTGTACGCTTTATATCAAGGTGCTGATGTAATAAATGTTTCTCTTGGAATGCAATTTACAGGAACACTTCCTGAAAGCGAACAACGTAATTTACAAAACAATCACTTTAAAGAAGAAGAACGACTTTGGAATAAAGTAATGGAGATTTCAGATAAGCACAAAACAATTATAGTGGTTGCGGCAGGGAATGAAAATATGCTTGCAGGTGTTAACCCAATGAGCAGACCAAAGAATTTTATTGTCGTTTCTGCGGTAGATAAAAGTAATCGGGAATATCATAAGGCAGGTTTTAGTAATTACGGAGACTATTCAACTGTTTCTGCACCTGGCGTTTCTATTTACAGTACCGTAGGGAATAGCGATTATCAGGTTATGGATGGTACAAGTATGGCAGCCCCCATTGTTACAGGAACTATTGCTCTTATGAAAAGCTTGAATGATAGTTTAACAGCCGAACAAATTGTTTGTATATTACAAGGAACTGGGAAGCCAGCAGAAGGGAAAGTTGGAAATTTAATTCAAATAGACAAAGCTTTACTAAAAGTACAATCGGGTGAATTTACAGATTGTGATAGCCGTCCGGAAACGCCTTCAACAGGTGATGTACAAATTTTATTAAGTTGGGATAATTATAATGATTTGGATTTGGTTTGTACAGACCCAAACAATGAAACTGTATGGTTTAAAAATAAAAGCATTGCAAGTGGTGGAAAGTTAGAAATAGATATGAATGTGAATTACCCTGATAGTAAAACACCTATTGAAAACATATACTGGCCTACTGGTGGGGCACCAAACGGCACTTACAATGTCTATTTGGTTTATTACAAAAAACACATAGAAATAAATGAAACACCATATAAAATAACGGTAAAATATGGTGATAAAACAGAAGTGTTTACAGGAAAAATCAAACGGGAAGATAACTCTATCCCAATTTGTACTTTTACCCTTGGCGATGCAAATAATTCTCCACCTCCATCTGGCAGAAGCAAAGATGAGTTGTTGCGTGAACGTGAAAAATTGCAAAAGCAATTGGATCAAATTGACCGTGAATTGAGAGAAATTAGAAACAATGTGAATTTTAAAAAATAAATTTTAAGTATATGAGTCAATCAAAATTTTCATTAGCAGATTTGCTAACAGTATTGGGAACATTGGGCTTTGGTTTCTTTTGCTTCCTTAGTGTAAATTTTTTAACATTAGGTGATACAACCCTAAGTATAATATGGGCAGTAATAATTTCTTTAATATTAGGTGGTTTAGCCTTTGGAGTTAAGCTTGTAAAACGCACAAGTCGTAATTTCAAAACCTTTATAATTTGGGAATGGGTTTTAATTTTCTTGTTCGTAGTTGTTGCATTCTTTGCAATATTTCCGTTTTCACATTACTTTGTTGTAACTGCACAAAAGGAGAATATTCAGAATAAGGTAGTTTCGAATATCAATCAAGCAGAAGGTTTATTTATCGCTTATGAAAGTTACGCCAACAACCGCTTAAATATTTATAAAAGTCGCTTAAATAGTATTGTGGCAGCAAAGAGAGTAAATCCCGAAGAGTATAAAAACTTTGGTTTTGTTGAAGATACAGATGACAACACACAAGTTGAAAACAAAATGTTCTCATTGAAGGCGCAGTTATATCCGACGAATTACGCACAGATGAAACAGATTGATTCAGCTTGGTTGTCTGATGCAAAAGACAAAGTATCAAGTTGGTCACCTATTGGTATTGTACAAGTGGTAAATACGCTAAAAATTGAAATATCCTCATGGAATGAACAACTTAAATCATATTCTTCATTTCGTGCAAAGGGCGAAACAGCAACTGATTTTGATTTTCAGTTATCTTTTGATGATGTTTCAGGAATATTCAATATGAAAACGATCCCAAATACCTTAGCATTAATTATTGGGATTGCGTTATATTTACTAATGTTCCTCTCGTATTTTATAACTAAAAGGCACCCACGGTATCCTGGCTTGAAGGTAATTTTTAGGATGGGTAGTCATAAAGAAAACGAACTATAATACAAAAGAAAAATATAATGGTTAGAGAAACAATTTTGGAAAATGTTGCTCATTTAACTGCAGAGCAACTTTTTGAAGCAATTAAAAATGGTAATGTAACTCTTGATGAGTTAAAGAAAACGGGTAATTTAGATGTTACAAAGCGAAATAAAATTATTTCATTGCAACAGCAATTGGATTCAATAGATAATGAAGATTGGGAGCGTGCACGATACGGCAATGAGCTTGCTCTCTCTGATTATATTACAAAGCATCCGGCGGGAAAACATGTAACTGAAGCTAAACAAAAAATTGACTTCTTAGAGCGGCAAAGAGCAAATGCTAATGCACAAAAACAAACAATTTTGAATAATATACAGCGAAATCCAAACTCATACTCCCCTGCACAAATTATTGAATTTTTACAAAACGGAATTTGTGAATCAGATTTGTTGAATTGCAATATTCCTCAAGCAGCGATAGATAATTTGCATAATATAGTTACCCCAAGCCTTGAGCTCGGGCAGACTCCTACTACAATCCCATCTGGTTTTACAGAAGTATATTTTTGGGGTGTACCTGGTTCAGGAAAAACTTGCGCACTCGGAGCAGTTCTGCAAATGGCTCAACAAAAAGGGTATTTGAATATTGCTACTGGTCCTGGTTATCGTTATGCACATCAGTTAATGAATATCTTTAGCGATGACGGTATTGCCAATGACTATTTACCTGGGCCTACTCCGGTAGAAAATACTCAATATTTGCCATTTACACTTAAACGACCAAATGAAAAAGGTACTCGTTCTGTTTCGCTTATTGAACTTAGTGGCGAGATATTCAGATGTTTTTTTGATAAAAATGCTGGACAGCCTTTACAGTCGCAATCTCACGTTGATACATTTGAATCACTAAATTCATTTTTAAATAATAACAATCGTAAAATTCATTTTTTCTTTGTTGATTATAATAGAGAGAATAAACCTGATAGGTATGGGCTTACTCAAAGTGATTATTTGTCTGCCGCATCTACCTATTTTAAAAACAATAAGATTTTTGGGAAATCAACAGATGCAATTTTTGTTGTTCTAACTAAAAGTGATTTACTAAGAGATGAGACAGGTAATTGTATCACTTATGAAAAACGAGTAGAATATGCAAAAAAATACCTAAATGAAAATAACTACAAGTCGTTCATTAATACTCTTAAAGATATTTGCAAGAAAGAAAGTATCAATGCTGGTGTTTTAACAGTGGAACCCTTTTCTTTGGGAAAGGTATATTTTCAACAAATTTGCGATTTTGATGGAAGCTCAGCGTCAGCCATTGTTGAGATACTAATGGATAGAGTACCAGCAAGTAGAACTAGTATTTTGGATGTATTTAATAAGTGAGAAACATGAAGCTATTTGTTCAAGCAAGAAAAGATGGGTATAATGTTTTATATCCAAAACCAACACCAACCGAATTTTTTCAGTTTGCAGGGGATATACGGCCTGATAGTAAAGACCCCAATTTACTTGGTAAATTTATTTATACGATATCATTTGCAAATGGAGGATGTATTTTTACAAAACATGTAATTATTCAAGACGTTCAAAGACAGGGATTAGGTAATATTGGTTTTTCTATCTTTATTTCAAATATCAAGAAGTTATCTGGTAATGATGTAATAAAATTGTTAGATGAGCTTTTAAATACATATTGTAAAAATTATTGTCCTGATTATTATCTTGAAAATAAAACAGAAGATTGGGCGATTTTTGAAGCAATTAAAAATCAGTATAAATTATATGATTTATCTAATGATGATACTGAAAATTATCAACGAGGTACTGCTGATGCTGCATTTGTCTATTACATAGATAAAACAGAACTATGCAAATTCTTTGATAATCCTTATCAGGAGGAATATAGCAAGTACAAGCAAGTTTTTTTCGTAGAAAAAAATCTTGAAGGCAAATCGGATAATCCACTGAATGCAATACCTCACGACCCAAGTGCAAATTTGACAGGGAAAATTGATTTAGAAAATCCTAAGTATAAATTGATTTACAATCAGCAAGCAAGAGGAGGTGTTAAAATAGAAGTTAAAGTAAATGGTAGTTTACGATATAGTAAAAGTAAGATTAAGAGAAAAGAAGATTTACAAATAATCTGGTCTAAGCAGTTTTGCGAAACAAAGGTAAAAAGCGGAAAGTGTTATGAAATAGGTTCAGATTTTCTCGAGATTAACGATATTGAAAAGACAATTACCGTTAAAGAAATAGAAATACAACCAATTACTTACACTTTATTAATTCAAACAAAAGACCGCTTTTCTACCCCAATAACTGATGCTGAAATAACACTTAAAATTAACAATTACTTACCTGAACGCAAGGCAATTAATAATTCAATTAAGATTACAGCAGAGGAACTACAAAACAAATGTTTTATAATTGCAAAAAAAGATAACCTCATTTCGCCTCAGCGTGAAATAAAACTTGAAGATACAAAAGGGAGTATTTCACTTATCTTATCCGAGCATAAAAAAGTTAGCTTTTATGTAAAAGACGAAAATGGGTTAGTCAATAATTATAATATACAAATTTCTAATAAAGAAGTTCAACCCAAAGAAGGCAATGTTGTATTTATTGGAGATGAAATAGAAGAAACATGGCAAATTTCTGTTTCACATAGAGATTATGAAACGGAACGTTTTAATTATTGTCCAGCAAATGATGATAATCCTAAATATGTAATTTTAAAAAAGAAAACTTTTAGCGGTCAAGGACAATCGCCTAATAGAAAAAAGTACTATATAAAGATTGATGAAAAAAAAGGGAAAAGAAACTATAAAAAAGGCTCGTCTATATCCTCTATACCAGATTACGAGTTTAACAAACCTGAATATGAATGCGATTCAAAATATGGGTATAAGTTTGAAAGTTGGGAGTGCGAAAATAAACCATATGACAATTATGATGGATATTATGAAGCAATTTTCAAAGGTTTATGGTATCGTAAAGTTCCAAAGTTAGCTTGGATATTTGGTATTATTGTAATTGTTGCGTCAACCGTTTTTCTTCTAGTTAACTCAGGTGGTTCTGGTAGCAATTCAAATATTGTGAATGCTGAAATAAACAATAAAGTAAATTTTTATACTGAAGGTATTGAATTAAATCTCGACACTCTGAAAGAATACAAAAGAAAATATTGTGATAGTACTATTAATATTCAAAGTGATGTGAAAGAAAAAAGTTTTTGGCAAAAAATATGGATATTTGGTTCAGATGATAATGGTAATTCTACAAGTGAATCATCTGTAATTCCTGACTTTTGCTCAAAAATTGATAATGCAATTGCTATCCGTAATGCTATTAATCTTGGAAAAATAGACGATCTCAAAGGTAAAGTGTTTTCAGAATCACAACAAAATTTCAAAAATTCAATTGATAGTATTGAAGATAAATATAAAAAGCAAATTGGTGATACACTGAATGTTCGTAAAGTGAGTGTTTTGAACTTAAATCAAGTCGCAGAATTAATTCTAAAAACGCAGAGTGATTTACGTGAGAAAGAAAAATTAATACAAAAAGAAAACGAGGTAGAAAAAAATGCGAATCAGAATAAGCACAATGAGCAAAAAATCAAGGATCAACAAAAGAACAATACCCAGAATCAACAAAATTCTCAAACACAAAAACAGCCAAATCAACAGCTTAAGGTAAGTGATCTCGTAACAAAGTTTTGGGAACTAGTTAGAAAGCAAGGTACCCCTCAATTCGAGGACTACAATAAAAATTTGTTGCAAAAATATTATAAAAATGGTAAGTATTTGGTATCAAACCTTTCGCAAGAGGAAAAAGATATTATTAATTTTTTAAACGAAATCTGCAAAAACACTCCAACATTTGCAAAATTTAAAAATATCGAGGAGCTTGATAGAATTAAAGCAGAAACATTAACTGACTTAAAAAAATTATTAAAATGAATATGAAAGCAGTAAAAATAATTTTGGCAATTGCCGTAGTAGCCATAATTGGCTTTTTTGTAACAAAATGGTTAATAAATATTGACCCCCCAAAAAAGATTGATTTACCCAAGAATCAATATACTGAAAGGATTGAAAGCGAGATTGACTCTTTGAAAAAAATGCCAGAAAGTAAATTTTGTCAGAAATATTACAATGATGTCCAGTATCGCATAAATGATTATTTCAATCAAGGCTTTTTAGGTAATAATGAGAGTGACAATAGCCAGTGGCAAGAAATTTTGTTAAAAAATCTTTACTCAGCTTATGCTCCAAAGTTTGTAGAACAAGCTATGTATGTGTTTAGACGTTCCGAATGGAAAAACGATGATTTAAAATTTATTCGTAATGAAGTAAAGAATCTTAAAAGTTCAGCATATTTAGGGAGTACGGGATTAGTAACTTCGTTTGATGAAATTAATACCATTTTAGCTAAATACGATGAAATTAATAACTTTATAAATGCTTGCAAAGGATATACATTTTCTAATTACGATTTGGAAAGCACATTTCCTGATGTAAGTGAAAAGATAAAAAAATCAAGAGCATACATTACAAACAATCTCGATAATAGTTATGTAAATAACTGCACAAGATTAAAAGAAGGATTACCAGCAATGCCTAAAATTCTTTTCGACAAGCACATTAATTATTTAACGAAAAAAATTAACGACAATGGAGCCAGATATAGTGAGTTCAACTATCAATCTGACTATTCAAATACAATTTACACACCGCTTAGAAATCAGATCGATGCTTTAAATAATGACATTTATGGTATCGGTGATTACGTTTTCAATAATGGCTATAATAGCGTATATAACTTACTGAGTGACTACAATCGTGATGCAACAAATTATTATAAAAACAAAAGAAATTAGAAAGGAGAGTTAAAAGTTATGAAGAAAATAATAGTTGTAATATTGATTATGTTTGGCGTTTCTAATGCATACACGCAGGATTTAATTAAGGAAATCCAAAAATTGACATTGGCAAATGACAGTTTACAAAAACAGGTAATAAAACCTTTAAATGACAGTATTTTAAAGTTGAATTCAGCTCATAGTAATGAAATTGCTAAATTGAATGAGCAACTAAAAGCATTAGAAAATGAAAAGAGTGAGTTAAACAAAAAAATTAAAACTCTTGAATCAACCGTTGCCGAATTAAATAAAAACAAAATAAAAGTTGAAAGGGATAATCTACAAGCAAAATGTGATTCCTTAATAATAAAAGTAAAAGAATTAGAAAATTTAATTTCTGCAAAGGATAAGCAAATAGCACAAGAAAAAGAACTTGGTCAGCAAAAATCTATTCAAGAAAAAGAAAAAGGAAAAAGTGAAATCCTAAATCTAATAATCCAAACTTACAATAAACCCTTGGATGAATTAATAATAAATACTAATATAAAATCCGTAGAACGTGATATGTCAATAGTTGGGGATAAAACAGTAATACAACAAAAATTATTGAGTTTGCAGAAATATTATAATTCTGAACAAGTATTGAATGAAAAATACAGCGAACAAAGCGTTGAAAACGCTTTAACTCAATTAAAATCTATAGAGCAAACTGAACTTGTACTTAAATTAATTGATAAACTTAGTAAATATAAACTATGTAATGATGGTTTAAAATCAACAATTGATAAAATTCTTGAAATTGATAAAAAATTTGTAGCTAATGATGAATATACTCAGAAAACTAAACTTAATGATGTCTTAGCCGAAATTGCATGGTATTTTAGAAATTATCGCTTTAACTTTATTGACTATCCGTACTTATCAGAAGTAGTATTGGAAATAATAAAACTCAAACAAAAAGATGCAAATACTGACATTGCTATTTTAAAGGAGAAATTGTAACTATGAATCCAACCCACAAAGCATACACATTTGCAAGCCGCACAAGCCCTGACACAAACCAAAGCTTGCAAAAGAGTATGCTTTTTCCAACCCTGAAAAAAACAAAAAATCTCCCCCCTTAAATAAAAATAAAACTTTGCCGACACACAACCCGACAGACAAAAACGGAATGACAGAACTGACTGATTATTATATTGGTATGTCGCTTGACAAGAAAGAAGGCCAGCTTGTAACATGCGGTATATTTTATTGCCGAGATAGTGCTGAAATCAACGGTAGTGGCTCGCTTCAAACTTCATCGTGGTTTGACAGTGATGTGCTCCGAAATCGGCAACAAAAACATACCGCTGTCCGTTATGCACAAGC
>Ga0255345_1004100_pt1 | contig 16334 bp, 15 predicted proteins | sample wastewater_treat_6_FD_192415 | JGI IMG/M metagenome (GOLD analysis project Ga0255345, IMG submission 192415) | Wastewater microbial communities from Lulu Island WWTP, Vancouver, Canada - plant20 | ecosystem: Engineered > WWTP > Wastewater > Unclassified | place: Canada: Vancouver, British... | reverse complement strand
AATTTGCGGCCTGAAATTCAATTATTTAACACTGTATCATGAATCTTAGAGACATCAAGAAGGACATCGATTATGTTCTCGGTTACTTTATCGAAGATTGCGCAGCATGCATTGACTTTAATCCAAAGGTGAACGACGAAGCCATTATCGGCCTTATGGAAGAGGCCGTAGATTTATACAACGAGCTTCGCGATAAAGTTATGGTGCGCAAAGTGGAGGGTGCCAAAAAAGCTTATTTCAACGCCCTGCGCAAAGAAGTTCTTGAACGCACTGATGCCCTTTACGCCAAACTCAGCGAAACCATAGTTAAAGGGGAAAAGCCCGTAGAGGAAAAGAAAACGCCTGCGAAGAAAACAGCTCCCAAGGCAGAAGAAAAACCTGCGGAAGAGAAAAAAGCTCCGGTTAAAAAGGCGGCACCCAAGGCGGAAGAAAAAACTGACGCAGCTAAGAAGGCTCCTGCAAAGAAAGTTGAGGCTGAAGAGAAGCCTGTAGCCGAAAAGAAGCCCGCGGCCAAAAAAGCTCCTGCAAAGAAAGTTGAGGCTGAAGAGAAGCCTGTAGCCGAAAAGAAGCCCGCGGCCAAAAAAGCTCCAGCGAAGAAGGCTGAAGCTGAGGAGAAGCCTGTAGCAGAAAAGAAAGCGCCTGCGAAGAAAACAGCCCCTAAGGCAGAAGAAAAGCCTGAAGCCGAAGAGAAGCCCGCAGCCAAAAAGGCCCCTGCGAAAAAAGCAGAGCCCAAAGCTGAGTAAATTAGAACAGGTAATTTTTATTGCCCCGGGCTTACGGCTAAGGGGCAATTTTTTATCATGAAAAGACTCCTTTCCATAGTTTTAATCCTCACGCTGTCGAGCTTTGGCTTGGCGGCAAAACACCGCAGAGTGCATTCCGCCACCCAACGCTTGGCAAAGCAGTGCGAAGCGGAAGGGCTTCTTGCACAAAGCGTTTGGGGCTTTTGCGCTGTAACTATGGACGGGGATACTCTCGTATGGCTGAATCCGGAAAAACGTTTGATGCCGGCATCCAATATGAAACTCATCACCACCGGCGCAGCACTGCTTAATCTTGGCGGAGACTTCATCTACAACACCGGCTTTGCCACCGATGGCCTCGTGCGAGACTCCATCCTCTTTGGAAATCTATACATCATAGGCGGAGGGGACCCCTTAATCGGTGAAATCTTCCCTTATCTTCCCAAACCCGAAAGCATCTTCCAAAAATGGGATCAAGTGCTTAAAGACAAGGGTATAAAGTTTATTCAAGGGAATATTATCGGGGATGGCGGCTTTTTTTCCGGCGAACTCTCTCACGGCGATTGGAGCGCCGAAGATTTGCATACGCGGGACGGGGTGGTGCCAAGCGGACTCAGCTGGCGCGGGAAAATGGGCGACAGCATCCCCGACGGCCCATATCCGGCTGCGCTTCATTATTTGGAATGGTTTAACTCCGGTAATTCCTCCATCTCCGTTAGCGGAACCGCCCTTGAAGGACACGCCGACAGCCTCACTTTTCTTGGGGAAATCCCATCCGAACCCCTTCACGAACTTGTCGGAACAGCCAACCGCCAATCCGACAATTTCATAAGCGAAACTTTAATCAAGACACTCGGCAAACACCACTTCGGCGCAGACGATTACAAAAGCAGCACAAGGGCTTTGCGCAGGTCTTTATCCCCCTTGGGACTTATGGCTGAAAGCGGTAAAATGCGCTTTGCAGATGGCTCCGGCCTGTCCCGGAAAAACTATATAAGCCCCTCTTTCATGGTTGGTTTCCTCAATGCCATGGCGCGCAGCAGGGTCTATAGCGACTTCTTTAACTCTTTCCCCTACGCCGGAGAAAAAAATACAACTTTGCAAAACCGCCTGCGCAAAGCTCCTTACGAGCTCCGTCTGCGCGTGCGCATGAAAAGCGGCAGCATGAACGGGGTGAATTGTTTCAGCGGATATATTCTGTCGGGAGATGGAAAACCTTCCAAAACAATAGTTTTCAGTCTGTTGACAAACAATTCCGTGGCCTCCAACTCTACTGTTTGTACACTGCTGGATGAAATGATAATAAGTCTTGCCCGCGAAAACGAATAGAATGAATATTGTCCGACCGGCTATCATCCCTGAAATCCCCGCCATTATGGAAGTGCTTTCCGATGGCAGAGAGAAAATGCGCGCAGAAGGGAATGTAAATCAATGGACGGAGGGTTATCCTTCTTTGGAGATTATTCGGGAGGATATAGAAAAGGGATGGGGATTTGTGGTTTGCAAAGATGGTGAGATTGAGGGGTATTTTGCATTTATTCAAGGGATTGAGCCTACTTATTCGGTGATTTATGATGGAGAGTGGATTTCGGATGAGCCTTATGCGGTAATACACAGGATGGCTTCTAAGCACGGTGCGCACGGAGTGTTTGCGACGGCTTTGGCTTTTGCTTTGGAGAATTGCAAAAACATTCGCATAGACACTCACCGCGACAACAAAATAATGCAGTACAATATACTGAAACACGGTTTTCCCTATTGCGGAATAATATATCTCGCCAGTGGCGACGAAAGGTTAGCCTACCAATTAATAAAAGACTGAAACTAAAAAATATTTTTTAATAGTCTTTATGACCGCTTAATAAAAACAGAGCACAAGCAAAATATTATTATCGTGGCGCAAGTGATTGCATCAAATTGACGGACTTTTTCAGCAATAGTTTTGAAATAATGTATGATTTTATGCTATTATTTTATAAGGCTGTTTGATTAAACATTTTTATTTTTTATCTTTGACCAGTTAATGACTATAACCATTTTAAATATTTTACTTAAAAAATGAAAGGATTTGCAATGCTCGGTATCGGCCGCACCGGCTGGATCGAAAAAGATGTTCCCGCTTGCGGGCCTATGGATGCCATTTGCAAGCCTATTGCGCTTGCCCCCTGTTCTTCGGACGTACACACCGTATGGGCCGGAGCTCTTGGAAACAGACACAACATGATACTCGGCCACGAGGCCGTTGGAGAGGTTGTAGAAGTTGGCTCTTTAGTAAAGGACTTTAAAGTAGGAGACAAAGTTCTCGTTTCTGCAATCACCCCTGATTGGGGTTCTCTTGAAGCCCAGGAGGGCTACGCTATGCATTCAACAGGTATGCTTGCAGGTTGGAAGTTCTCCAATTTCAAGGATGGCGTATTCGCTGAGTTTTTCCACGTTAATGAGGCTGATGCCAATCTTGCTCATCTTCCCGAAGGAATGGACCTCGGCGCCGCCTGTATGATAGCCGATATGGTTCCGACAGGACTTCATGGAGTAGAGCTTGCTGATGTTCAATTCGGAGAGAATGTTGCCGTAATCGGCATAGGCCCCGTTGGCCTTATGTCTGTTGCCGGAGCAGCCATCCGCGGCGCCGCAAATATTTACGCTGTAGGTTCCCGCAAGAATTGCGCTGACCTCGCACGCGAATTCGGCGCCACCGAAATCATAAATTACAAGAATGGCGATATCGCCGAGCAAATACTTGACAAAACTCACGGACGCGGAGTAGACAAGGTGGTTATTGCCGGAGGTGATGTACATACTTTCTCGCAGGCAATCCGCATTCTTAAGCCGGGTGGAAAGATTGGAAACGTAAACTACTTGGGAGAAGGCGATAACGTATTTGTTCCCAGAGGAGATTGGGGTTGCGGAATGAGTCACAAGCAGATTAGCGGCGGGCTCATGCCCGGCGGACGCCTCCGCAGTGAGAGACTCGCAAGGCTCGTGGAAACCCACAGGCTTCGTCCTGAAAAGCTGATAACACACCGCTTCGAAGGTCTTGAGAGTGTAGAGCCTGCTCTTATGCTTATGAAAGACAAGCCGGCGGATCTCATTAAACCGCTCGTTCTTCTTTAATTTTATAATAGTTAGTTTATTGGTTAAAAGTCCGGTATCGCTCCGGACTTTTTTCTTTGAATACCCATACCAGGAAGCCTTTGTGGCGCATCAGCTTGGCGAACAAGCTCGCTGACAAACGTTCTTATATCTGTAAATCCTTGAAAAACGGTAGGGCGAGCTCGCAAGAAAGGCGAATCCGGCAAATAAGAGTCGGCTCCGGCATACAAAGCGACTGACTTAACCGTATCAATATGGCGGAGTTCAGCCATATAAAGCAAAAATCTCTACCATAATTAATATGGCAGTGTTCAATCGTTTTTAAATAAAGCTGATACCTTTCGCCTTCATTTCGGCAATGGCTTTTTTATGGTCTTCGGGCTCTACGCAGGCCAAACAATCTTCTTTTACGAAAACTCTATAGCCGGCTTTAATAAGGTCTTCTGCAGTATTGCGAACGCAATATTCGGTGGCGATGCCAATCAATATAATTTCTTTTATCTCAAGTTCTTTCAGTGCTTCATCCAATGTTTTGCCGGCATCATTCCGCCCCTCAAAACCGGAGTACTGTTCCTGTGAAGGCTCTGTCCCCTTATAAAAAACCAATTCCTCTTTAACATATGGCTGAAGTTCATCCGCAATTTCTCCTCCCCGCGTTCCTTGCACGCAGTGAGGGGGCCAAGGGCCTCCCTGGTCGGTAAAGGAAGAATGATTGGCGGGATGATGATCGCATACAAAAATAATGGGGTGACGGCCCTCTGTCTTTTTAAGCAATTCGGCGCTGTTTTTTACGCATTCCTCAGCGCCGTGGCAAGCCATGCTTCCGTCTATAAAATCGTAGAGTTCGTCTACAACCACAATAGCTGAATTATTCATAATGCTGTTTAAATCCATTTTCACAAATATAATGATTTTTACGCTCCTCGTCCCGTCTGCACCATCACTCTCAAGCCAACCGACCGAAGCCAGGGTTAAGCAGCAACCCTCAATTCTGATTCTAACCCGACTTCCTGATCCTTCGTCACCCCTACTTTCCGCTTCTCCGCCTTATCTTTTCTCCACATGATTAAGCATTTTTGGCCGTTTTTGACCGCCCCCTCTTTCGTCACCGTCGCAAGCTCTCAATTCAGCTTGATGGTCAAGCGTTTTTGGCCCTTTCTGTCATACCCCCCTGGAAAAAAACGTGGGGCTACGACACTTTAGGCCTTTTTTGTCATACCATGAAAGTCAACCAAACTCAGCGGTAAGGCATTCGCAAAAGTTTCCGCTGCAATCCATAGATTCAAGCCGTGAATTCAAGCGTAAAATGTAACTCGCTGACTATCAGCGAAATCCTTAAAGAACACCCGACAAATTGGCTGACCTTGTTTTATGATCTTCCTCATTATCAGCACTTTCCATTTTACGCTCGCTTAGAAACGGCTTGACGAAGAACACTACTCCAAAGTTTTGCATTAGAGCGATACCCTTAAGCCTACCGTCGGCTCGATGCCGAGGCGGGAGCGGTGGAGGCAGGGGCGGATATAGCAAAAAGGCTCACCGGAAAAACCGATGAGCCTTTTTGTAGCGAGAGTGGGGCATGATCCCACGACCTCCGGATTATGAATCCGACGCTCTAACCAGCTGAGCTACCTCGCCGTAAACCTTCTTAATGGGGACTAAGCCGTCTCCAAACCCCTTGCGGCCTGATTGCCCTTTCCGACTTTGCAAGCAAAGTCCCGGGCCCGGCCGGGCGGCTGATGCCGCCGCCTTAACGGGGACTAAGCCGTCCCTTAGCCTCTTGCGGCAACTAGTGCCAACCGCGATAAATTTATTTCAAAAAAACGGGCCGGAATGCAACCGACCTTTCTGTTGAGATAGAAGGACTCGAACCCTCACAGACAGAGCCAGAATCTGTAGTGCTACCATTACACCATATCTCAATTTGACATTAAAGGGACTGCAAAGATACAATCCTTTTGTAAAATTGCAAAATTTTTTTATCCCGCATTTTCAGTTCGCCTGCTTTGATGCGATTTATAAAACTAATATCTCTTTTTATCACCAACATAAATCTATTACATTTATCATTACTTTGGTAAGTGCAGAAAATTACTCTGCAATCTAAAGTTTGTAAGTATGAGAAAGTATTTATTCCTCCTTATGGCATTTGCGGTCCTTGCAGACTGCGAAAAAAGCCCCTCTTCTCCAAAATTGAAAGAGCGAAAGGATATTGTGCTTACCAAAAGTCAAAAGGAAGTCTTTTCAAAAGGCAACACTTTCGCTTTTAATTTACTTAAAGAAGTGTATCCGCGCGATACAAAACAGGAGGTCTTCATTTCTCCGCTTAGTATGTCATGCGCCCTGAGCATGCTTTCAAACGGAGCCTCAGGAAAAACCTTCAGTGAAATAGCCAATGCTCTGTATTTCAAGGGGATATGGACTACAAAATTCCCTGAAAGCGGAACAAAGCCAATGCCTTTCCACAGCCTCGGAGGAAAAGATGTGACGAAAGATTTTATGAACGCGGAGTTGCCATGCAAGTTGGGTTACAGCACGGAGCTTACGGCGCAGATGTGTGAACTGCCTTTCGGTAATAAAGCTTTCGTGTTTGACATACTGCTTCCCGATGAAAATGTGGATTTCGATGCTTTCGTAGCCGGTCTCGATGCCGAAAAATGGGATTCAGCAATTTCCAAACTCTCTTCTCAAGAAGATTTGCGTGTATCTATCCCAAAGATGGATTTGAGTTTTACGGCCGAAAGGAACATACTTATTCCTGCTTTACAGTCTCTCGGAATAGTTTCGGCCTTCAATGCAAGTGCAGATTTCAGCGCCATGAGCAATATCGCCGTATTCATAGACAGCGTAATTCAAAAAACCCGTTTCCGTATGGATGAGGATGGCGCAGAGGCGGCGGCGGTTACCGTTATTACGGGAAGAAATTTAGCAAGCGGGGAGCCCTTCATTGCGGATCACCCTTTTGTATATGCCATCCGCGAAATCTCCACAAATACCATTCTATTCTTGGGCGCATACAGGGGATTAGAATAATCCTGCAAAAACAGAAGTCTGCGAATCACGCAGCTATAGAGCAAGACTTTTTAAAAACATCGCAATGCTTCCGGTTGCTGTTGCTGCGCCTTTGACTAAGCAATTATAGGGCAGGGATTTTGTGAAGCAGCGCAACAGCCCAGCACTCGCAGCCCTCACCCCTGCCGACAAAGCCCAAGCGCTCTGCAGTGGTAGCTTTTATGCTAATCCGGCTTTTATCCACATTCATCACGGATGCAAGCGCCTCGCACATCTGCGGTACCAAAGGACCTATTTTAGGAGCTTGAAGGGCGACGGTAATATCTACATTGGAAACCTCCCAACCGCACTCGCGGACTTTTTTCATCACTATGCGCAGCAGCTCTTTACTATCGGCTCCCTTCCACTCATCCGAGGTGTCAGGGAACAGCTTGCCGATATCTCCCAAAGCAAGAGCCCCAAGAAGGGCATCACAAAGGGCATGAATGGCAACATCGCCGTCAGAGTGAGCCACAAAGCCATTTTCGCTTGGCACAAGCACTCCTCCAAGCCACATCGGCAGCCCGGCGGCTAATTTATGCACATCATATCCTTGTCCTATTCTAAAATCCATAACCCTACAAAATTACGCAAAATTTCACTATTTTTGTAAACTATGGCATTATTCAATTTTTTTGGAATATCAGAACACAGAGTGTTCAACCGTAAGCCTATATATTACGACGCCGAAAAGGAAAGGCGCCGCCAAAGAGCCGCTGAACTCAAAGAGGAAAAAGAAGAAAAACATGCACCCGGAAGCAATATACGCGGGTCTTTAAGGGGTGGAGCTTACAAAAAAACTCGTACCCCCATGAAGACTGTACAAACTATAATAGGAATAATCACCCTGCTTCTCATTGCCGCCATCCTTTTCTTAATCCTTAAACTCTATCCATACCTGTTCGTCAAATGAGTAAACTGCACGTTTTACCGGTACAGCTCGCCAATATGATTGCCGCAGGCGAAGTTGTGCAAAGACCGTCTTCGGTAGTTAAAGAGTTGATGGAAAATGCGGTGGATGCCGGTGCGACCGATATAAAAGTGATTATATCTGATGCCGGACGCACTCTGATTCAGGTGATAGACAACGGTATCGGCATGAGTCCGGCAGATGCTGTTTTATGCTTCGAGAGGCATGCCACCTCAAAAATCTCCACTATAGATGACCTGTCTGCAATAGAAAGTTATGGTTTCAGAGGAGAGGCTTTAGCCAGCATTGCGGCTATTGCGGAGCTTACCCTTCGCACCCGTCGCAAGCAAGACGAAACTGCCACCCAAGTGATTGTACAAGATCATGGCGCTGTTAAAACCTCTTCCGTGGCAGCCCCTGTAGGGAGCAATTTCGCTGTACGGAATCTTTTTTACAACACTCCCGCCAGACGAAAATTCCTTAAATCGGATAAGGTGGAGCTCAGACACATAGTGGAAGCGTTTACAAGAATAGCGCTTACTCAGCCCTCAATTGCTTTCTCGCTTCGCTCGGATGACCGCGACCTTTTCGTATTGCGACCGGCCAAATCGCTCAAATTCAGAATATTAGACCTTATGGGTTCTAATGTCGCGGAGGATGTGGTGGACCTTTACAACGAAACCACCACGCTTACTGTTTCCGGCTTTCTCGCCCGTCCGCAAAGCGCCAGAAAAACGGTGGCCCATCAATACTTTTTCGTGAATGGCAGATATTTTTCAAGCCCGTATCTGCGTAAAGCCATACTAAAAGGCTATGAAGGCTTCATTGTCAAAGACACAATGCCGTCTTGGTTCATTTGGCTGACAGTCGACCCGTCAACGGTAGATGTAAATATCTCCCCGACCAAAAACGAGGTTAAATTCGAAGAGGAAAGCGTTGTATATCAAACTCTTTATGCATGCGTAAAAGAAACCCTCGGGCGCAATGCCTTTGGCGATGGCATTGACTTCGATGCAGCCGCCGGGGTGCAGATGCCGATAATCGGACGGCATTTCGATGCAGTTCACGGGCAAATAAAAGAACCCATGCCGCAAATCGACCCGACTTATGATCCCTTCGCAAGCAGCAATGTTGGTTTTGAAAATGAAGGTTTGGGTTTTCCCGGGTCCGATGTTTTCGGCTCTCCAGGCGAACTTGAAGCCGGCGGCAGGCAATACGGTGAAGCGAACTATCAGCCATCCGGCGGTACCTATCGGCCTTCCGGAAGCGCTCATCATACACAGGGACAAGACTTCTCCAAACTCTTTCCTCAAGCACCCAAGCTCCTTATAGTCAAAGGGAAATATCTTGTAGGGACGGCAGCATCCGGACTGATGGTGGTTAATATCCGGCGTGCAGTTGAACGGGTTGCCTACGAAAAATCGCTAAGAGCCTTATCCCGCAACGAACATGTATCCCAACGGGCTCTTTTCCCTGTTTCGGTACAGGTCGGTACACAGGCATGCCTGCTGTTCGAAAGCAACGCAAATTATCTTGCTTCTCTCGGCTTCGACATTACCCCGTTCGGAAACGATACAGTAGTGGTGAATGCCGTGCCTGAAGGTCTTTCTTGCGAGCCCGGAAAAGTACAGCAAATGGTGCAGGATATGATTTTGATTCTTTCCGACACCCCTGTCGGAGGCCTTCAAGATGCGGTTTTTGCTTCCTATGCGGCAAAATTCGCCACACTCGAATCTCTTAATTTCAGTATAAACAGCCCGGAAGAGGGGCAGACCCTGATTGATTCTCTTTTTGCGTGCGAAAATGCCGAACTTACTCCCTCCGGAAAACGAATTCTCGGCATAGTTTCTGTTGAAGAATTGGACAAAAAATTTTAATATGCAATATTACTATAGACAAAGCCGTCCGCAAATTCCGCCTGTGACGCTTAATATAATCATTATCAACACCTTGATTTTCTTGGCAACGCTAATCAACGAAGATTTCATGATTGGCACCTTCGGGCTTTTCTATCCGACTTCACGCTTTTTCCATTGGTGGCAGCCCATTACACATATGTTTATGCATGGCGGATTTTGGCATATTTTATTTAATATGTACGCCTTGTTTATTTTCGGCATAGCGGTGGAAAGAACTATCGGTTCGCGCAAGTTCCTGCTGTTCTATTTTTTATGCGGACTCGGAGCGGCAGCGCTTCATACAGGGGTGCAAGCTATCAGGGTGGCGTCTTATATGAATCAGATGGCGGAAGGCGTTTCTACTGCTGCAACCGCTTACGGGCGCTTGAAAATGATACCGACGGTAGGCGCTTCAGGGGCGGTTTACGGTGTACTACTCTCATATGCATTCCTTTATCCGCAAAACAGATTGATGTTAATATTCCCGCCGATTTCGCTTCCGGCAAAATGGATGGTGACAATATTCTTGGCTATAGAGTTGCTTATCGGTGTAACGGGAACAGCGGACGGAGTAGCGCATTTCGCTCATTTGGGAGGCGCACTTGTAGGATGGCTGCTGATGCTTTATTGGAGGAAAAAAGGCACTCTCTATAATCAGGGATGGTAGATTCCGGGCGCTTTGGCGGTGCCATATAGGAACACCGGAACGATATTGAGCAGGAAGTACTTTCTTGATGACCGATAGGCGGCCGCCGGCAAAATAATGAAAGAGGGGATTTTTATGAAAATAGCAGATATAATAAGCGAAGCCTTTAATGTGCTTAAGCGCGGAGGCATCATTCTCTACCCCACCGACACCATTTGGGGTATAGGTTGCGATGCGTGCAATGAGGAGGCGGTGCGTAAGGTGCTCGCCCTCAAAAAGCGCAATGAGGCAAAATCGCTGATACTGTTAGCCTCCGACCTCGATATGGTGGCGAGGTATATAGATATTATTCCCCCGATAGCAATAGATTTGGTAGAGGTTAATGATGCCCCGATGACGATAATTTATCCGGGGGCGGTAGTGGCGGATTCAAAAGCAGGGGCGGCGAAAAGAACAAGCTTTGGCTTGGCGCCGTCGGTGGTTGCGGAAGATGGCAGTGTCGGAATACGCATTCCTATTGTTGCTTCTGTAGAAGAAAAGAGCTTCGGAAGAGGCAAGATGCGTGTTGCTTCTGCCGAGAAAGGAGACTTCGGGAGAGGCAAAACGGCAGTTTCTGAATATGAAGTTGAAGGGGTTTCTGCAGGTGCAGTTTTTTGCAATAAATTGATTTACAAGCTCCGCAAGCCTTTGGTTTCGACCTCTGCCAATATTTCCGGAGAGTCCGCACCAAGCCGTTTCAGCGAAATTTCCAAAGAGATTATAGAGGGCGTGGATTATGTGGTTCCGGAGAGTTTTATTGTAGAGGAGAGGGGCGAGGCCGGAACAAGGAAAAGCGAAGAGCTTGTGAAGGCAAGCAGAAAAATACGTTTTGACGATAGTGCGACAGGGAAATCTTCCCAAATAATAAAGCTTGGAGTAAATGGGGAGGTAAAAGTTATCAGATTCTAAAAATGGAGATTTTTTATTCGGAAGATATTAGAGATGATGTTCTCTGCTTGGATGCCGATGAGACCGCTCATTGCATGCAGGTGCTTAGGCATAAGGCGGGGGATTCGATTAAGGTGATAGACGGACGTGGCACCCTGTACCATTGCATTCTGCTCGGTGAAGATTATGGCGGCGTATCAGAAGGAAAGGGTAAAGCTGCCAAGGATGCGAAAGGCTCTAAGGCAAACCGAAAAAGGGGGCCGGAGAAAGTTTGGGCGCACATCGAGGGCTCCGAGACGGACTGGGGCGGGCATCCATATCATCTGACTTTAGCCGTCTGCCCGACAAAAAATCTTGACCGATATGAATGGATGGCCGAAAAGCTTACCGAGCTTGGGATAGATGTGCTTGCGCCCGTGATTGGGGAACGCTCTGAACGCCGCGTGCTCAAACTCGACAGACTCAAACGAATTCTTCTTTCTGCCACAAAACAGTCGTTGAAAGGAGCCATCCCTACGCTTAGAGAGCCGAAAACCGTCATGGAGTTTATAAAACAGAAAGCGCTTGAAAACTCTGAGCTTGCCGACTCTCGTGGTGGCAAAAACGTTAACGGTAGCGAAAGTGCTTGTACCGATAATGTTAATTGCCGGAAGGTAGAAGAGCTTCGGCTTATAGGCTACTGCTCTGATGAGGTGCATCCGCGGACCAATATAATGGAGGAGATAAAAATATTTTTGAATGATGCGGTGCGGCAGAATGGAACAAGTCTGCGACAGGATAAAGAGACTTTGTCAAGCGAGAAGCTGCAACAGAATGAGACATCTGGCGACAAAAAATGCTCAAAGCCAAAAATTGTGATTCTGATTGGGCCGGAAGGGGATTTCAGTCCTGATGAAGTTCGTGCCGCAATGGCCGCAGGTTTTATTCCCATAACGCTCGGAAGTTCCCGTTTCCGCATAGAAACCGCCGCCCTCACTGCCGCCCAAGCGGTGTATTTGTCGACATTATAATAGAGCAAGTATCAAATCATAAAACAAACGCATTGAACAAAAATAAAGCACCCGTTACTTCTAAAAATCTGTTAAATCCTAAGATAAGTTAAGTTGCAAAAAACATCCGCCTAATTCCAATAAAGTGAAAGTCTAGCCCTGAAATCTATTCCTAAAAAATCATGCTTCCGGAAAAGTCAAATAAAAAACACAAAATCTTTATACCGGGGATACTCGCAGTGCTCTTGAGTGTCACACTTATCAGCGGCTGCGAAACGCAAAAATATGTGCATTTGAAGGGCTATGCCCAAGGAGGAACTTGGAGCGTAAAATACAATACTTCCGGCGTAAAAATGCGTCCGACGGAGGTGCAAAAAGGAATCGAAGCCATCTTGCAAGACATTGACACCACTCTCAGCGGATACAACAAGCGCTCTCAGCTTTCACGTCTGAATGCGGGCGACACCATAACTCCATCGGGAATGCTTCGGGAGATCTATAAGCGAAGCTATAATTATTGGGTAGAAACAGAAGGGGCGGTAGATGTTGCATCAGGGCCGCTTTTCGACATTTGGGGCTTCGGCTTCAAGAATGATTCTCTGCCCGATGCGGAGCAGATACGAAAAGCGTTGGCGATAAGCGGAATGGGTCGTTTGGTCCCCACAATGGAAGAGGCGCTTATGCCGGACGGACGCATTTGTGCGAAAAGGCTTATTGCAGACAAGGACGCCAAAAAGATGGCCGGGCACTTTAATCCGCTTGACCTGCAAGATAATGCCTCCGGCTCGCTTCAGCAAGATTCCGGCCTGCCACAGCTGAATTTCAATGCGGTGGCGCAAGGGTACAGCTGCGACACGGTTGCAAGATTCTTGGCATCGATTGGAGCGTGGGATATGTTGGTGGATATCGGTGAGATTTGGTGCCGCGGCTTCAACCCTAAAGGCCAGGCCTGGAAGGTGGGCATAGACAACCCTGTAGACGGCAATATCTCCCCCGGGTCCGACCTGAGCGGGATTTGGCAATCGGATCCGATTGCTTCTCCAAACATAAAGACTAGCATGGAAAGAGCAAAAGCTGAACAGAAAAACGGAAGCGAGCTCAAGAGTGGCAAAAACTACCAAAATGGCCAGGGAATCGTTACCAGTGGTAACTATCGGAAATTTTATATCCGGGATGGAGTCAAATACTCTCATACCATCAATCCGAAAACAGGCTATCCTGCCAATAACACTCTGCTTAGCGCAAGCATTGTGGCGCCTACAGCAGAAGCGGCAGACGCATACGCCACATATTGCATGGTGATAGGTTTGGAGGCCTCGCAACAATTCATTGCTTCCCGTCCCGACCTCGAAGGCTGCCTGATTTTCTCCAACCCCGACGGCAGCATGTCCGAATGGCGCAGCGATGGCTTTAACTTGCTAAAGCAGTAGCTTTGCCAAAGTACTGTCGGCTCATCATCACCTCAGGTCAAGCGTAAAATGCAACTCGCTGACTATCATCGAAATCCTTAAAGAACACCCGAAAATTTGGCTGACCTTCTTTTATGTTCTGCCTCATTATCAGCACTTTCCATTTTACGCTCGAATAATAAAGGGCTTGCTTGTCGGCGAAATGAAAAGCCAGGATAGTTAAAGATGCGTGCAGAAGGCTTGAGGGAGGCGAGAAGCAGTGGCGAGAAGCAGTGGCGAAAATGAGCGTGGAGATTATTCTATGCCGAGGAAGGTGACGCCGGGGATTTCCTCGAAGAGTTTGCTGAGCGTGGCAACGTAGTTCTCTTGGCGGATTTTTACATCCACTATTACCTTGAATAAATTGGGCTCCGGCTTAACGCCTTTCTTGGATGAAATTTGCTCCACTTCGGGCAGTTTCTCCAAATCGCCTTCCGGTAAAACCAAACCACCATCTTCTATCCTCATAATGGAGTAATAGGCAACATGAATCTTGCGTGACCTGAAAGATTTTATAACCTCAAGTATAACTGCTTTGGAAGGGGCGGCGAATGTTACAGTAACAGACCTCTCCCCGAATTGCGGCAGCAGGAAATGAGTAACCTCCAACACAGCAATCACTAATAGGGTGGCCACAGCCGAGAGAATGAACATGCCTCCACCGCAACCGAGACCGATTGCCGCCGTTACCCAAAGGCCTGCGGCGGTAGTAAGCCCGCGAACGGAATTCTTTTGGAAGATAATGATGCCTGCGCCGATGAAGCCAATACCGGTAACCACTTGAGCGGCAACGCGGGAAACATCGAAACGGAACATTTCCACTTCCCTAAAACCATATTGGGATATAATCATAAAGAGGGCTGAGCCGAGAGCCACTAAAAAGTGGGTGCGCAGGCCGGCCTCTTTTAAGCGGCACTCACGCTCGAAGCCGATAACGCCTCCGAGCAAACCCGCTATAATAATCCTTAAAATAAATTCATTTGTCATAATACGTCGAATAATTTTTTTACAAATCCCTCCTCAACAATTATTGCATGTTCAATGTTAAAAAAGATGGAAAGAGGAGGAAAAGAAGGAAGAAGTTAAAAAGATTTCAAAACAAACCCGGAGTAATTCCTAACCACTTTAAGACGGTTTGACCCCAAACCAGTATAAGGAACCACGAGATAGTCATTAGGGTAATGCCATATTTGAAGGCATCCGTAATGCTGTACTGATTGGTGGAATAGAGCAGAAGAGCGGGTTTGCTGTTGAAAGGCAGAGCATAGCAGTGTTCTGTGAGCATCGCCACCGGAAGCGCAAGGCTGATAACCGGATAGCCGAATCTCTGGGCGATTCCCATCGCAATAGGCACGAAAATCATTGTGCGTATGGTTTTGCTCTGAAAAATAAGACCGGAATACATCATGCAGAATGTAACTATTACATACAGCACCCAGAAAGGCGTACCGTCACCTATCCCGAGAGAGTCAAAGAGAGCGTTTACAAGAGTTCCGGGCAAATTTGTCGTATTGAGACCTGCGCCGAGCGCATAAGCTCCGCAACTGAAAATCATCAGGTGCCAGGGAATATCCACATCATTCCACTTAACCACTCCGATACCGGGCATAAGCGCTATTACCGCTCCTATCAAAGCTACCGTTGTGGCATCCACCCCGTGAAGACTGTCGGTGCACCACATAAGCAGGACGCCGCCGAAAATAATCACCGCTTTCCACTCTTCCGTTGTCATCTTCCCCATAGCCGCCAACTCAGCGCGCAAGCGCTCCATACCGCCCTCTATCTGAGGCTTTTGTTCCTCTTTCTTCATCGGGAAGAAGACATACATGCTCAGCGTCAGACCCAAAACCAAAATCAGCAGACTTAAGGGGGCGCAGGTTTTCAGCCAATCGGTATAGCCGAATTCTGATGTCGTAGCTCCGAAAATGAGGGAAATTGCCAACAGATGCGCTCCGGAGCCGGTGAGGAAAGCGCTGGCGCCGAGATTGACCTGAAACAGCTCTTGAATCACGAGATTCCGGCCAAAGTTATTGCGATTGCCTCCGTAAGCCCCATATATGGCGCAAACAGTCATCATTATGGGCAGCATGATGGCGGCCTTTACCGTAGTGGCGGAGATGAACATGCTGAGTATCAGGTTGATGGCTAGGAAGCTCCATAAAGTGCTTTTTGCATTTTTGCCGAACTTGAGCACAAAGCCCAAAGCCAGTCTCTTTGCAAATTTGGTCTTCACAAGCATGCTCGCCAAGATGAAACTTAGAATGTTCAGCCACATTACGGGGTGTCCGAGCTGTGCGAAGGCCTCTTTTTGAGAAGTCACTCCGCACAGCACGATACCTAAAACTACGAATAAGGAGGTAAGATAATTCGGTATCGCCTCCGTTATCCAAAGAATCAGAGCCGCCGTGAATATCGCCAGCATGGCATAATTGCTGCGAATAAACTCCGTAAGCCCTATCTCGTTTAAACGAGCCAGCGCTTTTCCGCTTACGGAAGTCTCTGAAAGATTATCCAAGAAGGATATTCCCGAGAACCAGTAAATGAGCACGAAAGCAATGACGGCCAATGGAATGCCAAGTTTGGACATCAGCTTTTCGAAACCCGATTTTTCCATCTTCGGGAGTTTCTC
>Ga0255345_1004096_pt1 | contig 16338 bp, 8 predicted proteins | sample wastewater_treat_6_FD_192415 | JGI IMG/M metagenome (GOLD analysis project Ga0255345, IMG submission 192415) | Wastewater microbial communities from Lulu Island WWTP, Vancouver, Canada - plant20 | ecosystem: Engineered > WWTP > Wastewater > Unclassified | place: Canada: Vancouver, British... | reverse complement strand
GTCAGAATAATCGCATCGATGCTCGAAGCTTGAATGCCCATAAGCTTCATATTGTGGAGTACTGTCTTGGCATTTTGTGCGGTATCGATGAGGATATGCTTTGATATGCCATTCTTTGATGCAACCACATAGAAAGATATGCCATGCTGGCCCAGAAATTTTGTCCCCTGCAGCACTGAGTTTTCTGCCAGCACAGCAATAGACAGAGAGTCGAGAAATTCCATTTGCATCAGCGACCATCTCCTTCCGAATGAAATGCGTGATTTTTACATTATAAAAAGATCACGAGCGCTTACAAGAGACTAACATGACAAACTTCCCGTCAACATATCTGTGGTAAAGGCAGTCGCCGTGGCGATTTTATCCTCATAGGAAAGGCTTTGTTTTGACGCAAATTGCTCCAAACTATCGACAAAGGCCGCGCCATAGACCTCTCGGCCTGTGCTTTTTGGCGGGGCAAGCCTGGAATAGGGATCATCCAGCAGATACTCAAGGAGCTGCGTCGAGACACGTCCGCGCGCAACGATGGCGCCATCCGCATCGTACTGTTGTTCACCGTGAGTTAAGCGCTTCGCGAGCTCATCCATGATCATGACGCAGTGCCTCGAGGTCTTCTTCGTGCTCACCTCATCATTGCGCCCTGTTCGCCCTTGATATTCTGATCAAGAAGCACGCCTGTATCGGAATTAGCGGGAGCATCATAGCTGCAATTCGATTCTTTTAACCAGTCTTCTGGTTTGATGAGCGGCGTTCCCCCCAACTAAATGATTCGATTGGTCAGTTTTTCAGCGTGCTCAAGCTCTTAACCGGCATGCTGTTCAAGTTCCTGGACAATGCTCTCGCGCATCATGCCCACTTTGCTGATGCCCTGGACACGCTTCTCTCAATTCAGAAAAGGATAATCGAATCCGCACTGCAAAAATCAAAGGGAAAAATCTACGGGCCCCAGGGCGCAGCAAACCTCTTGAAAATAAAGCCAAGTACGCTCCAGGGCAAGATGAAAAAACTGGGAATTGAGCGGTGATTTGAACGTGACGAGTGAGATTGGTTGTGTTTGACAGGAGCGTATAGGAAAGCTACAATTTTCAAGATCAGACATGCCTTGTCAACACTTAGTCAATCACGGAGCTTGCAATGCTTACACTTGAAGAACTGACGCCCAACACACTGCTGCGAGGCATTCTACCCGAAGAAATTGTTTCGGTAGTAAATGTGCGATGGTATGGATCGGATGCACTTGAGCTGACCTACAAGGATCAGGCAGGCAAGGTAGCAAATACCCTGCTCTACCGACAGGACGAGAACAGGCTTTCCTTGGTGGAGGCGGGGAGGCCTTGGACTTTCAATGGGGATGGCGAGCTTTTCCGTTTAGTATCGGAAGCCCAACGCATACGGCTTGCACATCTTTTCGATCCTGTGCTTGCTGTCCATACATCCCAAGTCGAGCCTTTGCCGCATCAGATCACCGCTGTTTACGAAGCTATGCTACCACGTCAACCCTTGCGGTTCTTGCTCGCCGACGATCCTGGTGCGGGGAAGACAATCATGGCTGGGCTTCTCATGAAAGAACTCATCGCGCGGGGCGATCTTCAGCGGTGCCTCGTGGTGTGTCCTGGAAGTCTCGCTGAGCAGTGGCAGGACGAACTTTACCAGCGGTTTAACCTGCCATTTGAGATACTCACAAATGACAGAATTGAAACATCGAGGACTGGCAACTGGTTTGCCGAAGCAGATCTTGTCATCGCCAGGCTCGACATGCTCTCACGCAGCCAGGCACTTCAGGAAAAACTCAAGGCACCGGACTGCCAGTGGGATCTCGTGGTCTGCGATGAAGCACACAAGATGTCCGCCACGTATTTTGGCGGTGAGATTAATTATACGAAGAGATTCCAACTTGGAAAACTTCTGTCGTCGCTCACACGGCATTTCCTTCTCATGACCGCCACGCCTCACAACGGTAAGGAGGCGGACTTCCAACTCTTTATGTCTCTCCTTGATGCTGATCGATTTGAAGGAAAGTTCCGGGATGGTGTCCATCAGACCGATGTGAGCGACCTTATGCGAAGAATGTTGAAGGAGCAGCTTGTCAAGTTCGATGGTAAGCAACTTTTTCCTCTGCGAGTTGCCACTACAGTGTCGTATCAGCTTTCTGGTGGTGAGGAATCGTTGTATAGGGCTGTCACCTCCTATGTACGGGAAGAGTTCAATCGGGCAGATGCCCTTCAGAATGAGAAGCGCGCCGGCACCGTGGGTTTCGCTCTCACCGTGCTGCAGCGGCGGCTTGCTTCTTCACCGGAAGCTATCTATCAATCTCTGAAGCGCCGCCGCGAGCGTCTTGAATCTCGGCTTCACGACATGCAGCTTGTGCAGGAAGGGAGGACACAATCCAACCCGGCTTATGAGATGCCTGTTCTAGACGAAGATGCTTGGGAGGATCTTGAGGAAGCCCCGGACAACGAGGTCGAGAATTTTGAAGAAGAAGTCCTTGATCAGGCGACCGCGGCCAGAACAATTGAGGAACTAAGGCTTGAAATCAGTACCCTAAAGCACCTCGAGGAGCTCGCTGCAATTGTTCGCCGAAGTGGCGAGGATACAAAGTGGCGCGAGCTTTCTGGTCTTCTAGAGGAGATATTCAGGAATGATGGCGCTGTGCAGCCCCTGCCTCAAGAAGGCGTCGTGGATGAAGATGCACCTACTCTGAAGCCAAAATCTTCTCCTCATCAGAAAATCGTTATATTCACCGAGCACAAAGATACACTCAAGTATCTCCGTGCCCGAATTGGGACGCTCCTTGGAAGAGATGACGCAGTCGTTGTCATGCATGGCAGTATGCGACGTGAAGACCGCATCAAAATTCAGGAAGCCTTCAAATACCAACCCGACGTGCAAGTACTTGTTGCAACTGATGCTGCAGGGGAGGGCATTAACTTGCAGGTTGCCCATCTCATGGTGAACTACGATCTGCCATGGAATCCCAACCGCCTGGAACAACGCTTTGGGCGTATCCATCGAATTGGACAGACTGAAGTATGTTTCCTCTGGAATCTTGTGGCAAAGGACACCCGCGAAGGCGACGTCTATCTCAAGCTCCTGGAAAAACTGTCACAGGCGAAAGAGAGCCTCGGAGGTCAGGTCTTTGATGTGCTCGGAAAACTACAATTCGATGGGAAATCTCTTAAGGATCTTCTCATTGAAGCGATTCGCTATGGTGAAAAGCCGGATGTCCGCGAATCCCTCAATCGAGTGGTCGACCACGCGCTCGACACTGAACAGCTGCGAAAGCTGCTTGATGAAAAAGCTCTCGTACACGATGTAATGGATGTGAGCCGCGTTCAGCGGATCCGAGAAGATATGGAGCGTGCGGAAGCGCGACGACTCCAACCACACTATATTGAGTCGTTTTTCATTGAGGCTTTTCGTCGCCTTGGGGGCACATTGCAACAGCGTGAACCTAGAAGGTATGAAGTCACCTTTGTGCCAGCTAATGTACGTAACAGAGATAGGCAGATTGGCCTCCGAGAACCTGTGCTTTCCCGTTATGAGCGTGTGACGTTCGAGAAAGACCTGGTCGCGCTTCAAGGCCATCCGCTTGCGGCATTCCTTTGCCCGGGTTCGCCTTTGCTTGACGCAGTAATCGACCTCACCTTGGAACGAAATCGTGAAATCCTCAAACAGGGAACAATTCTGGTTGACGACAGCGACCTTGGTACAGTTCCGCGGATGTTCTTCTATATTCAGCATGCAATCCAGGACGCCAGCATTACTCGATCCGGAGAGCACCGCACCGTTTCCAAGCGAGTGCTTCACATCGAAGTCGATGATGACGGAACAATGCGTCAAATTCACTATGCGCCTTATCTGGACTATCGCCCCTTAAAAGAAGACGAGCCTAAGGTTGATCAGATTCTGGCTCGCCCTGAATGCGAGTGGATTAAGCGCGACCTCGAGACTAAGGTACTTGAGTACACGGTGGCATCGGTTGTGCCTGAACACTATAAAGAAGTTTCAGATGAGAGGTCGTCACTCATCGATAAAACACGGGTCGCAGTCAAAGATCGGTTGACCAAAGAAATCAACTATTGGGATCACCGTGCGGAGGAACTCAAAGCTAAAGAACAGAGCGGACACCCAAACGCCAGTCTCAATTCTGGAGAAGCGCGAAAGCGCGCAGATGCTCTAGATAGCAGGATGAAAAAGCGCCTCAATCAGCTTGCACTCGAAGCCCGGCTTTCTCCTTTGCCACCTGTCATTCAGGGAGGATTTCTTGTGATTCCTCTTGGCCTCGTTAAAGCTATGCGAGGCGAAGCCACAAAAAGAGAAACTTATCCTGCGGACACCCAAGAGAGTGCGGCCCGCGCCCGCACCATCGTCATGGAGACTGAACGAAGGCTCGGCTTCGAGCCTGTGGACAGAGAGCTTGAAAAGCTGGGATATGACATCGAGAGTCGCGTCCCTGGCACGGGGAAACTCCGTTTTATCGAAGTAAAGGGTCGCGTCTCAGGCGCGCGGTCGATCACGGTCACTAGAAACGAAGTGCTGTATTCGCTTAATAAACCCGATGACTTTATACTTGCTATCGTCGAATTTCTTGATGAGACAGAGTATAAAGTGCACTACATACGCCGGCCATTCCAGCGAGAACCTGATTTCCTCGTCACAAGTTCTGAATACGACTTTGCGGGGCTGATCGCTAGAGCTGAGGAACCGAGATGAGCTCTTTAGTGATGAATCGGAAAATTTTGGTTCCCATGGTGAAAGCTCTTTATAGATTTTATTCATTGACAAGCATGAAGAAGAATTGTATATTAATGACAGCAAACCCGCCAGGCCTCTGCGCAAGCACGCCAAAATTGGTGGGTTTTTGTTTTATGGAAAGAAAATGCAGTATTTAAAACCTGCCCTCACGTATAGTGAACAAGCTGATCTTTTATTATCCCGAGGTTTGATCGCAGAACGAACACTCCTTATTGAAAGACTTTCTTCTGTCAACTATTACAGGTTATCCGGATATCTGCATACATTCAGAAAAATGGCACCCAATGGGCAAAGGCTCGAAGAATACTATCCAGGGACAAGCTTGGATGCAGTATGGCGCCGATATGTCTTTGACCGACAGTTGCGATTATTGGTTTTAGATGGAATAGAACGCGTCGAGATCGCCCTAAAAACAAGACTTACTCACGATTTTTGTCATACTCATGGAGCATTTGGATATCTGGAGCCAAGTAATCTGCCTAGACTCTCATCACAGCGGCATTCTGATTTCCTGAAACGCGTAAAGGATGAGACCGAAAGATCCCGAGAGGATTTTGTCATTCATTTTTTTAACAAGTATGGTGATTGTCACGATTATCTGCCGTTATGGATGGCTGTGGAGATCATGAGTTATGGATCAGTTCTCACACTATTCCACGGTATGAAAGAGAAGGAACTCAAGAGAGTCTCTGCAGAATTCGGCTTAAATCTACCTCTCATGGATTCTTGGATTTCGACACTGAATTATATCCGCAACATTTGCGCCCACCATGGGCGATTATGGAATAGGGAGCTAGGCGTTAAACCGAAAATTCCTTCTATTGATAAATATCCCGAGTGGCACATTCCTGTCGTTACGCCACCGAACCGTGTGTTTTCCGTTTTAACTGTTCTGAGAAGTCTACTCGAAAATGTGGCACCACAGAGCAAGTGGCAAAACCGATTAGAAAGGCTATTATCCGAGTACACCGATATTCCACTTGCCTTCATGGGATTCCCTGCTGATTGGCGGAATCATGCAGTGTGGAACTGCCATGAGAAGTGATAAACAGCTCGAGCAAGCATACGTAAACCATTCGTATTCTTATCATATGACTATAAGTCACATTTGTTTATTTTTCCCTTTCAATCTATTTTCAAGAAAATATGTGTATATTCAGAGAAAATTTCTCTAAATATGTCAAAAATTGTTGTTTTTTTATAAAAGAATGCTACAATAGTGGTATCGGAGGCTGATATGTTAGTTCGAGCCACGTTCGCAAACCTCTATTCATTCGATGCCCCGCAGACCATAAGTTGCGTTGCGGGAAAAAGTCGAAATTTATCGAAGCATATGCTGAAAAGCGGAAATCGGCACAAACCCTCACTCTTGAAATCCGCGATAGTCTACGGCGCCAACGCATCAGGCAAGTCCAATTTGGCAAAGTGTTTTGATTTTGCTATAGGCATGATCGTAAATGGCTTTCGGATTGATGAGCCAATTAAAAGAACACCATTCAGGTTGAGACCTTCCGCTCTGCGAGAACCGAGTTTTTTTGAATTCGAGATTGATATTGACAAGACGTTGTACGCATATAGACTTGCATTCGACGATCATGTCATTCTCGAAGAATCACTCACCCGTATTCTTCCTACTTCTGAACGCACATTGTTTTCACGCACGTGGACAGGTACCGATTCAAAATTCGACTTACCTGAGCATTTTAACAATAGAGAAGAGCAGCAGCGTTTCCAGTTTATTGCGAAAAGCACTCGCCCCAACCAGCCATTTCTCACCGAAACAGTCGAGAGCAACAGCGATAGGTATCGCAGCATATATGACTGGTTCAGATATGGTGTGGAAGTCATTTATCCTGAAGCTATTTATACAAGACTCGATCTAGCTGCGACACCCGGAAAGAAAATCGCGCATGTATATGAAGAATTTTTTAAGAATTTAGGGCTTGGTATTGCGGGGATTCGAGAAACACAGCTCGATCCTGAAAACTCGGTAAAAGATATTCCTGCTGATCTACTTCTTGACTTGAAAAATAAATTGAAAAATGGCAGCCAGATGATGCTTGCGGGGCCTTATAAATCTCGCTATCACCTCGCGAAAAATCAAAATGGTGAACTCAAGCTGTATAAAATCACAATATCCCATGAAATCGCAGAAACACATGAGCAGATACCGTTCGAGCTCAAAGATGAATCCGATGGTACACTACGGCTCATCGACTTGATTCCGGCACTCGCCGACATGTGCGAACACGAAAAGCTCTATGTGATAGATGAACTCGATCGCAGCATGCATGCGCAACTCACAAGAGCCTTTCTTGAGTATTTTTTCTCATGTTCGACATCGAGAAGTCAGATATTGGCCACTACTCATGAACTTGACCTACTCGATCTGGACCTGCTTCGCAAAGACGAAATATGGTTTGTGGAGAAGGATCGGGCATCTGCGTCTCACCTCTATTCGTTAGAAGAATTCAAACCAAGGTACGACAAAGATATTCGCAAAGGGTATCTACAGGGCCGTTTTGGCGGGATCCCAATAATCTGCAATGCCCAGACTGGGATGTGGGGCAAATGAAAACACGCCGTTCATTCGCACGTCTGAGCGGATTTAGAGACGCCAGTATCATCGGGATTGCATGTGAAGGAGATGTCACCGAATACCGATATTTCGAGGAATTTAAAGAAAGATATACAGACTTTCCTTCGAGGATACATATCGAGCTCATAAAAAGGCAGGAAGCGAGTGAGTCGGCCCCTGAGTATGTCATTTCATCGATCGATGCATTTAAGAAATCAAAAGCAGGACCAGATGACGAATTCTGGGTAGTGATCGATTACGACCGCTGGGGTGAAAAAAAACTAAGTGAGATCGCACAACAAGCTTCCCAGAAAAGCTATCATGTCGCGGTAAGCCGACCCTGCTTTGAGGCATGGCTTTTACTGCATTGGATTTTGGAAACGGGAATCGACGCAATGGTACTGTCAGAACTTGAATGGAAAGGATGCAAGAGTATTGGCGATGAAATACGAAGGATTCACGGACATTATCGAAAAGACCTCAACGACGTGGTCGAATACGTGGAACGGGCTGAGATAGCGATTGAGAACGCTCGTTCTTTGGATGTAAATCCAGTAGACAGGTGGCCTCGAACATTTGGTTCACGTGTGTACCAGATTTGTGAAAGAATCAGAAAACAATAAAGGATAACACAACAATGACCACTAGAAAAAAACTCATAGAAGTCGCGCTCCCGCTGGAGGCGATCAATGCAGCGAGCGCGCGTGAAAAATCGATCCGGCACGGGCATCCAAGCACGTTGCATCTATGGTGGGCGCGCCGGCCGCTGGCAGCGGCGCGTGCGGTGATCTTTGCGCAGATGGTGGACGATCCTTCCTCATACCCGGACCTTTTCCCTACCGAAAAAGCCCAACAGAAGGAACGCGAGCGTCTCTTTCATATCATCGAAGACCTCGTGAAGTGGGAGAATACCACAAACGAAGAGGTTCTCCAGAGAGCTCGTGATGAGATTTGGAACAGTTGGCGGCGCACCTGTGCGGAGAATGCAGATCATCCGCACGCGGCGGAGCTCTTCGATCGGAACAAGCTGCCAGCGTTTCATGATCCCTTTGCCGGAGGCGGATCAATCCCCCTCGAAGCACAGCGCCTTGGGCTTGAAGCCTGGGCGAGCGATCTTAATCCAGTGGCCGTACTTATCAATAAGGCGATGATAGAAATTCCACCAAAGTTCGCGGGCCAGGCGCCCGTCAATCCCGAGGCAAGGAAGAACCAACTCATCGCGAAGACGTGGAAGGGAGCCGCAGGTCTGGCTGAGGACGTACGCTACTACGGCCAGTGGATGCGCGACGAGGCAGAGAAGCGCATCGGGCATCTCTACCCAAAGGTAAAGATCACCGACGAGATGATCGTTGAGCGTCCGGACCTTGCTGAGTATCGGGGCAGGGAACTAACGGTGATAGCCTGGATATGGGCGCGCACGGTCAAGAGCCCTAATCCAGCCTTCGCGAATATCGACGTGCCGCTGGCGAGCACCTTTATGCTCTCCACCAAGCCCGGGAAAGAAGCCTATGTCGAACCGGTCATCGAGAATGGTGGGTATCGGTTTACGGTGAAGGTGGGGAAGCCGAAGGATCCGGAAAAGTGTAAAATAGGTACGAAATCTGGAGGAAGTGGGACAAGTTTTCTATGTTTGCTATCGAATACACCCATACCATTTGAATACATTCGATCTGAAGCAAAGCTAAAAAGAATGGGATCTCGACTTATGGCTATTGTAGCTGAAGGAGATAAAGGCAGAGTCTATCTTGAACCAATATTGATGCATGATCAAATCGCAAGAAACGCAAGACCAAGTTGGTACCCTGATGTTGAGCTGCCAGAAAGAGCTCTTGGTTTTCGAGTCCAAGAATATGGTATGACAAAATGGGGCGATCTCTTCACCCCTCGCCAGCTCGTGGCGCTCGACACCTTCTCTGACCTCGTACAGGAAGCGATCCCCCGCATCGAGCGCGACGCGGTGAACGCCAGACTCGCGAACGATGGCTGCGGCCTGGATAAAGGCGGCCTTGGCGCGCGGGCGTATGCGGAAGCGGTGGGGGTGTATTTGGGACTTAGTGTTAGTAAATGCACCAACAGATCAAGCTCGATAGCAACATATAAAACTGGAGTTCAGTGTCCTGGAGATACATTTGGGCGTCAAGCAATCCCAATGTCTTGGGATTATGCTGAATCCAATATATTGTGTGGACCTAGTGGATCATTTTCTAGTATGGTTGAAACAACTGTATCGGGTATTTTAGCCATAGGTAATTCATTTATATATAGAGGAATATCAATACAAGCTGATGCAACAACTCAATTCATTTCTCTCTCCAAGATTATTTCAACCGATCCTCCTTATTACGACAATATTCCCTACGCGGACTTGTCAGATTTCTTCTATATCTGGCTGCGCCGTTCGGTTAAGTCTACCTTCCCAGAGCTTTTTACTACGCTCACCGTACCAAAGGCCGAAGAACTAGTTGCAAATTCGTACCGGCATGGAGGCAAGGAGAAGGCTGAAATCTTCTTCATCAATGGCATGACAAACGCGATGCAACATCTTGCGGGTCAGGCGCATCCTGCTTTCCCTATCACTATTTATTATGCATTTAAACAATCTGAGAGTGAGGTTCACAAAGGTACATCAAGTACTGGATGGGAGACTTTTCTTGAGGCTGTTATTCGTGCAGGTTTCAGCATTAGTGGTACATGGCCGGTACGAACCGAGCGAGAAAACCGTAAGCGAAACCAAAGATCTAACGCTCTCAGCTCCAGCATTGTCCTCGTCTGCCGCAAACGCTCCCCTAACGCGCCGATCTCCAGCCGTCGGGAATTCATATCAAAGCTCCGCTCTGAGATCCCTCGGGCCCTTAAAGACCTTCAGCGCGGCAACATCGCGCCGGTGGATCTCGCGCAGGCTGCAATCGGCCCTGGCATGGCGATATTCACCCAGTACGAAAAAGTGCTTGACGCCGAGGGTAACCCGCTCAGTGTAAGAGACGCGCTCACACTAATCAATCAGACCCTCGACGAGACCATTGCCGAACAGGAGGGCGACTACGACGCGGAGAGCCGCTGGGCTCTTGCGTGGTTCGAACAGTATGGATTCTCTGAAGGAGAATTCGGCGTGGCCGAAACACTCTCCAAGGCCAAAGATACCAGCATCCAAAGAATGGTTGCATCTGGCATTCTTTTCTCGGGCAAAGGCAGAGTCAGGCTTCGCAGACCCTCAGAGCTCGATGAAAGCTGGGATCCGCAAACCGATACTCGACTCTCCACTTGGGAGATGGTACATCAGCTCATACGCATTCTTGAAAAAGATGGAGAGAATGCGACCGCAAAAATAGTACAGAAACTGGGCAGCGATGCCGAATCTGCCAGGGAGCTCTGTTATCGTCTCTATACAATCTGCGAGCGCAAGAAGCGCGCGCAGGAAGCTCTCTCCTATAACAGCCTCGTGCAGAGTTGGCCGGAGATTGAGCGCCTTGCGAAAAGCATCAGAAAGCCCTCGTCCGATATGGGAGAATTGTTCGAACAGGGCGAAGATTAGTTAGTAAACATTTTTAAAATTCTTGAAAGGAGTGAATGTCACCATTTATGAGCAAATACGAAGTACATAATCAACCTGTCGAAGTCATCCTGGCGTGGCTCACCTCGGGAGAAATTGCTATTCCGGAGATTCAGCGTCCCTTCGTGTGGGATACCACAAAGGTCCGCGATCTTCTGGATTCGCTCTATCAAGGTTTCCCTATCGGATACCTCATCACGTGGCAAAATCCAAATGTCAGGCTTAAGGATGGTAAAGAATCGTACGGTAAAAAGGTGCTGATTGATGGACAGCAGCGTGTCACTGCGCTTGCAGCTGCGGTACTTGGTTGTCAGATAATAAACGCTGAGTATCGAGAGACACGGATAAAAATCGCATTCAATCCTCTTAGAGAGGAATTTGAAGTATGTAACCCGGCAATCGAGAATGATGCTTCTTGGATTTCGGATATCGCGCCGCTTTATTCTAGCACAGCGAATACACTCGCTATTTTAAAATCATACATGGCTTTAAATCCCACCGCAGATCAAGATTCTATCTTTGCAACGCTTCAGAATTTATTGAACATTAAAAGCAGGCAGATCGGCATCATCGAGCTCGCTCATGAGCTTGATATAGAGACCGTGACAGAAATATTTATCCGCATAAACTCAAAGGGTGTCGTGCTTGGGCAGGCTGACTTTGCTATGTCCAAGATTGCTTCGAGCGAGGAGTATAATGGCCCTCTTATTCGAAAAGCGATCGATTATTTTTGTCATATGGCTGTAGAGCCAGGGTTCTATACAACGATTAAAAATGTAGATACCGAATTTGCCAAGACCGACTATTTCCAGATGATGTCGTGGCTGAAAAATGAAAACGGCGATATCTATGATCCCGATTACTCCGATATGTTGCGTGTTGTGCTTATCGCCAAGTTTGGAAGAGGCAAGTTTTCCGACCTGGTCAACTTACTTTCTGGTCGTAATTTTGATACGCGAACCTTCGAATCGAGAATTGCGGAAGAATCATTCGCGACGCTAGAGCAAGGTATCCGCGACTACATGCGCGAAGCTAATTTCAAACGCTTCCTCATGATCGTTCGCTCTGCAGGTTTTATTGACGCTTCTTTTATACGTTCGCAATCAGCCCTCAACTTTAGCTACGCGCTTTATCTTACACTTCGTGACCAAGGCTATGATTCCGGAAGCATCGAACGTTGGGTCAGGCGGTGGTTTGTCATGTCTCTGCTCACTGGGCGTTACAGTGGGGGTGCTCCTGATTCCGCATTTGACGCGGACATTCGCGGGTTGAAGGCGAACGGAATGGAAGCACTTATGAGGAACGCTGAAGCTATGCTTCTCACGGATACATTCTGGGACGTAACAATAGCCCAGGGTCTTGAAACTTCGGTGGTAACGAGTCCGCTCTGGGGAGTTTTTCTTGCTTCTCAGGTGAAAAAAAAGGCGAAGGGATTTCTTTCCAGAGACATAACCGTCGAGGAACTTGTACTACACATGGGCGATATCCACCATGTATTCCCCAAGGATTTTCTTAAGAAAAACGGACTGACGAAAGGGAAATACAATCAAATCGCGAATTATGTGTACATGCAGAGCGAAATTAACATTAAGATAGGCAAAAGGGCGCCGCGAGTATATTTTCAAGTAATCAAAGATCAGATCGTCAATGGTGGAATGAAACTGGGATCGAATATCACAACGATAGAAGAACTAAAGGAAAATCTCGAAATGAACTGCATACCTGAGTCCGTGATGGATATGGATTTCGATAATTATGAAGAGTTTCTTGCCTCTCGACGTATTCTTATGGCACGATATATGAAACACTATTACCTCGAAGTATTGTAAAATAGCGTAGAAACGAGAATTGGGAGTTATCAGCATGGCACTGAGCAATTACGACAGAGTCGGGAAAACGATGGAGATCCTTAAGGCAGGCCTTGCGCCTTTTGTGAAGCGTGAAGTTTTTGCCAGAGTCCCCGAGAGGGATGCCGAGGGGATAATTAGAGATTTCGCGAATGCCGATCGAAAACTTGGTGGCAAGCCGATTGAACAATGGGATGTCGCCGCTCTGCTCAATTTCATGTGGGTCAACTGGAACGAAATCTACAGTCGGACGCTGGGTAACGCCGAACGAAGTCTTGTAAGTGAACTCCGGGAGAACCGGAATATGTGGGCACATCAAGACACCTTTAGCACCGACGACGCCTACCGTGCACTCGACTCTGCGAGCAGGCTCCTAACTGCCATCTCTGCGCCTGAGGCTGAAGAGATAGAGCGGTCAAAGAATGAACTGTTGCGTATCCGCTTTGATGAACAGGTTCGTAACGAGCGGCGCAAGGGCACAAGCTCAACCATTACGAGCGCGGTTACAGGAACCCTGAAGCCATGGCGAGAAGTCATTACTCCGCACCACGATGTCGCGGTTGGTCAGTATCAGCAAGCTGAATTTGCAGCTGATCTGTGGCAGGTGTACCTTGGTGAGGGCAGTCCGGAATATCAGAATCCTACAGAATTCTTTAGAAGAACTTATCTGACGGAGAGTCTTAAGAATCTGCTAATCGGTGCTATTAGGCGATTAGCGACCAATACCGGAGATCCTGTAATACAATTGCAGACCAATTTTGGTGGTGGCAAAACCCACTCAATGCTTGCTCTTTATCATCTCTTTTCTGGAGTTAATCCAGGTGAACTTGTTGGGATTGATGAAGTGATGAGGACTGCAGGTGTCAGCAGGCTTCCTGAGGTCAACAGAGTGATATTGGTGGGTAACCGTATCTCTCCGGGCCAACCTTCGATAAAGCCTGATGGTACGACCGTATATACGCTTTGGGGAGAGTTGGCTTGGCAGCTAGGTGGCAAAGCCGCGTATAACCGTATCGCGCTTGATGATCAGAACGCAACAAGTCCGGGCGATGCCTTAAGGATTCTCTTTAATGAATATGGTCCGTGTCTCGTGCTCATCGACGAATGGGTGGCATACGCCCGTCAACTGCACGGCGACAGAGACTTACCCGGGGGCGACTTTGAGACACATTTCAGCTTTGCACAGGCGCTCACCGAATCGGCTAAACTAGCGAAGAATTGTTTGCTTGTGATAAGTCTACCGGCATCCGATGATACCGGCTCTCCGCATACACTCGCTGACAATGCAGAAGTGGGAGGCGAGCAGGGTCGAGAAGCCCTCATCCGGCTTCGTAATGTTGTGGGGAGACTGGAATCATCATGGCGTCCTGCAACAGCAGAAGAAAGTTTTGAAATCGTTCGTCGTCGATTGTTTGAACCCTTGGGAGATGCATCGCACTTCAAGGATCGAGACACGGTGACGCGGGCTTTCTCGAATTTTTATATGGCGCAACAGCAAGAATTCCCTCCAGAATGTCGCACCGTGGAGTACGAGAAGCGGCTTAGGGCCGCATATCCAATCCATCCGGAAGTCTTCGACCGGTTGTATGGCGATTGGTCAACGCTTCTCAAGTTTCAGCGCACAAGAGGAGTACTGCGTCTCATGGCAGCGGTCATCCACAGTTTGTGGGAAAAAGGTGATCGGAATCCCCTTATAATGCCAGCAAATATTCCCGTAGATGATCCCCGTGTTCAATCTGAAATGACACGCTATCTCAGTGATAACTGGGTACCCATCATTGAGAAGGAGGTTGATGGTCCTGACTCTCTTCCGTTGAAGATCGATTCAGAAGTGCCAAACTTAGGCAAATTTGCCGCTACCCGACGTGTAGCAAGAACGATCTATCTAGGCTCTGCGCCCATTACCGATGCTGCACACCATGGCATTGAAGATCGGCGGATCAAGCTTGGCAGTGTTATGCCGGGAGAATCACCGACTGTTTTTGGCGACGCACTGCGAAGACTTGCAAGTTCTGCCACTTATCTATTCCAGGATGGAAGTCATTTTTGGTATTCCACTCAACCTACTGTAACCAAACTTGCAGAAGACAGAGCAGAACAACTTAGTCACGATCCAGATGCCGTCGTGCAGGAAATTGAAACGCGCATGCGGGCTGACCTCCGTCAGAAAGGAGATTTCAGCCGAATACATACTTTCCCTCACGGGGGGCAGGATGTACCTGATGACCTGGACACACGCCTTGTGGTACTTGGAATCGATTATCCCTACTCGAAAGATTCTGATAGCCCCGGAATGGAAGAGGCAAAGCGAATCTTGGAATCTCGAGGGAATTCTCCGAGACTTTATAGGAATACACTAGTATTCCTTGTGGCAGATAAAGGTCGCCTACAGGATTTGGATGAAGCGGTGCGCAAATTCCTAGCATGGAAATCGATCATTTCACAGAAGGATCAGCTCAATCTGTCCCCTTTCCAGGTACGTCAAGCAGAGCAGCAGCTTGCAGCATCCGATGCAACAGTCACCGCCCGTGTGCCTGAGACTTATCAGTGGCTTCTGGTGCCTGACCAGCAACAATCACCGCAAGCAGCTATTGTGTGGCAAAGCATCAAAATAAGCGGCCAGGAACCTTTGGCAGCTCGTGCGAGCAAGAAACTACGCAATGAAGAATTGCTTATCCTCAGTTACGCACCGACTCGCCTCAGAATGGACCTTGACAGAATCCCGCTCTGGCGAGGCGACTGTGTGAGCATAAAGCAACTCGCCGAAGATTATGCAAGGTATATCTACCTTCCCAGACTGGTGAGTCCGTCCGTACTGCTCGAGTGTGTACGTAACGGTGTTTCGCTTCTTACGTGGGAACGCGATTCCTTCGCGTGGGCGGATTCGTGGGATGAAAACGCACAGCGGTTCAAGGGGCTGCGTGCTGGTCGGACAATCGCACTGAATGACGAAAACAGCGAAGGCCTTCTCGTTAAACCCGACATCGCTCTTCAACAGATGGAAAGAGAAGCAAAACCTTCACGAATAGTCCTTACACCTGAACGCGTGGAGTTACCGCGCGCCTCAAAGGTATCATTTAGCCTAACCGCCTACGATGCTGAGGGCAGAACACTCCCTGTGTCTCGCGCAGCATGGTCAGCATCAGGGGGCGAGATTGATGGATTGGGAGTGTATCAAGCGGGCGAAACGACGGGGACCTATACTGTCGATGTTGAACTTGAAGGGCTCCATGCCCGCTCCATCGTAGTGATCAGCGACTCTGCGCCAGAGGCGCCGCCTCAACGATCATCTTTTACAGCTTCTGCACCCCGCTTCAAGCGGTTCCATGGTGTTGTTACACTCGATCCTGACCGTGTTGGACGCGACGCAGGTAGAATTGCTGAAGAAGTTATCACGCATTTATCTGTACAGAAAGGTGCTCGCATTACTGTCACCCTCGAAATCCAGGCCGAGCTGCCAGAGGGTGCCAATGAGACGCTTGTCCGGACAGTGACCGAAAACGCGAACGCACTGAAGTTTGACAATCAGGGATTTGAGACGGAATAGCAACCTCATGTCTTCGGGTATTACAATAACCTGCAAAACCATGCCAAAGAGATCACCTTCT
>Ga0255345_1004088_pt1 | contig 16371 bp, 12 predicted proteins | sample wastewater_treat_6_FD_192415 | JGI IMG/M metagenome (GOLD analysis project Ga0255345, IMG submission 192415) | Wastewater microbial communities from Lulu Island WWTP, Vancouver, Canada - plant20 | ecosystem: Engineered > WWTP > Wastewater > Unclassified | place: Canada: Vancouver, British... | reverse complement strand
TTCGATTCACTTGTAGAGAGTGCTGATGCAATATGTTTTGGAACACTTGCTCAAAGAAGCAAAGTTTCAAGAAATACTATAATAAACTTGTTAAAAAAGATGAATAAAGACGCAGTTAAGGTATATGACATTAATTTAAGGCAGTCTTTTTATAACAAAAATATTATCGTTGATTCATTAAGGCTTTCAGATATTTTAAAATTAAATTCTGATGAATTAGAAGTGTTAAGAGAGTTATTAAACATAAGTATGAAATATGATGAAGAAGAAGTATGCAAGTTTTTAATAGACAGTTTTGACTTAAATTTGATTTGTTTAACAAAAGGAGAAGAAGGTAGTATTTTATTTGACAAGCAAAATTCTTACTCCTCTCCCTCATATCCTTATAAGGTTGCTGACAGAGTAGGTGCTGGGGATGCTTTTACTGCAGCAGTAATAGTTTATTATTTAAAAGGTGAGCCTATTGATGTCATTAGTGCTAAAGCAAATAGGCTAGCTTCGTGGGTAACTTCAAAAAGCGGAGGTACCCCTGTTTATGACTCTGAAATTAAAAAAATTATGAATCTTTAAATAACAAATAAAGTTTCTAATTAAAGGTAAAGTGCTTACTCTTTTAATATATCCACAAGTTTTAAAGAAGTATTTAGGGCAATTTTTTAGTACAATTAAATAGCATCTTAAAAGAAGAAAAAATTTTAAAGATATAGTTTTTTTAAGAATAAAAATAAAAATCAATAAAGAAGCAAGGTGTTTATGTGGAAAGAATTTAAAGATTTTATAATGCGGGGCAATATATTAGATTTTGCAGTAGGAATAATAATGGGTGTAGCTTTTAGTGCAATAATAAATTCCTTTGTAAACGATATAATAATGCCTCCAGTTGGGCTTGCTTTAGGGAATGTAGATTTTGCCAATCTTTTTGTTGTACTAAAACAAGGCTCACCAAGTGGCCCATATATTAATTTAGATGCTGCTAAATCAGCAGGAGCTGTTACATTAAATTATGGCATATTTATTAATACAATAATTAGTTTTTTAATTATAGGAATTGTAATTTTCTTTATTGTAAAAGCTGCTAACTCATTTAAGAAAAAAGAAGTTGCAAGCACAAAACAATGCCCATATTGTTTTACAATAATTAACCTTAATGCAACCAGATGTCCTAATTGTACGTCAGAATTAAAGTAATTTTTATTCCCACTTTTGGTAAGACAAGGAAGGGTATACAATACAGAAAATATTAAAAGTTATTTTAATTAATATAACTAGCATAAGTATAATTAGTATATATGGATGCATGTATATGATGAGCTACTACTTTTATTACCAGCTCTATTAGAAAATATAATTAAACAAAAATTATTTGTGTGGTAACTAATATATAACATACGTAATAACTAATATGCCTAAACCTAATATGAATTGTGGCGATCATTATATTGATTTTAGAAGTGACACTGTTACATTGCCAACTGATGAAATGCTTGATGCAATGAGAAATGCTAAAGTTGGCGATGATGTTTATGAAGATGATCCTACTACAAAGGAGCTGGAAGAAATTGCTGCAGACTTAGTTGGCAAGGAAGCTTCTCTTTTTGTGCCATCCGGAACTTTTGGGAATCAACTTGCTATACTTACACATACTAAAAGGGGTGATGAGGTAATAATACCCAAAGATAATCATATAGTGATCCATGAAGTTGGAGCCTCGGCAGTAATTGCGGGAGTTCAGCTTCGCACCATAGGAAGTAATTTTGGGCAAATAAATATAGATGAACTTGAAAGTACGATAAGAGAATATAATATCCATTATCCAGATACAGGGCTAATTTGTACAGAAAATGCTCATTCATCAGGTAAGGTTGTGCCTTTAGAAAATTTAAAGGCTGTCCAAGATGTAGCTTTAAGAAAAGGAATTCCTGTTCATCTGGATGGGGCAAGAATATTTAATGCGGCAATAGCATCTAAAACAAATGCAAAAGATATCGCTCTGACAGCTGATTCCGTAATGTTTTGTCTTTCCAAAGGACTTTGCTCGCCCATAGGTTCAATTCTTGCAGGAAGCAAAGATTTTATATTAAAAGCAAGAAAAAATAGAAAACTGATGGGGGGTGGGTTAAGGCAGTCAGGATATCTTGCTGTATGTGGGATTATATCTATTAAGAAAATGATAGGTAGACTTAAGGAAGATCATGATAACGCAAAATATCTTGCAGAGAAACTTGATTTGATTGGTGGCATAAAAGTGTTCAAGGATGTGCTTGATATAAACATGGTGTTTTTTGATATTGATAATATGGGTTTTAATAATTTTAATGAAGATAAATTTATTAATTATATGTTTTCAAAGAAAATTAAAATAAATCCTAAAGAACTTGGTCTATACAGGTTTGTTACTCATTATTGGATAAGTAAAAAAGATATAGATTATACTGTGGAAGCAATTAAGGAATATTTTGATAGCCAGTTATAGTTCTAGCTAATAGCTAACTAGCCATAACTAGTATAATATAAAAACCCAAACTTAAAAATATTACTTGATTTTATTTTAATAAATATTATCTTTTATGATATTGTCTAATATGTGCTATATTGTAACACTTAACTATTTTAGCATTTATTATTTAGTTGGCAGACATTATCATATTATAATATTTTAAAAACAATTTTTAATTTACATGTTTTAAATTTAAGTGAATATTTTAGAAATAAAAAATTTAAATCTTTCTTTTAATGGAAAGAGAATTTTAAGTGATCTTAACTTAAAATTTGAAGAAGGTAAAATTTCAGCAGTTGTGGGGCCAAACGGTGCTGGAAAATCCACTCTTGCGTATGTAATAATGGGATTAAATGGCTATCGAGATTATACTGGTGAGATATTATATAAGGGTGTTTCTTTAAAAGATTATGGTGTTGCGGAGAGGGCTAAATTAGGTATTACATTAGGATGGCAGGAGCCAGCAAGATTTGAAGGTTTAAAGATAAAACAATTTATGATGGCTTGTGCAAAAATAAAAAGTGAAGAAAAAATAATAGAAGCTTTAAATATTGTAGGCATTGATTATTACGAATATATCGATAGAGCAATAGATAAAAGCTTAAGCGGCGGCGAAAGGAAAAAGTTTGAGCTTGCTTCTATTGTTGCGATGCAGCCAGAGCTTGTAATACTTGATGAACCTGATTCTGGAATTGATGTTGCTTCACTTAGAAATATTTTTGGTGCAATCAAGTATCTACATAAAAATGGTTCCACCTTAATATTAATAACTCACAGCCTTGAAGTTTTAAAGATTGCAGAGTATGCATATCTTATGTGTAATGGGATTTTATTAGATGAAGGTAAAGTAGATAAAATTAGAAAGTATTTTGAAGGAAAATGTCTTCCTTGCCCTCATAAAAATATTCCAGTTTTTTCAGAAATAGAAAAAGCTTAGATTTTGGAAGTTGATATAAGATGGATATAAATCAAATTTATGAAGCAGCTAACATAATGGATATTATTCATGACCCAACAGCTCCACGTCTTGTCATTAATAAAGATAAAGTAGTTAATTCAAATACAGTTGAAGGGTTAGAGGTTTATCCAAAAGAAATAGAAAACGGGGTAAGTGTAGAGCTTATAGTTAGGAAAGGAAAAATTATACCAAAACCTGTTCATCTTTGTTTTGGGATTACAGATGAGCAGGCAGTTCAATACATAATCATTAATGTCAATGTTGAGGACAATGCTGAAGTTTCATTACTCGCTCATTGTGTTTTTCCTATTGCCAAAGATGTTCTTCATAAGATGGATGCAGAGATATTTGTTGGCAAAAATGCAAAATATTCTTATTTTGAAAAGCATATACACAGTGAAACTGGTGGTGTTAAGGTAATTCCAAAAACTAAAGTAAAACTTGATGAGAATTCAAGATTTAAAACAGAATTTGAATTAATAAAGGGCAGGGTTGGCTCAATAGACTTGGATATCGAGGCCAGTTGTGGAGATAAAAGTGTAGTGGAAATGACTACAAGAATAAGTGGTATTGATGATGACAAGATAAGCATAAGAGAAACAGGGTATCTTGAAGGCTTAAATTCAAGGGGAGCTTTAACTTCAAGAATAGCAGTTAGAAATAATTCTCAAGCACAAGTTTATAATAAACTTGTTGCTACTGGAAGCTTTTCAAGAGGGCATGTAGATTGTAAGGAGGTTGTTAAAGATAATGCAACTGCAAGCGCTGTGCCAGTTGTTGAAGTAAAAAATCCTACTGCACATGTTACTCATGAAGCTTCTATAGGCAGCGTTGACTTAAAGCAACTTGAAACGTTAATGTCTAGGGGTTTAAGCGAAGAGGAAGCAACTGAGCTTATAATACAGGGGCTTTTAAGCTAAGTAACAAAGGCTAATACGTATAGCAAATACACATAGATATAGATATTGAAATAAACTTAAGGTTTATCATGCTTGGTGAGGAGAGAAGAGAATATATCTTAAATTTAATTCTTAAGACAGGGAGTGTTAAAGCTGCCGATATTGCTAAAACACTTGGTATATCAGAAACCACTATCAGAAGAGATTTAAATAAGTTATCAAAAAAAGGCCTTGTAAGAAGAACCTATGGTGGAGCAATAGCCAACTCGGGAACATCAGTTGGCAGTGAGCTAAAATTTGATATTCAAAAAGAAAAATATATTGAGGAAAAGAAAAGGATAGCTTTAGCTGCTGCATCACTTATTAATGAAGGAGATGTTATTTTAATTGAGGCCGGCACAACAGGATATCAAACTGCTTTAAACATAACAAATAAAAAAAATCTTACTGTCATAACAAATAGTTATGATATTGCTTCTATGCTTGGGAAAACTAATCCAGAGTTCACCATAATTTTAAGTGGGGGAATTTTAAGACCAGAAACCCATTCTCTTATTGGCCCATTAGCAGATTTGTTGCTTGAAAACATTAATGTTGATAAAGCATTTATTGGAATTTCAGGGATAGATATTAAAAGGGGGATTACCTCGGCAGATTTATTAGAAGCGCAGACTAAGAAAAAAATCATAGAATGTGCAAAACAAGTCATCGCTTTATGTGATCACTCTAAAATAGGACATGTTGCTATGAATTTTGTTGCTCCAATAAATAAAATAAATATTTTTATTACCGATTCTGCTGCAGACAGACAATTTCTTGAAAAGCTTAAGTCATTAAAGATTTCAGTTATTACGGCATAAATTCAAGTTTTTTAAATTCTAAAATTTTTTAATTTTTTAATTTTTAAGATTTTAAATGTTTAAAGGCAAATCAACCCATCTTTTTTCAGCATCAGAAATAAGCATTGCTTCTATTACCTCTTGTACTTTATAACCTGCAAGCATATCGGCTTCTGGTTCGTTTTGCTCAACTATGTTTTTAATAAAGTTATAGGCGCTCCCTATATGGTATCTTACCCAGCCGATTGGAAACTTTGGTCCAGGAAAAGGAGTTGCTGGTTTTGGATATCTTTGTACAGTTTCGATTTTTTTAAAACCTCTCATTCCCCCTATGGGTTCTTCACTGTCTCTTGTATCATAAACCTCTAAAAAATTTGGCTGCATAGAATTAAACCTTAAAGCTCCTTTTTCACCATGAATTTCAATTCTAACTTCATCATTTGCACCAGTCGATACCTTTGATGCTTCTAGTGTCCCAATTAATCCGTTCCCCAATTCAAATATAGCCATAGTTAAATCATCAACATCAACGGGGAGTTTTTTACCAGGGTTATTGGCATTAGGTCTTTCTTTTGTAAAGATTTCAAGTTTGGCAAATATTTTTTTGAAATCTCCCAATAAAAATCTAATAATATCTATTATATGAGAGCCGAGGTCATAAGATGAACCTCCACCACAATATTTTTTTAGAATCTTCCAATAAGTTGGCCTGCTTGGATCAGAATTTCCAGAATGTAAATAATGTACCCTTGCACTGTATGGACGCCCAATGAAATCATTATCAATTAACTCTTTTGCTTTCATAACAAACGGAGCGTATCTATAATTAAAAGATATTTGTGAAACAAGTTCAGGATGATTATTAGCAGCAGTTAAAATTTCTTTTGCTTCCCTTAAATTCATTGCAAGTGGTTTTTCACATATTACATGTTTCCCAGCTTCTAGCGCATCAATAATGATATCATGATGATTGTAATTTGGGGTACAAACCTCAATAATGTCGATGTCTTCTTTTTTAAGTAAGTCTTTATAATTTTCGGTAGCAAATTTATAACCAGCTTGCTCAATTCCCTCTTTGGCATCAGAGATAGGGGAAGAGCAAACTCCAATGAGGTTAATTTTTGCGGGCATAGGTTTGTAATAAAAAGGCATATCAATATAGGAAATTGTGTGAACTTTTCCAATAAATCCATATCCTACCATTCCAATTCCTAAAGTTTTCATAAGCCTCTTCCTCCCTTGTTCTAATTCTAATAATTTTTGTAATTTTAATGATTTTAATAAAGTCAAACTTAAAAAATAGAAATAAAATTAAAGGATTTAAAATAAAATATTTAAGTGCACTATTTAAGCAACACTAATAGCCAAGTTCTTTTTCAACTTCTGTTATAGATTCATCTATTATTTCCAGAGCTTTGGCAGCAAGCTCTTCTTCCATAATTAAAGGCGGAGACATTCTTAAATTTTGTTTTGCAGGTATCCAGGCTAGTCCTTTAGAAAATGCTTTTTGATATACTTTATTTCCTGCTTCTATAAATGGTTCTTTAATATTTTGGTCCTTTACGAGTTCCATCCCAAGAAGGCATCCTTTTCCTCTAACTTCACCTATAATTTTATGATTTTCTTTCATCTTTGTTAGTTGTTTAAGTATGAAATCGCCAAGTTTTGCAGATTTTGTAACAAGATCTTCTTCTTCTATGACTTCAAGGGATGCAAGACCTGCAGCAGCTGCCATTGGATTTCCCCCATAGCTTGTTGAGGCAGAAATTTTTTCTAAGACATCAGTATATTCTTCTTTTATAACAAATGCTGTACAAGGAAAACCATTGCCAAGTCCTTTGCCAAGTGTAACTACATCTGGGATAATATCGTAATGTTCAAAACAATACATTTTTCCTGTTCTTGCGCATCCAGTTAATACCTCGTCAACAATCATTAAAATCCCTAATTTATCGCAAAGTTTTCTAATTTTTTGTATGTAACCATCGGGAAATACTATTGACCCATTCCAGCCTTGTATTGGCTCTAATACAATACCTGCAACATTGTCTGTACCTTCCATTTTTATTTGTTTTTCAAGAGCATCTACACAATAGATGTTACATTCGGGGTACTTTTTATCAAAATAGCAATGAAAACAATGACCGCTTGGAGCTAAGTGATGGCCAACAGCTCTTGGACCCGTGGTGTAATTTGCAACTTCAGTAAGTGAGACAGCACTCATTGTTTTCCCATGAAAATCTCCATAAAAGGAAAAAAATTCATGCTTTTTTGTAGCTGCTCTTGCTGCCCTCATTGCTGCTTCTACTGCTTCCGTCCCGGCACAATACATCTGTATGCCATTCAAAGTGCCAGGCATGGTTGATGCTAATTTTTCAAGAAATAATGTTTTCACCTCTGTTGTATAATCGTGGCAGTTCATAAGTTTGCCAACCCATTTTTGGATATATTCAACAACTTTAGGGTGGCAATGCCCAAGGTTAGTCACATATATTCCAGAAGAAAAGTCGATGTAGGTATTACCATCAACATCAGTCAGGGTGCAGCCATGCCCTGATTCAAACACAACTGGGAAAAGCTGAACCTGTGAAGAATATCCTTTCATATATTTTTCTGCTCTTAAGTGTAATTCTTTTGATTTTGGCCCCGGAGCAGGAGTAATCATTTTTGGTAAATCTTTTGCATTGGCTTTAGCCCAATTTTTATCATAGCTCATAGCATTGCTCCTTTCTTAACATAGCTAATAATGAATTTTAATTTTACTAAAAACTCAGGTATTATATAATAATATCAGTCATAAAAGGTCAATTTATGACTGTTTTAGCTTACTATTGTATAGTATTTGATTTCTTAAATAAAGTCAATAAAATTAGCAGAAATTAGCAAAAGATGAGTAGGCTCACTGGCAGTAAACAAAGTAAATTAGAAATTTGTATTTAGTAATATCGATATTTAAATATAAAACTTTCAAGATATGGATCAAAGTGATCTATTTTAAGTTCTAAAAAAATTAAAATTAAATAAAATAAATGTGGTATATTTAAATATTTTAAATAAAATAAAAGAGATAAGTTTTAATAAGTGTTTTAGATGATGTTAATAAATACTGCTGTATTCTATTTTTAGTTAAGGTGTAATGATATTAGCTAATCTTAGAGCTACTAAAAACTAACTATTTTAAATTTTATTAATTTTATAAACTTTATTTTTTGCAAAAAGTATTTTATTTTACAAAAAGCTTTATAAGGAGAGATAAAATGTCTGAAGACAAAATAAACAAAATAAAAAAAATAGGAATGCTAACTGGAGGAGGAGATTCTTCAGGAATTAATGATTTTATTAGAACGACAGTTATTCTTTTAGAAAAAATGGGAATGAAAGTTAGAGGGATAAAAAACGGTTATAGAGGTTTGATAGAGGGAGATTTTATAGATCTTAATTCACGAATTGTTGATGGCATTAAAAATACTGGTGGGACATACATAGGGACTTCAAGAACAAATCCTTATAAAGTTGAAGGTGCCATTCAGAAAATATCAAAAAATATCAAAGATGAAGAATTAGATTTGCTGTTATGTGTCGGCGGGAACGATACTTTAGGAGTTGCAAATAGATTATATGAAGAGGAAGGTATAAAAATCATTGGTGTTCCTCAAACTATAGATAATGATTTGCTAGAAACAGATTATAGTATAGGTTTTCATAGCGCGGTAGAAAATATAGTTAATTGCGTTAATATGGTTATGAGTTCTGCTATGTCTCATGAAAGGGAAATGTTTGTTGAGGTAATGGGACGGGACAGTGGTTTTCTTGGTCTAAATAGTGCAATAGTGCTAGGTGCTGATTATTTGCTCATCCCTGAATTTCCTGCTGACATTGATAAACTTTCAGAATTTATTGTAAGAAAGAGAAAAGCAGGCAAAAAGCATGGGTTATATATTATTTCTGAAGGTGTTCAGATCCAAGGTGGCAGACACATTTTGGATGAAGTTGATGATTTTGGACATAAAAAACTTGGAGGAATATCTTATTATATTTCTGAAGTTGTAGAGAAAAAAATTAACATAAAGCCTAATGTTGTAGTTCTTGGTTATACTCAAAGAGGAGGTAAGCCTTGTCCGTATGACTCATATATTTCTAATATTTTTGCAAAAGGTGTAGTTGAGGACATCAAGGAAGGAATTTTTGGATTTATGGTTGCAGTTGTAAATGAAAAACCTAAAAATGTTAGAATAGCTGATGCTGTAAGGGAAGTAAGACTTGTTTCAAAAGAAGATTATGAATTTGCGCTTAAGATTGGAGATGTTTATGAATAATGAGATTAGTGGAGGGATTGACAGTTATTCTGATAATGTGATTGGTAATGAGGTTAGCGAAGGGATGTATAGTAGAGTTGATAGAGAGACCGATGAAGCTAAGGAATTTGAAATTATTGAAAATGGAACTATAACTGATGTTCCCGAGTTCTTTGCCCAAGCTATTCATAGCGGAGTTAGAAAGTCGAGAAAAGATGATTTAAGCATAATTTTTACTCCATTAGATACAGTTTCTGCTGCTGTTTTTACCACTAATAAGTTTTTAGCAGCACCAATAATTGTAAATAAGGAGCAGCTTTCAAAATCTAGAAATATTAAAGCCGTAATTATAAATACAGGTATTGCAAATGCCTGCACAGGTGAGGTTGGTATTAAAAATGCTAAAGCTATAATAAATGCAGCTTCAAGATATTTAAAATTAAACTATGAAAATATTGCTGTAGCTTCTACAGGGTTGATTGGTAAGCAACTCCCAGTAGAAAAGATAATTTATGGGATTAAAGAGGTGTCAGAGAATTTAGATCCAAATGGTGGGCATAGAGCAGCAAAATCTATTCTTACAATTGATAAAAATTCAAAGGAAATTGCTGTAAGAATCAATACAAAAAAGATTTTAAACACACAGAAAGACATAATTATTGGTGCTATTGGTAAAGGGTCTATAATGGTTGCACCTAATATGGGGACAACTCTTTGTTTTATAGGTACAAATGCTAAAGTTGAAGCGCAAATAATGGATGAGATTTTAAAAGAAGGTGTTGAGAATAGTTTTAATTCCATAACTATAGATGGCTGTCAAAGTACAAATGATATGGTTCTTATACAGAATAACGGGGAAAGCGAAATTGAGATAAACAGTAAAGAAAGTGAAGTTTATAAAATTTTTAAAAAGGCTTTATTTTTTGTTTTAGAAGAGATGGCAAAAAAAGTTATTTTGGATGGTGAAGGTGCCTCAAAATTTATTGAAATTGATGTATTAAATACGAGGAGTAAAGATGAGGCAAAAGAAATAGGAATGAAGATTGCTAATTCAATATTGTTTAAAGCTTCTATATTTGGTGAAACTATTAATTGGGGGAGAATTGCATCTGCAATTGGCTCTACTGATATTGATTTTGATATAAATAAGGTTGAACTTTATATGAATAATTTTCTTATTTTTACTAATGGGATGGAAGTATCTGAAAATGTAGAGATCGCACTTCCAACTATGAAGCAAAAAGAAATAAATGTAAAAATAAGAATTAATACAGGAGATTCTGGATGCAGGATATGGACAACTGATTTAACCCATGATTTTGTAAAGGCAAGTTCACACTATAAATCATAAGGCAGAATCTTTGTGTTAGGCATCCTTCTGAAAAGAATTTACTTTTCTTTCTGTGATTTTATCTGCTCTGCTTTTTCATTTAGATAAACCCATCTTTCCATCTTTTCGGAGAGTTCTTTCTGGAGCATAGCGTGTTTTTCGGCCAGATTTTTTATTTTTATATGGTCGGCCCAGTTTTGCTGCATTTCTTCAGTCAATTTCTTTAGCTCATTTTCAAGCTTTTCTATCTCATCTTCTATGACTGAAAACTCTCTTGTCTCATTATAGGTAAATTTTATTTTACTTGCAGTTTTGCTAGTTGCGCCGGTATTGGTTGTAGGCGAATTTAAAGTCATACTCTTGGATTTACCTGATTTTTTCTTGGTTGGTTTTGAAATAGATTTAGCTTGTTTTTGAGCGGCAACCTTTTGGGAGTTTGTACTTATGTTTTTAATATAATTCTCAACACTGGTATAAAACTCTAGATTTCCATTGCCTTTTATGGCAAGTATCCTATCCGTGGTCTTTTCAAGAAAATACCTGTCATGCGAAGAAATAAGTACTACACCTTTAAAATAATTTAGATATTCCTCAAGAACTTCCAGTGTCTGTATATCTAGGTCATTGGTCGGCTCGTCAAGAAGAAGAACATTTGGTTTTTCCATTAAAACTTTTGCAAGAAGAAGGCGTTTTTTTTCACCACCTGATAAGTTTTTTATGAAACTGTAGCGCTGAGTATCATCAAACAGGAATTGCTCCAACATACGTGCTGCGGACATAGTCCGCCCATCTTCCATTTCAACATATTCTGCGGTTTCTCTTATATAATCTACTGCCCTAATTGAGGGATTTAAATCAGTATTTTCCTGGCGATAATATGCTATTTTAACTGTTTCTCCAATGCTGATAGTACCTTTATCAGGGATGATTATGCCTGCTATCAGGTTAAGTAATGTTGTTTTGCCTGTCCCGTTTGGACCAACAATACCTATGCGATCATCTGGATTTATTATTGTGCTAAAATCTTTTATTATTACCTTACCCCCAAAAGATTTGGAGATGCTGTTTATCTCTATTACTTTTTTACCAAGACGTCTATAGGCTACTGGTATCTCTAATTGTTCCTTTATTATGTTCACTTTGGCATCTTTGATTTCTTCGAAACGCTGTATACGTGCTTTTTGTTTTGTAGTCCTTGCTTTTGCTCCCCGGCGTATCCAGGCAAGTTCATTAATATAAAGACGGCGTCTCTTTTCTTCCATTGCAGTGTTAAGTTCTTCACGTTTAGTTTTCTTCTCAAGAAAATATTCGAAGTTGCCATCATAGGAATATAGTTTTCCTTTATCTATTTCAACTATACGGTTTACTACCCGATTAAGAAAATAACGGTCATGTGTTACAAGCAAAAGGGCACCTTTTCGTTGCACCAGGTATTCTTCTAGCCAGTTTATTGTCTCAAGATCTATATGGTTTGTAGGCTCATCCATAATGAGAAGATCTGAAGGTTGGATTAAAACTTCTGCAAGAGCAACTCTTTTTCTTTGACCTCCTGATAATTCTGATATTTTCTTGTCAGTTTCAGTTATCCCAAGTTTGTTAAGTATGCTTTTTGCCTGTGCTTCTATATTCCATGTATCAAGGGCATCCATTTTTGATGTAAGTTCAATGAACTTTGCCTGAATTCTGACATCGATCGGATTTTTATTGAACTGTTCTGCAACAGCTTCATAATCTCTTATAGTTTTAATAATAGGGTTGTCACCCTGCAATATGTTATCTATCACCGAGATATCTTCATCAAAAGAAGGCGACTGAGAAAGAAATTGGATTCTTAAGTTATTGTTTTTGACAACCTTGCCAGAATCAGGTAGAAGCTGCCCACTCACTATTTTCAAGAAAGTAGTTTTACCTATGCCATTGACACCAACTAACCCAATCTTGTCACTATCATCTATTCCTATTGAAATATTTTCAAAAAGGTTTTTTTCAGAAAATCCCTTTGAAACATTTTCCAAAGTTAAAATATTCAAAATTCTTCCCAGAGTCCTAATTTGTACAATTTATTTTCCCCTTAAAATAGGTTATATAATTTAACCCTTTATCTTCATAAAACAGTGCAAACATGTCAAATATCAGCACAATAATAGTTAAATAATTAAAGCACAGCAATGTTGCAGTACTATATGCATTACTATAATTTTAATATTATTATTAATCCAATATCATGATATCAGATTATAATACCAGTAATGTAATATATAATAGAAGAATAAAAGAAAGTAATCATAAAAATGAGACACAAAGATGATGCCATTGAAAATTTTTAATTATGGAGTTTTAATTAAACTTTGTTTTAATTTTTTATAAACATTATTTTAGAGTCAAGCCAAATTGAAAAATATTACTCTTAAAGATTTTATAAATGAATTAAAAGAGCAAGGACTTCCTAAAGACCTTCATATAACTAGAAAAGCAGGTGCTTTTGTAGCAATATCAAATGGAAAAGTAATAAAAGTTTCAGAACCAAGCATGAGACACTGTCCTTTGTTTGCTATGCTTTTTAAGGAAGATATAATCACAAGAGACTCTATAATAGATAAATTTAACTGGCAGATTAAAAACCTTGGGATGTTTACATGCCACAGAAAGATAAGCGATGACAAGATAATAGTTCCTTTCGGAGCCTCTGAGATTCTAATGTATGCTCTTAAAAGAAATGAAATAGATTGTGCTGTAGTTGTTTGTGAAGGAGCAGGAACTGTAATTACCTCAAATGCTTCACTTATTCAGGCAATAGGTGCATATATGAATGGGGTTTTTTATACCACCCTTATAAATGAAGTAGCACAAAAAATAAACCAAGCAGGTGGTTATCTTCTTTCTAAAAAAAAGGCAGTGCTTAACCAGTATAAAGGGGTTAAAAAAGCACTTGAACTTGGTTTTAAAAAAGTGGCAGTAACAATAAGAGGAGATGAGACAAATATATTAAAAAAGATTGCAGGAATTAATTTAGAAGATGATGAAAAAATTTTTATCCTTTCAATATGTAACTCAGGTATAACAAAAAGACAAGCTCGGGTAACTGCGGGTCATGCTGACCTTGCATGGTCATGTGGCTCAAAATACATTAGAGAGATAGTAGGACCTCGTGCCATAATTCAGCTTGGAATGAAAATACCTGTATTTGCATTAAGCCAAAAAGGCATAGATCTTATAGCAAGTTATAGCGGTGAGGATAGTTTTAAATTAAAAGTAGGCAGCAAAGACAAAAAACATTACATAACTTCAAATAAATATGAAAAGGGCGGGATAAAAGCTACAATGGGGAAATTCAATGTATATTTGTATGAGACCAAAGAGTTGCCAGTTATAACAGAAGATGAACCAGAGCCTTTGATCTAAGCTTTTGAGCTTTATTATTACTTTTTTGTATTTTTTGTGTTTTTAACTTATAAATTAAAAGCTAAGTTAGCTAAATCTTATTTTCAACTGCTTGTTTAATTCTTCTAAGACCTTCTTTAATATTTTCTTTAGAAGTTGCATAAGAAAGTCTTAAATATTCTTCTGTTTCTCCGGTATTTTTATTACCAAAAGAGGTTCTTGCTAAAACTGCAACATTGCCTTTATAAAGAAGATAATCTTGCAATTGTTCAGCGTCTTTAAACCCTAAGTTTTTGCAAGCTCGTGTCACATTTGGGAATACATAAAAAGCACCTTTAGGTTTTAAGCATTTAAAACCTCTTATATTATTTAAAAGATCGACAATTAAATCTCTTCTTTCTTTAAATTCTTTAACCATCTCATTAACTGCGTCCTGAGGGCCTGTTAAAGCTTCTATTCCTGCATATTGATTAAATGTTACTGTGCAAGACTCACAATTGTTTTCTAGATTTGTTAGTTCTTTTATTAAATCTTTGTTTGCAATTCCATAACCAAGCCTCCAGCCAGTCATTGCATAAGTTTTTGAGAAGCCATCAAGAAGAATTGTTCTATCACCCATGCCAGGTATTGAAATTATGCTATTAAATTCTCCGTCATAAAGAATTCTTGAGTAAATTTCGTCAGCAAGAACAAATATGTCATTTTTGATAGCAATATCAGCAATTGCTTGTAAATCTTCTTTGGATAAAAGACCACCTGTTGGGTTTTGAGGTGTATTTATTATAATCAGTTTTGTTTTTTCGTTTATAAGGCTTTCAAGAGTTTTAACATCAAAGCTAAATTCTCTTGACTCAAGCAGTGGCAGAGGGATTGCTTTTCCACCAACAAAATTAATAATTGATTCATAAATAGGGTATCCGGGATTAGGGTAGATAGCTTCATCCCCAGGGTTAACGATAGAATGAATTGTATAATAAATTATTGGTTTACCACCAGAAGTAACACAGACATTATCTTCATCTATATTTATGTTCCTTGTCTTAGATATATATTCGGCAATTACTCTTTTAAATTCAGGAAGACCCCCTGAAGGCCCGTAATGAGTCATATTATTATTTAAGGCCTGGATCGCAGCATTTTTAATATTTTCAGGTGTATTAAAATCAGGTTCACCAATGCAAAAACTTATAACATCTTTTCCCTGTTCTCTAAGCTTCATTACTTTACCAAGAACAGTAAAAGCATTTTCACTCCCAAGTCTTTTTAATCTTTCTGCTAATTCCATGTTTTATCCCCTTCTTTGAATTACTACTTTAAAGTGTAATAAAGCAATAAGCATAAATGAATATAAAGTAATAAATATTAAATATATATAATTTTTTTTGTTTTTACAATAATTAGAAAAAAATTTATCGCTCAAAAGCTAAACTTATTCGGTCTACAAGCCTTTAAATTAAAAGTTTGTAAGATAAATTTAATTTTATATTTCTAAAAGTGTTCCCTGTCTCTGTCTGTACAAGCTAGAGATTTATCTAGTGAGCCTTTACTAACAAATGGTTCAAGATATGTAAAATAATAAGAATGGTCTAAAATGTATAAAATAGTGAGGATTGGCATAAATTTTCTCAATTTTTTGGTTAATTAGAACGATTAAATGAATCTTTTGCCTTTATTCTAGCCCATTCATCTTTTAGTGTCACAGTTCTGTTAAATACTATTTTTCCGTCCGTGCTGTCAGGATCTACACAGAAATATCCTAACCTTTCAAATTGATAAATATCACCTGGTTTTGCTCCCAAAAGAGATGGTTCAAGTTTTAAGTCCTTGATTACTTGCAATGAATTTGGGTTTAAATTATCTTTAAAATCTTTACCCTCTTCTACTTTAAGGGGGTTTTCATTTATAAAAAGTTTATCATATAATCTGGCTTCTGCTGAAATTGAATGTTTAGCAGAAACCCAGTGAAGAGTTGCTTTTACTTTACGCCCATCAGGCGCATCTCCACCCTTTGTCAGGGGATCGTAAGTACAGTGAATTTCCAGGATATTTCCTTCTTTGTCTTTAATCACATCAACACACTTTATAAAATAAGCATATCTTAGTCGCACCTCTTTACCTGGGGCTAATCTATAAAATTTTAAAGGAGGATTCTCCATAAAGTCGTCTTTTTCT
>Ga0255345_1004084_pt1 | contig 16389 bp, 18 predicted proteins | sample wastewater_treat_6_FD_192415 | JGI IMG/M metagenome (GOLD analysis project Ga0255345, IMG submission 192415) | Wastewater microbial communities from Lulu Island WWTP, Vancouver, Canada - plant20 | ecosystem: Engineered > WWTP > Wastewater > Unclassified | place: Canada: Vancouver, British... | reverse complement strand
AATAACCATATGAATACAAAACACATATTAATAGCAATAATCATATTTCTTCTAGGGATAGTTGGTTATTTATCTTTGAGGATAAAACCTACACAACCTACTAAGGATCTCCAAGAACAAAGTACAAGAGTTGGACAAGGTAGAGGAAACAATTCGTCAACATCGAGAAAAAATTGTTTAGCTGATGATTGTTTAGAAGTCGATGACTTAAATTATCCAGCAGGCGAATTAACAGATGATGTAAAAACATCTTTATTAAAAGCATTGGACGATGAGTATAAAGCACATGCAACTTACGAGGCAGTTATTGCTAAGCTTGGCAATGTACGACCATTTATTATGATTGTTAGATCCGAGGAACAACATATATCCTCTCTAAAAGCACTATTGGACAAATACGGAGTAGGGATTCCTGAAAATCCCTACACAAACAAGGTTACAGTCCCGGAGACATTAGCAGAAACCTGTAAAATCGGTGTTGATGCAGAAATTGCCAACGCTTCTTTATATAAAGATGAGCTATTGCCAAATGTTACAGATTATGAAGATATAACTTCGGTATTTACAAATCTAATGAACGCGTCACAAGAAAAACACTTAGCTGCATTTCAAAGATGTGCGAATTAGCTACATTTGTCTATATAGAAAATAAAAAGACTGGGTAACACCAGTCTTTTTGTATAAGATATTCGAAGAGTGTGTGATGTCTTCTACCCTATTCGGAAAAATTAGCAAAATACTACAAACTACTGACTTTGGATTTGACTGTGAATAACATCTATCATAAAATCCCATAAAACAATAAAAAGGAGAGAAAAATGACAACAACAGAGGATTTTCCTTCTGAATCCGATGTAGATGGTTTGTTGAAAAAAGCAATCGAAGAAAGAGAAAGAGGGAACTTGAAAGAATCCTTAGCACTATTAAAAACTTGTGAAAAGCTTTCTAAAGATGACAAACAACGCAGAGATATTCAAAACCACATCGGACTAACTCATTTTCATGCTGGAGAATACAAAACTGCCTATGTAGTTTGGACTGGCGTGAAGAAAAGTAGCAGAGAAAATGATGACTTATATAATGAAGCTGTATCATTAAGAAATCTATCCAGAAAAGAGCTTCATTCGGAAGAGAATTTACCTATTGCCAGAACATATGCTGGGAAGGCCTTAGAAATAGCCAGAGAAACAGACCAAAAAGATATTGTGTGGTTTATTCACGGACTGTTTGACGTAACCAATGCTTCTGAAAATATATCTAAGAAGGATAAAAAAGAAAAACTACTTGAATTGTATAAACAAGAGAAAAGGGCACTTTTCTCGGTTTGGAAAATTGCGTCCAGAATAGAAAGAGAAGTGTGGTTAACTGGCCTACTGAAAGATTTTTTAGTTGTTCACAACTACATTTCTAAGCCTATATTAAGAATTGGGATATTAGTCACCAAAGTCCTGAAACTAAAAAGGAGAGAGGAACAATTAAAGAAACTAATTGTCAAAATATAGGATAATTAGGTTTAATAGCTCCCCGTTTAATCTAAAAAATTAACCGGGGATTTTTCGTGCTTAAAGGAATTATTTAAGAGGAATATCAATTACTTCTTCAAAATTTACATTCTCCTAAATAAGAAGTTTGGCAGTCTTCTAAACAAATTAGAAATAAACTTAATTATCCTATTGAAAAAAGTTCGTGAAAAATACAGAATACAGTAAACTATAATTATGAAATCTTAATCAATTTATAAATTTGAATTGACTCATTGTGTGTATTATTAATAATTAAGCTAATGTTTTCTCTTTGAAAGTTAGATAATAACTCATCTAGGTAATTTTAAAATGGATAAGATAAAACCATATCTAAACAATAGAAGTAAAAAAAACTATGATGAAACAATTTATTTAATAGATTTATTCTCAGGAATAGGGGGCTTTCATTTAGGTTTAGAAGCAGCTGCAGAAGTCTTTCACAAGTCTTTAAAATGTTTAATTTCCAGTGAAATTGACGAAGCCTGTAAAGAAACCTATTTTGCAAATTTTGGGGTCCTATCATCAGGCTCTGTATATGACATAAATTTGGAAGATCCTAAGCTAAAATCTGCAGATATAATTACTGCTGGATTTCCATGCCAACCCTTCTCAAATTCTGGAAAAAAGTTGGGTTTCAACGACCCTAGAGGCAACTTTTATTCCATTATTGAAAGGTTTATTTTAAAATCAGAACCTAAAGCTTTCATTTTAGAAAACGTACCAGGAATAATTGGCAACGGTGGTGATAAAAAAATGTCAAAGTTAAAGTATGGGAGTCAGATATCAATAGGGAAAACGATGCAATATTATGAAAGTAAATTGAACGAATTGGAAAAGTACCATGTCTCTTGGGATATAATTAATTCTTCTTCAATGGGCTCCCCGCAGGTACGAAAAAGGGTATATATAGTAGGAATACATAAAGAGTATTCAAATAAACCACTGGACTTTACTTTTGAAAAATTAACACCAAACACTTTCATGGATATAGCCGAGAATACTAACATTGAAGGATATAAATTGAACAAAAATCAAGAAAAGAATATAAGGTCTTTTATGAATAACGCTCCAAGGTTCAATCACGGTATGAGAAGAGTCGGTCAAGCTTACCTATGTAAGGGAGGCAATGTCGGTCAAGCTTACCATGCGGACGGTCTCTTACCCACTCTAACCAAAGTTTGGACAAGATTTATGCCTGTATACTTCCCAGCTCTAGGGGAGTGTAGACCAAGGTCACTTGGAGATCCGTTCAGTATAGACAATACTTATGGTAATGGGACACTAAGAAAAATTACACCTAGGGAGGCGTGCAGATTACAAGGGTTCCCAGATGATTTTGTACTACACCCATTAGAACCCAGAGCCTATGAACAAGCCGGAAATGCTGTAAATGCACTAGTTGTGAAAGAAATTGGAAGAAAGATATTCAGTATAATATATAAGTGATTAATAATTTTTTTCATACAAATCGTTAATCAAATTCCAAATTGTAGGAATCCCAATAACTTTTCCTTCCTGAAAATAATATACAATTCCCTTTGTTTGTGATACATCTGGTTGATAACCATCAAAACTAGGCTCTATTTTTGTAAGTACGTACTTTTTTTCTCCTACAAAACAATATAAAACTAACGATAATTTCCCATTACTTGAGGGCCTGAATTCACCAAAAGTTTCACTAATATCATTTACCCAAGATGTGTTATCAAAAAATTTTGAAACATTGATAATTTTATTAAACCCAGTCATATAATAATTTATATGAGATTTAGAAAACTGTTCCCCAATTAATCTTTTAAGAATCAGCTCCTTTGTATTATCACCAGCATACTTCTTAGCAACAAAACCATTTCTGAATATTTCTAACTGTCTGTAAGCATCTAACTCTATCTCTTTACAAAGACGTTCCCACTCATTTGGATTTTTATTTTTAGCCACAGCGAACTTTTTGTTCATTAAACTTAACTTGTAAAACTGCCTATCACTCAAAAGGGTATTCTCGGGTACAATGTCATCTACACAGATGTTTTCAATAAAGGCTTTCGCATCCTTACCTACCCCTCCAACTAAACTAACAGAGTGTGGTTTAAAATCATAAGTTACTTCCTGACTTTGTTGACTTAATTTAACCTCTTTTTTATCACTATATGTCTTTACTGAGATAGCATTAATATTCTCAGAATTTAGTTCAAAAATTAAAATATCTGCCTTACCAATATCGCTCTTATTTTTTATGTAATATAAGACTTTTTCTATGTACGTAACTGGTACACTTCTTATAACATCATCACTTATTTTGAAATCTGTATGCCACACCAACTTACTATTAGATAGGGTACTAATCTTATTACTAGATATATATAAATTTGGAGATTTTTTAAGCTGGTTTAGACCACTTTTCAAATACATCCTTAAGGAACCTATATCCCCGTAAAGGAAAAAAGTATCTGTATCACCAATTTTGAAACAACCACCTTCTGGGTTGGAGTAAATATGATTTATATATTTATCTAAAACATCTAAACCTTGGTCTTTGGAAATAGAATTTATTAACCCAACAATAATTTCAAATGACCTAGAATCTCTTTTTCTACCATCATGATTCATGTTACCTACGACCTTTCATTTTCAGATGATAAGAGTTCGCAACAGTTACATCATTGTGTTACTACCCTCAATCCAAAAACCTAAAAGACTTCAAAATAAACTCATAGGGGGCAATCAGACTATCTATTACAGATGTATTTATAGCTATAACCAAGTCCCCTTCTGGATTTAACAACAAAACTGTTTCACCAGATTCCATACCTTCCCACTTATATCTAATAGCTTCAACACCTCCAACACTAATATCACTGTGAGTACCATTATAATTTGAATAAGATACATTTTTTTCTGCCCACTCTAACAGTTCAAGGTTATCAGAATTTAAATAAACCGATACTCCAATAGAAGCAGGGCCGCCACTTGGCCCAGCAGGTTTTGTAATAAAATCCCAATTTTTCATTTCATGTACACCAATATGTCCTTCATCTGAGCTGTAGTTTTCATTAGTCCTATCAATGAAAAACCCTCCTGGATTATCAAAAGCAAAACCAAACCTATTACTTATGTAGGAATCCCATGCAGATATATACTTTTCTTCCGATTCTCCTTTTTGTGTTTCTTGACCCTCGGTAACGTTTGTACCCTCCCCTCCACTTTTGCTCACATCTACTACCTTGGATGGTGTAGATACATCCTCTTTTTCAACTACATCAGGTTTCTTGTATTGAAAAAAATAATAAAAAAGACCAACTAATATTAAAATTACTGAGATAGAAATTAATAATGGCTTTATAAGACTTTTTTCCTTGTTTTCCATATAAACACATTATACTAAAACCAAAGGAAAATTATTTTTAATACTTAAAAGATTTACGAGAGAATCCCTGCCCTAGAAAAATACTCCTCTACTTTTTATTTCTCAAAGTAGGAAAAGCAATAACATCCCTTATAGAATGGGTACCCGTCATAATCATAATCATCCTATCAATCCCCAGCCCTAAACCACCTGTAGGAGGCATACCATGTTCCATGGCTGTTAAGAAATCTTCATCCAAAGGATGTGCTTCCTCATCCCCCTCTTTTTTGGCCCTTACTTCTTCCTCAAAGAAATGTCTTTGCAAGTCAGGATCATTAAGTTCTGTGTAAGCATTACCGACTTCTTTACCACCTATGTAAGGTTCAAATCTCTCAATTAAATTAGAGTCGTTTCTATGAAGTTTGCATAAAGACGTTGTTTCTTTTGGAAAATCAGTGATAAACACAGGACCACCAAGTTTATCTTCAACTAATTCAAAAATGGAAGCTATGGTTAAACCTCTGTTAAATTTTCTTCCTCTTTTTCCTATTTTAACTTTCAATTCTTCAGCTTTTTCTTTTAATTCATCATCGTCTAATTTAGATACATCAAACCCTAAATGTTTCTTTATAGCTTCTGCCATGGTTAAGCGCTCCCACGGAGTCTTCAAATCTATATCAAAACCGTTATAACTAACTTTTGTTGTACCAAGAACTTTTTGGGCTACTCTGGAATATATCTCTTCAGTCAAACTCATCATTTGGTTGTAATCTGCATACGCCCAGTAACACTCCATCATAGTAAATTCCGGACTGTGAGTTGCATCAATTCCCTCATTTCTAAAGTTATGGTCAATTTCAAATACCTTTTCAAAACCACCAACTATTAGTCTTTTCAAATAAAGCTCGTCTGAAATTTTCAAATAAAAATCTTGCTTTAAAGTATTATAGTAAGTTTTAAAAGGTCGGGCATTGGCACCCCCGTAGATAGGCTGTAAAGTCGGGGTCTCTATTTCTAAAAATCCTTTTTCTTCTAAAATATTCCTGACTTCAGAAACAATTTTGGACCTAGTTTCAATTATTTTTTTAGAATCAGCGTTAATAATAAAATCTAAATATCTTTTTCTATATCTCTCTTCTGTATCTTTTAATCCAAACCAAGTACTTGGTAAGGGTTTTAATGCTTTTGAAAGAATCTTGATGTTTGAACACTGAACACTTATTTCTCCTGCCACCGTTTTAAAAACTTTACCAGAAGCTTCTACAAAATCTCCTATATCTAAAAGTTTAATTAATTCAAACTTATCTTCCCCAACTTCCTTTTGACTAACAAATATCTGGATTTTGTCAGTTTCATCTACAACATCAAGAAATGAAAGTTTTCCATGACCTCTTTTACCCATAATTCTCCCAGCTACAACTACTTCTTCATCCATCATTTCTTTTGCCTCTTTATTTGTTTGTTGTCGCAATGAAACCTGAGGATAAGGATCTATACCAAGCTTTTTTATTTGCTCAAGTTTTTCTCTTCTAATTTTTTCAGTATCTTTATTTATTATTTTTTCAGCCATATCAAAGCTATCTTAACATCTTAATTTTATTGGGGGAAGTAACTTTATTGTTTTATAAAAATTAAAAACAGAATTAACTGGAAATCTTTTCATCTAGGTTTGATGCTACTAAAGCTGCAATAACGGTTGTAATAGGAACGGCAATAATTAGACCGATACTTCCAAGCAATGTTCTAATAATTTCCGAAGATATTATTTCGTAATTTACGACCTCACCAAAAGTTTTGCTGGAATCTTCAAACAACAGTAATAATGGTAAGGAGGCTCCTGCATAAACTAAAACAAGAGTGTTTATCATTGAAGATATGTGATCTCTTCCTATATCCATGGATCTTGTAAACAACTCTGAGAAACCTATTTTCTTATTTGCACTTTTAAGTTGAAAAACTACAGCGGACTGAGAGATTGTTATATCATCAAGAACTCCTAGAAATCCAATGATTATACCTGCAAGAAGTATCCCACGCATATTCATAACCCCGCCTTTCATTATTTGTAAAAATGCCGCTTCGTCAGTGGTGTATCCGGTGAGCTTTGCACTATGCACGTAAATAACAGACAAAACCACGGTTATTAAGAGAGAAATAAATGTTCCAACAACTGCTACAGTAGTTTTTTTATTTAGCCCATGGGACAGATAAAAAGTAATAGGTATTGTTAAGAGGGAAAATATAAATATCACAAGTATAGGATTTGAACCTGTACTTATCTTTGGCAACACAAGGGAAAAAATTATAAAAAAAGTCACCGCCATACCAATAAAAGATGTAACCCCTCTTTTCCCAGCAACAGCTATGGACAGTACTAGAAAAATCAGAAATAAAGATAATAACTGCCCACGCCTAACATAGTCATTTACATATAAACGCACTTCTCCAGAGTCATCCTTAAAACCTGTTAATACAAGTGTGTCGCCCTTTTTATATTTTTGCGAGACAGGGGTTTCTACAGAACCATTTTCAACATCTAGCACTTTTCCTCTTAAATCTCTATCCAGTATCTCTATTTCCAGTTTTTGGTAATAACCTCCATTATTATTTTTAACTTCCTCTACTACATTTTTTACTTCCCCCTCATAAGTTAAGGTTGTAGGAAGGTTTACATCATTTTGTGCATAAACCCTATCGGTAATGGAAACTATTGATAGAAAAAATAAAAACAGGAAAAGAGTGGGTCTTAAATGCTTTGCCTTTTTTCTTATTGAAATACTACGTACCAACTTAGAGTACCTCATAGCGGAAATTATAAATGCCGAATAAATATCTTTCAATTGTTGAAAAGTTTTTACTTGTAATTACTTTGATGTCTCTGATTAACTCTTCTGTACACTGTCCAGTAATCTAAACCACCTATCTTAACAGTTCCTATTTTAATATATTTTTGCCGACAACTACTTTTAGGAGAAAGATCCTTGGTAAAAACTATAACGTAGTCAGTCACACAACTAGGGTATCTTGAAAATTTTCCTCCTGCGGATATAGCTTTAATTGATTTTGACCCCGATATAGTGTAAAAACCATCGTAATTATTTTCCTCCATATCTTTTTTTACAATCTGAAAAGCCTCATAAGATCCAACACCAAAAGGCTCCCCCTCAAGCCCATACAATCTTGTAGTTAACCCACCAAGGTACGGGTTTGAATAAGCAAAAAAGTACGGTTTTATGTCGTATAACTGCTTTGAGGTAAATACCAAATACACAACCATCACTGCTAACCCCACCCATTTATTTAACTTATATAAAAAGTAGGTAATTACAATCAAAATAAAAGGAAATGCAAATACTGCATATCTATCAGTTTTCTTGGTAGCTAAAGTTAAAGCAACCAAAATAGCCACAGACAAACCAAGAGACCAAAAACTTAACCAAGACCCGGCCTCATAATTAAAAACTTTTTGAATAGATTTATTTTTTATAGAAGATGAAATAAAAACAAAAACTCCCTTTAACAATACGTATATAAAAAATCCAACAGACACAACAATTAAAACTGACCCAACCACACTAGTTCTAGCAAACAAAGATATGACATAAAAATTATCATCCCTTTTTCTAACTGTTTCGTCTAAAGTCACGTTTTCTGATTTTCCAGACGTACCAACTTCTTTTCTCCCATCAACACCAATATCAGAAACACCTATGGAAATCTTTTGATAGTAACCATAAAAACTTTTTACAGGATCTTTCCATATAGCAGGAAAAAACGCATATACAGATAAACCTACAGCAACAACAAAAATTACCATAGATAAAAGTTTTTTAAGAACGGAGGAATTTCCAAGCAAAATGATAAAAGGAAAAGCCGGTAAAACTATTATAGCTGCAGATTTAGTAAGAACTCCCAAAGCAAAAAATAGTCCAGAAAGAACAAATACCCACCATCTATAACTTTTATAATTTGCATAAACTAAAAATAAAAAACTCAAGAAAACTAGAACTGTCATTAAATAATCAAGGTGATAGAGACGCCTCATCCCTAAGACAAAAGGCTCTAAAGTAAAAATTAGTGAAAAAATAAGAGCAAATTTATAATCAATCATTTTCCATAAAACTAAGAAAGTTATTGCAAATATAAAAGTGGAAAAGATAACAAGAGACATTTTTGCTAAGTAATCACGCTCCAAAAAAGAGTACTTAGACATATCACTACTTAAATCACTTTCATAATAATTCCTTAGCGGTGCACTTGATATCCACATTAAAGTAATTCCTGGATGATAGGCTTGAAAAGTACCCTCATACGTTTTCATCTTGATAGCATCAATGAAACTCATGGTCCTGTTATGCCAATTAATACCATCAGGATTTATGACGTCTTTATATATCTCGTACTTGGAAATGTAGAGGTAAAAAACTACAAGAACTATAAAACCTACCCATTTTAATGGTAATAACAGTCTCTTTACCATGAAAAGATTATACAAGAAGATATTAATTTTTCACCTTTAATATTTATTGAACTAATCTTCTTCAGAAACACTATCAGAAACTTCATCATTTTCTTCAACAACTTCTTCCTGTTCCTGAACCTCTGTTTCAACATCAACAATATCTTCTGTTTCTGTATTTACTTCTATGTCTTCAATAGCACCACCTTTGTAACCCACAAATAATTTGGAAACCCACCCAAAAAGACTGAACCCTGCCTCTCGTTCCTTTATCATACTAACAATCCCTTCTCTTTGTGAGACTAGTTCTCTCAACTGCAACTCTAGTGTGGTAGAAACATTATCTTCAGATTTTTCAATTGTTTTTTCTAATTTTCTAATCCCGTTATCCATGTGAACCAAACCACTTCTTAACTGACCAAGATTTTTATAATCTGGACCAAATAAAAATCTTTTCCAAGCAGGCCTGTCCTCAACTTTTTTTGCATGGACAATTCCCCTAGCTATGCTGGCATCAATTTCATTTGCAACATCATTAACTTCATTATTTAACTCTTCGTTATCTACAACGTCATATCTTTTGGAGGCTCTCTTTAACTCAATAGAAATATTCTTCACTTTAGATATATTTACTTCTTTATTTGATTTAGATATACGATCTGTAGACCTTTTATTTTCATTTGTGACTTTTGCACCTAAAACATTTCCCCTCAAACCCAAAAAATATTGCTCTGCCAAAACTACATTTCCAACAAAAAGTACGCCAGCAACAACATACAAAACTAAAAATGGCATTTTTAAATTTAATATCTTCATGACTTATACCTCTAAGTTAATTAGACTTAACAGATAACATTTGAAAAACTGCATCACCTGTTAACACGGGAACTTGATAACCATAGATCTCAACTTCTTTTTCAACAAAATCCTCTACATCGTATAACTCATCATTTACAGGAGGGGTTAATTGAATTTTGTTTATATACACGGGAGCTCCTTTGGAATTATTAACCAACAAATGTTGCCTTTCAAACTCCAAAAAATACACATATTTGATTTCCTTATCCTCAACCTCATCATTAACCGTATTTTCTTCTATCAATTCTTTAGATGGTAACGCTTCTTTAATCAATTTTCCATGCAAAAACATTGGGTTATTAACACCGACAGCTTTTATAATCACACTATCAGGGGTTTTATCTGTTTTAACAACACATTTCTCACATTCTTTTGGAATAGGGCAAGTTTTTTCTACTGATTTCAAAAACAAGAAACCTAGGCTTAGAAAGGATAAACTTAACAAGGATATTATGATGAGGGCAAGATTGTTTCTTTTCATAATAGAATTATGCCCTAAATCCATATTAAATTAAAGGGTTTGGAAATTTGTTTTGGCGTATTATCAAACTATAGTTTTAGATATATCAATCTGCTATACTTCTGTAATGAGTAAAACAGAAAATAAAGAAATAAATAATAAAGTATCTTTCTCTGAATGGTTTAAAGAAAACAAATCTTTGGCCATAGGTTTAATTGTAGTAATGTTTTCCTTTCTAATAGGATATTTTGCAAAAAATTCCCTAATAGCAGCAACAGTAAATAAAGGTGTTATCTGGAGAACATCTGTTATTAAACAGCTTGAAATGTATCAAGGAGCTAATGTTTTAAATTCTATGATAGAGCAAAAGTTAATTGAGCAAGAAGCTAAGAAACAGGGAATTAAAGTGTCAAAAGAGGAATTAGATAAAAGAATAAGTGATTTAGAAACAAGCATGAAAGCACAAGGAACTGATCTTGATACTCTTTTAAAAGATAGTGGTATGACAAGAAAAGATTTACAAAAAAACTATGAGACTAGCATAATGGCTGAAAAACTTTTAAAAGACAAGGCAGAAATCACAGACGAAGAAGTTCAAAAATACGTAGACGATAATCCAGAGTACTTTGAAGGAGCTGATATAGAACAAGCCAAATCAATAGTGAAAGAACAATTAAAACAGCAAAAAATATCTTCACAATATAGTTCTTTCATCAATGATCTCAAGGGTAAAGCGAAGATAAATATATCTTCAATGTACTCAAAATAAATTGATTAATAAATGCTGCTCAAATCTACAAGAAGTTTAAAAGAAATGGTTCCCGTACTTTACGATAAAAGTATGGGAACTAACGTTTCTGGAGACGTTTATTGGGTGTTTTCTGATGTATCAAATGAGTGGGAAAACATGACTGTAACATCTCCTGGTTTATACGGTAAAGAATTTCCAAAAACTTATGGCCACTACCACAACACGGTAGTTACAGAAAGATATAAATTACTAAGTGGTCAGGGCATACTCTTAATGCAAAAAAGAAAATTTAGTGATGATGATTGGTCTTCAGATGAACTTGAAAAAATATACTTTGTAGAGTTTATGCTCGGAGATGAGATAGATATAACTCCTGAATGGGGACACTCTTGGTCAAACATAGGAAAAGAGCCTCTAATTACTTTAGACAACTGGAAAGAAGGCCACACTCCTGGGGATTATGAGCCAATAGAAAAAATGAGTGGTATGGGTTATTACCTTATAAAAAATAACGGTGGTGCTGAGTTTGTACCAAATCCAAAATATAAAGACTTACCAAAACCAGAATGGATATCTGCAAAAGACTTCAATTCAATAAATAACGAGATATAAGCATATTTAGTATTTAAAATATAAATAGACTACTTAATATGAAAAACAAAAATGAAGGAAATAGTGCAAAACCACTACCCCAACATATAGCTATAATAATGGACGGTAACAGACGCTGGGCTAAAGAAAGAGGTCTACCAGCTTTTGAAGGACACAGACAAGGAGCCATTGCTTTTGAAAAATTGGTAAATAAAGCTAGGGACATTGGAATAAAATGTATATCCGCTTGGGCTTTTTCTACAGAAAATTGGAAGAGATCAAAGGAAGAGGTGTCGGCACTATTTAATATTATTGAAGACATGGCCAGGAAATATATAGATAAGTGTGGAAAAGAAAAAGTCAGATTTGTACATATTGGCAGAAAAGACAGGATACCAGAATCTTTAAGAAAACTAATAACAAAAGCTGAGGAAGATACAAAACAATTTACTGATTTCATTATTACTTTAGCAATTGACTACGGTGGTCACGATGAGTTGTTAAGAACATTTGAGAAAATAAAAAAAGAAAACAAGGAAATAACTTCCGAAGAAATAGAGAATAATTTAGATACAGTTGTATTACCACAGATAGATTACATAATCAGAACAGGGGGAGAAAAAAGGCTGAGCGGATTTATGTCTTGGCAATGCGCCTACGCTGAATTATATTTTACGGATACATACTTCCCAGCTTTTACACCAAAAAAGTTTGAGGAAGCTATTGAAGAATTCACTAGAAGGGAACGGAGGTTTGGTGGAAACTAAACAACACAACTAACTTATTCTGCGCATCTTCTTTTTAGTTCTTTTTATTTTAATATTCTTCTGTTTTAGATTTTTCTTTTTTCTTCTCGGCATAACTTTGTTATTCTGCCACATTACTGAAATATTTCAATACTCCTATATGATATCATAACCCCATGATAACCTTGAAAGGTGGGAAAAAAGTAGAAATACTACCAAATCAGTTCAAAGAGATTCTAAATAAGTTTGATAGAGTTGTCTTGGATATAGGAACAGGGGACGGGAAATTTGTATATAAAAATGCCTTAAAACACCCCAAAACTCTATTTATAGGAATGGATCCATTAACGTCACAAATGTCTGAATACGAAAGTAAAATAAATAGAAAAAAGCTAAATAACACCCTGCTTATAGTTGGATCAATAGAAAAAATACCTACAGATCTATTTTCCTATATAGATAGAATATATATAAACTTACCTTGGGGGTCTCTCTTAGAAAAAATAATAAAAGCTGAAAATACCCATATTAAAGATATACACTCTCTGTTGAAAAAAGATGGTGAGATTGAAATGACATTTGGCTATGATCCTGAACACGAACCTACAGAAGTACAGAGATTAAACTTGCCAAACATAATTAGCAAAAAAGATATTGAGAAAATACTTAGCAATTTTAGAGAGTATTTTGAAATTGTAGAACTAAGCAGGTTAAGTAAAAATGAACTTGGAGAAATAGATACAACATGGGCAAAAAAACTAAAGTTTGGAAAAGACAGGGTAATTCATAAAATAATACTCAAAAAGAAATAGCTACTTTTTGAGAATGTACATCAAAACAACGGCCGCCACTCCCAAAGCAAATGTAATAAAAAATGGTTTTTTCCATTCTATTATCACTGGGTCAGACTTTTCTTCTTTAACAATATCTTTTGAAACTTCATGTATAACCGGATGGTCTATTGCTGTTCCAACAAAATTATCTTCCTGCTTTTTTTCTTCTTGCATATTTTTAATGGTAACATTTTTGAAAAACTTACTTAAATAGGTTAATATTCTGCCAAAATAGAAAGAGAGGAAAAATGGGACATCTTTACAGAATATCATTGGATATGGAAAGCCCAAACTTTGTGTCATTTAAAAGATACTTAAAAGAAAAAGGGTTGATAAAACAAATTTTACAAAACCAACTTTCATCTGAAGAGAGAACGGAATCTATTCTTGTTCTTGTTTCAAACAAGAGAAATTTTGAAAATTACATGAGGAAGGAGAGTTCAAACAGGGATAGGTTGGATCCATACGATGCGGTCATATCCTATAGATATGAGAATACCGATGATAAGACTTCGGCAGCCAAAAAAGGGCGAGAGATGTTACAGAAGCGATTAGAGATAATAAAAAAATCGCGTATGTAAAATTTTAGGCAGCTAACACTTTTTTGGCTGCCTTATTTTATTGCTTACAAAATAAATCTGGAATACAATTAAAGTATGGAAAAACAAAAACTAATAGGTCCTATAGATACAATAAAGAAAAGTTGGAACATCGTAGGAAATAATAAAAAATATGTCGTGAAAATTTTCCTCGTTTCTTTTCTAATTTATCTAGTTGCAAATATTATATTTTCTGTCCTAATTCCATCACCAAAGCCTAAAGGATTACCATATTATGGAGCTGGAGCTGGTAGAATGTCCGCCACGTATAATCCATATGTAAGACAGGGAACTTCTAACATAGTCATTAGAAATATAATCGTACAACTAATTAATTCTGTTATCTCTATAATAGTAATATCCTTTCAAACTTTAGCATTTCTTAAACTGTATGACTCTCAAAAACTTAAGATGGGAGAACTTATAAAAATGACTTTTGGAACATTGATAACAGCTCTGCTTACAATGTTTTTATTTTATCTGATAGTGGGAGCAGGGATCATACTTTTGATAATACCTGGGATAATATTTAGTGTAATGTTTGTATTTGCACTTCCTATAGCTATAGAAAGAGGAACAAAAGCTGTAGAATCTCTTAAAATGAGTAAGAAACTAACATCTGGTTATAAATGGAGTTTATTCTGGAAAAATCTTGTAAGCAGACTTTTGACAGTTATAATATTTTTGCTCCCACTATTAGTAACCGCGTCAATATCAATATATTCTATCTCATCACTCATGCAAAGCTTTTCACCACTAGGTGGTAAGCAGGTAAACGTTTTGCTAGTAATTGTGTCCGTAATTACTAGCCTATTTTCGTTAATATATTTAGTATTCGGAATGTTCTTAGTACCTGGTATGAACGCTATGATTGGTGTAGTCTTTTATAAAGATTTGTTACGAATAAAAGGCAGTGTTGTCCAAGATCAAATCCCTGAGCCTACAATACCATCACCAGAGGAGCAAATTACAGAGAATCAGGACAACAGCACGCTTTTGGCTCAGGAAACACCGCAAGAATCATTAGCTGACCAACCTGTTATTGAAGAACAAACATCAGATTCTGTTGAGAGTTAGTAAAACTGGTTATTAAAAGGTTAATAGATCTTTTGAAAACAAATACTGTGTGTGGGAATTGGTTATTTTTTCAGCCTTATCTTGTAAATCCTTATCTATAAAGTCAGTTTCTATAATTATTTTGCTTGTTTCTAAAGTATTTTCTTCCCATGTTATATTATCCTCACAATTATTTTCTTTGGAGAATGTTTTTAACTCTTCTAATCTATTTCCGCCAGATAATTGGATAAATAGCATTGGTTTATAACCATTTTTAAGATAAAAGTTATCTGCCTTACCTAAGGCACCTAGCAAAATACTTTTCTTCTTGAACGCTCTTGCCCTACCTTCTATCTCTCTAATAAGTTTTGAACCTACACCTTTACCACGATATGTTTCCAAAACAGCTAATTCTCCTATCAAAACAGAGTCTTCATCATTTGGAATAGCAAGTAACACACCAGCTCTCTTACCTACATATTCAGCGTAAATTAAGAACTGAGGGTGTGTGGAAAGCTGTTTTTTATAAAAATTTAAATCCCGTGGATGATCAGGTTTTAGATTTAATTCTTTTGTAACAAATTCAAAAGCATCTGTTAGATCGCTTTCATTATTTAATGATTTTATTTCTATGTCCATAAAGATTTTCAGAAATTTTTAAGTATCTTGAGTATACTCCTAAATTTTCAAGTAGCTCCTCCATATTAACAGTGCTCTCACAACTACTAACAAAACTGAATATCATTATGTATATGTGGTAATTTTGAATAATTAAGTTAGTAACATTTATTTATTTTATAACAATGTAAACTTGTTCACAGTCCACGAGGATCTCTGGCCAATTTTATGGTTAAAGTGATCCAACATTCTACAACAACATCCTCTAGTTATAAACCAGGAAAGTTTAGGGATTTTAATATCTATCTAAAATGATAAAATAACCATGATTGTCGGGGTGTAAGAGCTTGCTCGTTCCTCATACTTCGGAACTGCACTTCCTCTTAGTTGCTATGCAACAGGCTCGCGCCACAATATATTAATTTACTTATAATAGATGCTGGAGTTTTGAAAATTGAATAATATTAGTTTTATTGTCGGGGTGTGGCGCAGTTGGCTAGCGCGTACGCATGGGGTGCGTGAGGTCGCAGGTTCGAGTCCTGTCACCCCGAC
>Ga0255345_1004069_pt1 | contig 16441 bp, 15 predicted proteins | sample wastewater_treat_6_FD_192415 | JGI IMG/M metagenome (GOLD analysis project Ga0255345, IMG submission 192415) | Wastewater microbial communities from Lulu Island WWTP, Vancouver, Canada - plant20 | ecosystem: Engineered > WWTP > Wastewater > Unclassified | place: Canada: Vancouver, British... | reverse complement strand
ACAGCAATTAAAAACAGGATAACTATTCCAATAATTGCGATAGAAACGATTCCTTTTTGTTTCATGTATTTTTTATTTATCTTTTATTAAATTGTACGTCTATCTTATACCGTATTATCTAGATAAAAGAAAAGAACTAAATACATCTAAGATCATGATCAAAAGTTCTTTTTACTAGTGGAATTAGCATGGCTCTAGCCCTTCAACCTCCAAAATCTTAAACAGATTAAATTCCGTTGAATAATCTATAGTTGGTCGTGGTAAACAACCAACAGGCGAAGGAATATGAAGATTTAAATTACTTATTGTTTCTTTATATAACCCCAACTTTTCACCTTGATCAAAATTACGTGTATATTCTATTAGAAACGAATCTAAAGGACCCTTGCCAATTATTATATTCCCATTATCAGTAACAACCTCTATTTTATTTCCATTATCTATCTCCCTTATATATGCTATGCCTTCTTTTATATATCTTGATCCCATATCAAATCTAATAGGTTCGTCATTAATTAAAGATAAAGATAAATTTAAACTAGAAATTTTATTATCTTTAGAATAATTAAATGATTCTATCCCCATAAAAACCTTTTCAGTAGATTTTAAGCTGGCAACTTCTGTTTCGATTGAAAATTCTCTAACTTCTCCAGGCTTAATAACAATATTAAATTCATCTGTTTCTTCTCTAAAATTATTATTAATAAGCTTACTATTCATAAAATGAATATCTTTAGCATCGAAAATAAATATCTTACCAACTGATGTTGTTGGAATTTTAATATCACTATGACTTTTATTCTGTATTTCAAAACTAAAATTAACTTTATTTAAGAAATTGTTTGGATTAACTATTTTCTTTAAATTGAGTATAGTTAAAGTAACATCATTATTATCAAAACTTTCCATAAAAGATTCCTCTTCTTCATGAAGTGTCGCATGAGTCACTTCCTGTAAAGACTCTTCATCTAATTCTAATACTCTTAAACAATCAGCTTTAAAAAGCCCTACTTTTTCACACAAAAATGGATCTTTAGTTGCTATTGAAACTTTTTCGTAACATCCCTTTTCTGAATATTCACCACCAATTTCCCCTGCTTTTTTACATAACTCCGGATCTTTCTTTGCTGCCGCAACATATTCATAACATCCAGACTTCCAGTCAGTTCCTATTCTAGGTATTTTTTCGCAAAATTCTTCGTTTTGATATTCGACAGCTATATCTTTTATACAACTATAACGCTCATTGCCAAAATTCTTGTAACACTCATAGAAAAGATCTTCTTGTTCTTGTGTAATATTTGGAAGAGAAGAAATATACAACCGAGGAAAAAAACTATAAATTACGCCTCCTATAACAAGAATTGCTGTTATTATTAACAATACCCTTCTGTTAATTTTTTTCTCTCCATCTAATTCTTCTTGTAAACCCTCTTTTCTAATCGAAAGAATTCTTTTTATGGCAAGAATCAATAAAAATATTCCTATTACTAACAAAAAAGGATATCCTAAAAAAAACATAAATAAAAATCCTTGAGTGCCCCCCGTTAAACTTATGCAAGTATAATACGCTCCAATAATGATGCAAGGAACTGATATTAATAAAAATATAATTGAAAATAGTATTTCAACAGAATTATTTACGCTCGATCTTATCTTATTTTTAAACAAAAATTTAACAAGTGTCTTGTAAATACAAGAAGCTATTAAAATAAATATCCCCACACCAAAAAGATTCTCTAGGCTAAATCCTCTAATTAGATTTAAAAAAAAAGTTAAGCCTATTGCAGTTAGAACTATTGTTGTTATATCTAGTTTCTTTTGATTCATATTTTTTAATAAGGATGCCTTAGTTAAAAGGTTTTTCCATTGTGATTAGTTATTTAATAAATTGTTTGTCTTCCTAATTATATGCTTATTTCTCTTTTTTGACCATCATTATCTATTGTAAAATTAAGCTCGTTACTTGTATTACAATTATCAATTAAGCATGCCTCAACGTAACATGTATATGTTAAATTTTTATTTAAAGATTTCATGTTAGATATCGCAAAAATGTTATCATCATAAAAATGTTTGTCATAATTCATCAGTCTGTATTCTTCTGTGCCACTTTTGCACTTTAATTTATATTCCGTTGCACATTCATCTATTCCAACAAGTTTAACATCAAACAAATTGTGAATACTCGTATTACTTAAACTTAATCTAACATTAAATGGTTGATTGACAATAGAAAAAGGTACACATTTTCCATTCAAACATGCATCATCACATTTATGTTCTTCTGTTCCATAATAATATCTTAAATTCTAATCCAAAGTGCGAAAAAACTAAAATGAATTGAATACCTCCCTCGGCGTTAAGTAATTTAATCTTTTTCTAGGACGATTGTTAAGCAATCGTTCTACTTTTTTAACATCTCTTTCCTCTATGTTATCAAAGTTTGTCTTTTTTGGAAAGAACTTATTCTGAATTTCTTTTATTGAATTCTTGTTCAAATTTATTTGTTTTTTGGGCCGCAAACAAAATTCTCAATCTTTTTCCTTGCTCACACAAAATAATTATAGAATCAGTATAGTTAAAAACAGGATGAACCATAAAATATAAATATTTTTGAATGGAGGTTTTTCCCTCTAAATTATTATCTAAAAACGACTCCACTGATTGCTTTAATGAATTAAATTTTTCAATTATTTCTAAATTGTATATTTCATTAATCATAGTATCTTAATGCGTCTCACAAGGACTCAAAATGTGTTTATTATTTTCTATTACTTCTTTCCTACTCCGAATTAATAGAAGTTGTCCCTTCTCCTTTATCTATAAGACCTACATCAGGCTAAACCCCTTTACAATTTATAAAAGTAGCACCTTTCCCTTCAGAAAAAACTCCGGCACTACGATTATCTTTCGAATTCCTTTTACCAAAATTAAATACTAATTTAAATTTTTCAATAATATTAAAATAAACATATTCTTTTTATTTTTTATACAAACAAAAACACCTAAATCAATAGGTTTTTATATCATCATTAATTATTAAATTATTTATTATTATTTTTGACATAATATTAGTATATAATTATGTACTTCTAGAGTATCTATTTCGACGCGTCTCATACCGCGCTCAATTTGGCTGATCACTTCAAGCTATAAATATTGAGTCTCTAATAACTGCGATGCTTTCTCAAGTATTTTTATTTTTTCTTATTCTACGCTCTTCGTGCGTGTATTTATTATAGCAAAAAAAATGACACTTTTTTTCAATAAAAAATTACGCTCAACTGTTATTTTTAATATTTTTCTTGAATCGAGGATGATTCATCATCTCTTGTTTTAATTTATTATTTTGATCAACTAATTTTCTAAATTCTGGCAAGAAATCATCTATGATATCAAAAACATTATAATCATTATTAACACCATACATTAAATCTAATAATCCTAATGCAAAATTACCAATAGTCCATAAATCTGTCTTTACTTTAAAATCATCGTATTCGTCAAAAAAAGAAAAATTAAAACCAAATTCTTTAGGATTTGTTTTAAAATTCTGAAAAGTATATACAATATTAGAATGTGCCAACGATTTATTAATTATTTTTCTTTGAATATTAAATTTTTCTGACGCATCTTTATAATTAACAAGCAACCAAGCGTTCCTTTCCTTGGTATGTTTTTCATTAACATCTAAAAAGCCATTACTTGAATCGCAAAATTTCTCTATCTCTTTATTTCCCATCGCATAAACTGCCCAAGAGCTAGCCTCAATAAATTGCCTCAAATTCATTCCAGCTTGAACATGATGTAATCTAAGAGAGGAGAATAATGCCAATGTATGATTTTTCTTAATCTGAGAAAAAAATGCTAAAAAAATATATTTTTCAGGATCATTTAAAGACTTTATAAAGTTATTTAATAATGAATTAAAACCAAGCGCATTATCAAAGTATTCACCGTAATCTTCTTTTGCGCTTACCAATAAACTTTTTTCGCTATCGATAATATCTTGCAATGTCTTTTGTTTAATGTTCATCATTTTAATTTTAAATTTAATTCTTCTATTCCATCTTTTAAAACCATAGTTGCTATACAATCATCCTCATTATACTCTAAAATTCTTTTTAATATCTTTTCATCTTTTTCCTTTAGATATTCATTAAACCATTGAATAGACAATGCTCCTGATGGCGTTTCATCTCTCCATTTAAAACCTAAATATTTGTGCAATAGCCTTAATGGAATAACTTTCCAAAGGCCAATCTGTTTTTTTAATAATAATATCGTTATATAAATCAATTACATTTGGATTTTCAAAAAAACTAACAACTTCTTCTTCACTTATAACATCAGGATACTTCTTTTGAAGTGCTTTATATGTTGTTTTTTCATAAGGAGAATAATAATAAACTGTAAAATCGTCTTTTGGAAGTGAATCAATATATTTCCAAAAATCTGACCAAGCTCTTTTTTCTTCTTTTTCGCTTAATTCTTCTGTAATAAAATATTTGAATTCCTTATTCTCACCATTTCTTTCATAAATACCATGTAAATAAACAAATTCCTGCGTAGGATCTGTTTCAATATCGAAAAATAATTCATATTTAGTTTTAGGAAATTCTACTTTTTCAGCAAATACAGGTTTTTTAATTTCACAAAGAATTCTAGCGCGTTCCAATGCCTTCCATAATCCTGGCTTGCCTATGTTGTATAGAAATTTTGGATTTCCATTTTTCTTTTCAATGTCTTTTTGTTTAAAAACTTGCTCTATATCAATCTTTAAAAAATCTTCTAAAGTATTTATATTTAAATCTTCGTTTAATCTATCTCTATTATTACCACCCAAATAAAAAATACTTGTTAAATCATCATTTGCTTTTACCCATTTATTACAACTATTATACCAGGGACATAATTTACACTTTCCACTTGATGCTGGCTTGTTTTGAATATTGTTATTCAATAATTCTTGAACCTCAACCTTTATCTTCGTATAAAAATCCCAAAAGGTTTCTTCTATTTTAACTCCCATCTTATTTTCAAGTTCATATTCAATTTCATTACCTTTAATGTCTAATATCACTCCCTTAAAATCGCTCTTAAACCCTAACTTTATTAAGACATCAATATATAGCGCCAATTGAACTGCATATTTTTTCTTTAATTTTCCATTACCTTCGTCATCCATAACACCCTCTGTTCCCATTCCTGATTTAATATCGATTGGAAGATATTCTCCGTTAGGCATTAAACGAAGCAAGTCAGGAGCTCCTCGCATATTTTCATAAATTAGAACTCCTTGATATATCAGAGGAGTTTTGTTTTTCATTACTTCTATAGTTTTTTGAAATCTTTCTTCAAGACTACCATCACTTAAATCTAAAAAGTTACCCAAACTTGAAACTATTTTATCTTCATGTTATATTCCTTTTTGCCAAAGCATTTCCACAAAAGGATTAGTTTCTTTTATCTTCTCTTCTTCTGGACCATATACATCTCACCATATCCTATGAGGACATTCTAAATAATCGTATAATTTTGAAGCTGTAATAAGTTAAACCCCGTAAAGCTTTCTTAATTATTTTTGCTTTTATAATTTCTACGCTCTTCGTGCGTTTATTTATTATAGCACAAAAAACATTCTTAATTAAGAAAACCACCATGACAATACAATCGATAAACTATTCTATCATTTTTAAATACTTCTTCTGTGCCAGTAAAATTAAATAGACTACCATCAACTTTAAAACTATATTTCCATTCACCGTTTAAAAATTCTTTTGGCCCGCGAACTGGTATATTCTCACCAGAACCAGACATTAACGCTGGACGAAGAATTAAATCAATCAATTCTTCACCTACATCATTATCAATTACAAATCCATAATAATTCATACCCCAAGCTGAATTACCATCTTTATAAACAATTTCTTCACCAATAAACTTAGTAGCTCCAAAATACGTATCATGATATACTAAATTGTCTTTTTCAAAATGATAGTCATTTGACATTGGACGAAGCGAAGGACATTTCCCAGCACTTTCATTTGCATAAGTGTTTAAATTTGCCTCTCTTAAAAAATCTTCTAAAACATCAACTGGCAAATAAGAAAGGTTTGATAATTGGTATACATAACTCTCGATACCATCACTCCACACAAAAACATCTACATCCTTAAAACCTAGTTTTAGATGTAACTCTCTTGATGCTTTGTTAAAAGGATTCTTCGATGTTATTACCATAAAATTATTCGCACCACTCTCTTTAAATAATTTATTATAAATTAGCGTGGCTATTCCTTTTCTTTGAAAATCTTTAGCAATACCTACTTGGAATATATAAATAAAGTCTTTAAATAAGTTTTTATTTATTAAGAAAGAATAAATCTCACTATCTTTATTCATTAAAAAAACAGAAGAAGCAATCAAAAACCCAACTACCCTATTTTTTAATTCACACACATAACAATAATCATATTTTTCTATCATTGAACTATATGTTTTCTCTGATAAATCTTCACTAGCCAAAAAACCATTACTCCTATCCTCAATATTATTAATGTGAACCTCTTTAATAATTTCTATTATGTCTTTAATATCTTTTTGTTCCGCTTTTCTTATTTTCCACATTTTATTAAACAAAAACACCAAAATCAAAGGGTGTTCCCGTCATAATTAATTATTAATAAATTACTTAATATCTTAATCATAAGTTTTGTGTTTTAACGCATTTCGTGCACGCACTCAAAGTGGCTGAGCTCTTCAAGTTAGAAATATCAAATCTCTAATATCTGCAAAGCTTTCTCAAGTATTTTTATTTTTTCTTATTCTACGCTCTTCGTGCACACTAATAAAATTTGAAACTATTGATCATATTTTCATCATAGCAATAATATGGTTTAATATTGGGATCTGTTCCAAATGTACATTCCTGTCCTAATATAACTGACATCATCTTATTTTTTCCTTCTGAATAAATTATTCTATACGAATAATTTATCATACAGTTGCTCTCTAAGCCATCATTAAAATTCCAATCGCTACCATAAAGACTTATCTCATAATTTCCCTGCTCATCTTTTATTTTATCTTTAATTTCACAGGTTGATCCAAAATTGTCCTTAATAGCCCTAAGAATATCTTCTTCATTTTTAATATCACTAATATTAATCGTCCATCCTAGAAAAGGTTTTTCACGTTTTTCGGTTTCAAGCATATCCAAAGAATATATTACCTTTGCACAATCTTCAGTGAATTTTTGCTCTTTGGAGCTCCAACTTGCATCGTAATAATATTCAGGAACGATATATACCACATGACTTTCATTATTCTCAAAAACCTTGACAGGAACACTTACCATCTTGTTATTAGGACATTTACTAATAGTGGCTATTTCTGAAGGAAGCTCTATTAAAAAACCTAAATTATCATTTTGGTACAAACTCCAATCAACATTTTCATTAGGTTCTTCTATGTTAAAATTTTTATTTTGAGTCTTATTGCAAAAAAATACTATACTGGCTATTAATAATAACATAAAAAACAAAATAATGAGAATATTTTTATTTTTTCCCATATTTTAAAAATATTTATATTATATTAGCGTTGCTTACTCCCGAACCATAGCAATTTATGGTGTGCTTCATGAATAGGCCATCGTAACGCCAATTTTGATCCCACACTTCAATTCCTGTTATGGTATACCCACTATAAACATATCCTTTGAGGATTGCCGTGTGTCCATAGTAAGATTCACCCGAGAAAGTAGCTATGGCTGTGCCTGGAGCAACTCCGCCAATTTGTGACCTGGCTGCCTTTGATCCAGTTGGCTGTAACTATGTTGCTTCCACTCAACGCTTTTACTGCGCTAACGCACTCACCCCAGTAATACCCGTAATTGTCAGTAAATTGCGTATCTCCTCCGCAACCTCGGCTATAGCTGGCCACAAGATTCTCTCCGAAATATGACCAATAAGGTATCCCTCGTCATGATAAGCAAAGCCTGGCATACCATTAAGGCCATACAAGTTGAATGCCGTGATCGTCAATGGCGTACAAGCATTGACAGGAACTATTACGCTTAAAGATATTAAGCATAAATTCCGATTAAAGAAACTTTACTTAATTTCATCAATACACCATCCTGTTTTTTGTTTTTAACATAATCTCTCTCGTTTTCTAAATTAACAACCCACAAACAATGTAACACCTCCTTTGAATTACTAAACAAATATTAACATCTTACTATATATTATTTTCAACAATCTATACAAAAATATTCAACGAATGTTGCCCTCACGATTATTTTGGTTATTTTATAAGCACATATTTTTGACGCGTCTCGTAATTTATAACGACGTAAGTGCACCATCCCAAAATGCTGTTATGGTAACAGGTGAGGAAGGCATATCCATACTTTTTTATGGAAAACCAACTAAATGTGAATGGGCATTATTAAAAAGAAATAAGTTGAAGAATTTCTTGAAATGTCAAAAGAAAAGAAATATAATTTTTTTAAAAAATATAATTATCCTTATGGAAAAACTATATTAAAACCAAGCCAAAAATTATTATTTCTATCTTTAGTATTTATTAAATTTTTTATTAATTTAAAGTTTTGATTCATTGCTGTTTATCAAAATATATTTAGAACTAAATAGATAAAATAAAATTGTAAAAAAATATAAAGTTTTTAAAACTATTGTTCTTTGATCAGAGTAATTGTTATATAGTCATGTCTTTCGTCGGATAAACAATTATAAATCTTATAATTTTTAGGAACAATATATTCTTCGCATCCACCATTATTAAAATAGGTTATAAAAGTAATTGATTCTGGAAGATTGTTGCTTACAATATCTTTAGCATTAAAATAAAATTTGATATCATCTATATCTTTAGATAAAATCATTTCTGAATATTTAGAATTAATTATTGATTGACTTGCTAAATTAAAAATTTGTTCTTCTTCATTCCACTGAAATACTTTAAAAATATCCTCTTTAATAGCTTCATTTGGATTATCACAAAAATCATTGCAACACAATCCAGCAAATGAATTTGAATGCCCAGAAATAACCAATAAACCATCCCTGCTTTGTTTGTAATAAATACTATTAAATTCTCTTTCGTCTTCCATTAAATATCTTGGAAAAGAAAAAACTTCTTTTGGGACACCATTATAAATTCTATAAAGCAACATATTTTCATTAATCGTTACACATCCACCAGTAGTGGCATTACCGTTATAAGCTATAAAAAATGGTTTTCCATTATTGATAAAATAATTAGGAATAACATCTATGGTTGTTCCTATATGATGGGTAGAATAAATAAAAGACAAAACAGAATATTTTTCCCCTTTTTCAATTACATAAAAATAATCTCTTTCCATTAAAGAAGATATAAGATTAATTAAAACAACATCATTGTTATTCATAACATCAAATTTGCCTCTTTGAATTTTTTGATCCAATTCGAGACCAGCTAAATCATAACTTGCTATGATATATTCAATTAATTTTTCATTAGAATAAAAAATATCATCTGTAAGCTCTTGAGAGGCTATGTCCCATTCTCTACTATAAGTAATGTTATGGTCTCCATCAATAAAAGTTGCTTTTTCCTCTTTTTCTTTATATTCGGTTGTTTTTAATGAAATTTTTACCATTGCACAAGTAGGACACCCTCCATGAGTTCCTTTCTCTTGTTCATAATTAACACAACGGTGCAATTTGAAACCTTCTGGTATAATATATTCGTAAACTATTCCCATGCCCGGACAATATGCTTCAGTCCAAAATGTAATTGCTTTTGGCAAATTATTATTAACTATTTCTGTTGCGTGAAAATATTCTTTTGCTTCTTCATCTGTCATTTTGTCAGGATATACTTTTTGATTTTTTTCTTGGTTTTTCCCTACTTGATTATTTTTAATTTTTAATTCTTGATTCTGTTGTATATTTTGATTATCCTCTTTTTGCTTTTTATTTTTATCTATTAAATAATAGCCAAAACCACCAACAGCAATTAAAAACAGGATAACTATTCCAATAATTGCGATAGAAACGATTCCTTTTTGTTTCATGTATTTTTTATTTATCTTTTATTAAATTGTACGTCTATCTTATACCGTATTATCTAGATTGTAAATGCTATTTAGAAATGTCCTAGCGCGAACTATTTAGAAATGTCCTACTTGCTAATTATTTCTTCTTTAATTTTACGGTTTCTCCAAGGGTGATTTTTAGGAGGTTTCCATCCCGATTTCATTCTTGTTAGGGCTGGAACCATTGTTTCTATCTCACGCTTAGGCTTTTCTTTAAGAACAAAGAAGTTTAAATACTTTCCCTTATGCTTTATCTTTATCTCTCCGTTTATTCTTGTTTCAATTGTTACCTTGTCTTTTTTAAATATGGTAACAGGCTGCACTTCTTCTAATTGATAATACTTGGTTTCATATCTAATTACATAATCATTGCCAACAACTCTTTTTTTCTTTATTGAAAATACTTCATCTAAATCAATGTTATTGCCTTTATGAAGATTGCTTTTCTTTTTAGGAACAACTGCAAATTTCTTATTGAACCATGGGATAAATCTGTCTTGTAAAAAAATATTAGCTTCGTCTACTGTTTCAATGTTATGGTACCTCATCTCAATCATCAGTCTTTTTTGAAGAGTTTTCCATAATCTCTCTACTCTTCCTTTGGCTTGAGGACTGTTTGCTTTGATTGTTTCAATGTTTAATTCTTGCATTGCTCTTTCAAACTGGGTAATTAAATCTTTGTTATCTTCTGCGTTCTTGTGATTAACTTTGTATGTGCTAAATCTGTCTAGATAGATTGATAATGGTTTTCCATTCTTTTCAATGTATCCCTTCCAAAATTTAAATACTGCTATTACTCCTTCGTTCTTTTCAAACTGGGCACACGTTATCTTTCCTGTTGCATCGTCAATTGAGGCTAGAAGGCATTGTTCTTCATCTTTGCCGTAAATCCATTTGTCATAACAACCGTCAAACTGTTGCATTTCTCCAAAATTGTCTTTTCTTTCTCTTTGAGACCTATGGTCTTCTTTCTTTCTTCTTTTTTTAGGTTCCCATAGTTCTTCCTTAATCATTAATTGCCTTACTTTCTCTATAGACAGTTTCATTCCATGTTCTGTTAAAAGATGTTCCTGAGCCATTGTGGGAGTAAAGTAATAATACTCTGTTTTTAAAATTGATTTAATCTTATCCAAGAACTCTTTACTGTAACTTCTGTTTCCTTTTCCTCCTCTGCTTTGATGGATAATTCCTCTTGGTCCAAGCTTAATTACTCTTTGCTTTAATCTTCTTACTTGCCTTGTACTTACTCCCATTTGTTTTGAAGCTCCTGTTCCATCAATGATTCCATTGATTAGGCTATTGATAATATTAAGTCTTTCTGATTCTTTTTTTGTCATAGTAATTAATTCTTTTTGAGGCATAGTTTTGTAATTATTTTTAATAATTACTTTATACCTTAAAAAGCGTTACTAGGACATTTTAAAATGGTTCAACTAGGACATTATCATATTGGAGCAACATTGTCAAGAGTTAATTGACATATTCTGTAATATTCCCAAGGCAATAAAAGTAAAGACCAAATTGCTGCCACCATAGCTAACTAATGGCAATGGTAAACCTATCACTGGCAGAAGCCCTAAATTCATTCCAATATTGATAGCCATTTGAAAAAATATTCCAATTGAAAGACCTGTTGCAAACAATCTAGCAAAATTAGACCTCGCATCAAGAGCTACTTTTAATATTCTCCAAAAAAGAACAATAAAAAGAGAAAGTAAAAATGTTACACCAACTAAGCCCATCTCTTCGGCTATAGCTGAGAAAATAAAGTCGGTCTTTGGTTCAGGCAAAAAACCATTTTGAACCTGAGAACCGTTACCGATTCCCTTTCCCATAATTCCCCCAGAGCCAATTGCAATTAATGCTTGATTTCTATTCCATCCAGCACCTAATGGATCTTCTTGAGGATTAATGTAGTTAATTATCCTGTCTTTTTGATAATCCTCAAAAAGAAAAGACCATATTAAGAAAAAAGAAATAATGCCAATCAAACAAATAAATAAAAAATTTCTTACTTTAATTCCAGAAACTATTAAAATACCAATCCAAATTGCAATTATTACCATTACTGAACCAAATTCTGGCTGAAAAAATATTAAAATGGCTGGAATCAGAGCATATATTCCAGAAAGAATAATATGTTTAATTTTGTACATTTCAACATGTCTTTTACTAAAATATTTTGCTAAAAGAATAATTAAAACTATTTTTGTTAATTCAATAGGGTTAAAACTTATTGGCCCAATCATATACCAAGATTTAATCCCCCTAATTTCAGGAGCAAAAAAGAATACACCAATTAAAAGAATTATTGATAAAAAATAAAGAGATAAAATAATGGCAGGATTTTCTCTGATATTTCTATTATCAAAGAAACTAAATAAAATCATTGCTAATACACCAATAAAAATAAATATTGCTTGGCGATAAACATCAGAAAAATCACCTGATGAAATACAGGCGCTATATATACTAATAAGTCCCATTATTGATAATCCTAAGGCAGAAAAAAATAAAATTAAGTCCAGTTTTTTAATGTGGCCAATTATATTCATTTAATCATTCTTAAAAAATCATCTTCATTTATTGTCTTTATTCCTAATTCTATTGCTTTATTGTATTTACTACCTGGATTTTCTCCTACCACTAAATAATCTATATTCTTTGAAACAGCACTATACACCTCCCCTCCTAAAGATACTATTTTTTCTTTGGCTAATTCCCTACTTAGTGCTTTCATTGTTCCTGTAATTACAAATTTTTTACCTGATAATTTATTGCCTTTTTGTTCTTCTAAAAAATATCTCACACCCTTATTTTTTAATTCATTCAAAAAGAGTTCATTTTCTTTATTAGAAAACCATTCAACAATGGATTCAGAAACAACTGGTCCGATATCACCAATACTCTCTAATTCTTCCTTGGAAGCATTTTTAATTTCTTCAATTGTTTTGAATCTTTTTGCTAAATTATGAGATGTTTTTTGTCCCACATTTCTAATGCCTAATGAATAAATAAATTTGGAAAAAGGAATATTTTTTCTTTTTTGTATATTTTCGATAATCTTTTGTGCTGATTTTTGAGCAAATCTTTCTAGGGGCAAAATATCACCTTCTTTCAATTCAAATAAGTCAGAAGGAATTGAAACAAGACCTTCTTCAATAAATTTTTCTAAGGCCTTGGGACCAATACCTTCTATATTAAAAGCTCCTTTTGAAACAAAGTGCTTGAACCAGCCAATTTTTCTCTTAAAGCATTTTGTATTAGGACACCTCCAAACAACCTCGTCTTTTTTTTTAACTAAATTGCTTCCACATGATGGACAACTACTAATCATTTTGAATGCTTTTTCTTTTCCTGTTCTTAACTCAGGAAATACTTTGCTTATTTCTGGAATAACATCTCCTGCTCTACCAACAACAACAGTATCTCCTATTTTAAGACCTAATCTTTCAATTTCTTCTTGGTTATGAAGCGTCGCTCTGGTAATAGTTACACCATTTATATTCACTGGTTTTAATATGGCAACCGGTGTCATTGCTCCAGTTCTTCCTACTTGTATTTTAATATCTTCAACTATTGTTGTTGCTTCTTTTAGTGGAAATTTTAATGCAATAGCTCCTCGTGGTGCCTTACCAACAATTCCCAATTGATGGAAGATATTATTATCATTAATTAAAACAACAATTCCGTCTATTTCATAGGGAAATTTTTCTCTGTGGTCTTGCCAGTAGTTATAAAGATCAAAGACCTCGTCCATATTTTTACATAACTTATTGTATTTATTAGTTGTTTTGAAACCGAAACTTTCTAGCAAGCAATGCTCTTCTTGGTGTGTTTTTTGTCCCAAATCGGTAACAATACTATAAATATTAGCATCTAATTTTCTTTGAGCAGTAACATTAGGATCAAGTTGTCTAATTGAACCAGCGGCAAGATTTCTCGCATTGGCATAAGGAATATCTTTATCTTTATTTATTCTTTCAAATTCTTTTTTACTAATAATCGCTTCACCTCTAACAATTAAATGCTGAGGATAATCACCTTTTAATTTTAATGGAATTGATTCTATTGTTTTAATATTTTGAGTAACATTTTCTCCAACAAGACCATCGCCTCTTGTGGAACCAAGAACTAAAATACCATTCTCATAAACAAGTTCTATTGCTAGTCCATCTAATTTTGGCTCACAATAATAGCTATAATCCGCTGGGAGTAATTTTTGATTTCTTTTTTCCCAGTTATCCATATCTTCCCTTGAAAAAGCATCATTAAAAGAGTACATAACATTTTCTCTTTTTACTTTTTCAAAATATTCTAATGGCTTGCCACCTATCCTTTGAGTTGGAGAGTCCTTAGTAACAAATTGAGGATATTTTTCTTCTAAATCAAAAAGTTCTTTCTTGAGAGAATCAAGAGCTTCTGGAGATATTTCTTCTTTATCTTCGGTATGATAAAGATGACGATAATAATTAATCAGTTCTCTAAGTTGCTTTATTCTATTTTCATCTTTTTTAGTCATTAACAGGGAAATAAACCTCTATTCTTTTTCGGGCATCACCATAAGATCCTGTTGAGATAATGGTGGTCTTTTCAGTTTCACATGTTATTTTAACATCATAGGAACCATTATATTCAGAATCACCAATTTGTCCGCTGAAATTCTCACAATAATCTGGGTTATTAGCTATTAAATAAAGTGCTTTTTCTACTCCACTATCAGCGGCATAAAAAGCGTTTCCTGAATCCCTTACAATTATAGCTAAATTTACTCCTCCAATAATTATATTTGACAATCCTAAAACAGCCGCTAGCAAAACAGACATCATTATAACTATGAGATATAAAGCAAATCCTTTTTGATTATTATTTTTGTAGTTTTTCATATCTCTAATTGTCTTTTTGAAGCGGTTGATTGAATAGTTATTTTCGAAGTAACTCCGTCTTGCTCTTCTTTATGCATATTTATTAAGGTTGTAACTCTTGGCTGATTACCAATACTGTCTCCAAAAATACTAAATTTTAAACTATTTACTTTAAATGATGGAGATGCAATAACAGATGCTACACCAAAATTAGAACTACTGGTATCAGTTGAAGATCTTTCTTTTATTAAATTGTTCTCTAAAAAAAATTCTCTGCAGACATAGTCGGAAATTTCAGCATTATAAGAAATAAATCTTATGCTACTTCCACCACCAGAAATATTATATGTAGAACCAATAGTAATACAACTACCATCAACATCCTTGATAGCCATCCTTATTTTTGAATTCATATATTCTAAAACATAACTAGATTGCTCTAATAATTCTTGACTATAAATAATTCTACTTTGAGATTTTATTGAAGCAACAAAAACATTAATTAAAGCAACTGATATTATTCCAAATAAAGCAATACAAACTAACACTTCAACCAATGTAAATCCTTTTTTATTTTTTAATATTGATTTTATTGATTCCATAAACCATTATTATAAACATTAGAAATTAATGTTATTGATTTGTCTTCCCAATAAACATCAACCCTTACCACCATTTCATCATCATTTTCTCCTGCTCCAATCGTTATTCTCCTTCTATAATAAGTTTCTATACCGTCACTGTATTTATAACCATTATCTGACAGGTAAAGATTTCTTCCATCTTCGAAAAACACATCTAACTTATTACTATCATAAGAACCTTCACAACCATTGGAACATTGAGTAAGTCCAAGGTTCCAAGGATAATTTACCTCATCATTTTTCAACTTATTAGAATCTCTAATGTTTTTTACTATCTCTACTCCCTCTTGAGCTAAATAAGATGCCACAAAACTATCTCTAATTATCTTTGAGTAATCAGAAAACCTAGAAACCATAGAAAACACTCCTAAAACTCCGATGCTTACAATACTAAGCCCAACGATTATTTCAACTAAAGTAAAACCTTTTTGTTTTTTATTTTCTTCCATTTTGTTAAGGTTGATAAATCTCGAAACTACCAACACTATTTATTTTAATTACCTTTTTGATATCGTCTCGATCAGTAACTCTTAGCACTATTTCACCAATTGAATCACTTGCGGCATCACCAATGTATGTTATTGGTCCTGGAGGAAAAAAGGAAATACTCAGATTATCTACAGGAAAACCATTACGCATTAAGCTTTCTATTCTAACATCTTCTGGAAAGCCCAAAACCTTTACAACTCCATCTTCAGAAAAATTATATCTAGGATCTTCATCTCTATTCTCGTATATATTATACTGATCTTTCAAATTGATGTCAAAATACAATCCGTAACCATTACCATTTGATGTATAAGCAATACCAGCTAATGCTT
>Ga0255345_1004058_pt1 | contig 16472 bp, 14 predicted proteins | sample wastewater_treat_6_FD_192415 | JGI IMG/M metagenome (GOLD analysis project Ga0255345, IMG submission 192415) | Wastewater microbial communities from Lulu Island WWTP, Vancouver, Canada - plant20 | ecosystem: Engineered > WWTP > Wastewater > Unclassified | place: Canada: Vancouver, British... | reverse complement strand
TTCTTTTTGCTTTTTGCGTTTATTTTGTGGATGCAAGTGCGTTTATTTTGTGGATCCTTTTTGCTTTTTGTGTTTATTTTGTGGCTCCTTTTTGCTTTTTGCGTTTATTTTGTGGATCCTTTTTGCTTTTTGTGTTTATTTTGGCGTAGTGTTTTGGTGGTGCTTTGGTTTTGGTGGTTGTTTTGTGGAATAAAAACAAGATAAAGGGGGGGTATGATTTCGTTTTGCGAATTGTGGTGGGGGGGGAGTATACGGGTCTCCCCGCATATCACTCACGATTTTTCACTTACAATTTTTAATTTTTCTAATCATCCCTAAAAAAGCACCTAAACACTCAAAAAATCTCTCGCAATTTCAAAGATTTTCACACACAAAGCACAATCCATAAAAACTAAATAGATAAATCAAAACAAAGACACGAAGCAATACGAGTGAAATTGCCCTTAAATCGCATTTTGAGTATTTTATGTAGGGTAAATAGGGTAAGTGTTAAAAAAACGCTTAAAAGCGAAAATTAAAGGGTTGGGGAAAAGAGGGGGTAAGAGAGAAGCATTTTAGGGGGTTTAACAAAAAAGAAAACATTTTCAAGATAAAGTATTGACAAAAAGTTTTTAATTGTTTATACTGGGGGTATTAAGGGGGAATAGCGAGGGTTATGGATATATTCAAGGATAGGATAGACGAAGTATATGAGGCAAACATCAAGCCGATGTTGAGGCAGATTGTTGAGATGAAGCAAAAAGGGTTAGAGGATAGGCATATAGCAAAAGCGTTAGGGATAACGGTGAAGGAGTTTAGTGGGGCGTTGAATAGGTATAAGGACTTTGCGATGGTGTATAACGATGCGACATTGCTTTTGATAAGCAAACTGACTAATGTTGTGGTGGCAAGAGCACTTGGGGAAGATGGAAGGGTGGACAAGGATGGGAACTTGATACCTGCTGATGAGAAGTTGGCGTTTGAGGTGTTGAAGAAGATTGACCCGAGGTTCAAAGAGCGCAGTGAAAAGCAGATTACCTTTACGATAGAGACGGTGATAAAAGAGATTGAAAGGGAAAGGAAGAAAGCCCTTGAAGAAGCACTTGAAGAAGAAGATGATTATATAGAGGTGGAGATAGATGAGTAAGGATAAAGGGAAAGAAAGGATGTCGCTTCTAAAAGATGTGATAGCAAGTCCGAGGAAGTTCATAGAAAACTACTTATATATCACAACGAAGGAAGGGACATTTATCAAGTTGAAGTTAAACAAAGCACAGAGTGAACTGATGGACTATGTAGAGGAGTGTTTGGCGAAAAATAAGCCGATAAGGATGAGGGTGTTGAAGTCAAGGCAGTTAGGGGTATCAACCTTTGCGATGGCGTTGGCGTTCTATTGGGCGACGATGAATAGTTATCAGAATTGTGGCTTGGTTGCTCATAACAAAGATAGTTCACAAAGCATCTTTGACAAAGCGAGGATATACTATGAAAACTTGCCAAAATGGTTGCAACCTGTGACAAATAGGTTTAGTAGCGAGGCGATAAGTTATGACTATCCTGATGTTAATAGTGATGGGGGAGGACTTAAAAGTGGTATTTTCTTTGGAACGGCGGGGGGAAGTGATTTATTCCGTGGTAAGACGATACATTTCTTACACAAGTCGGAGAAAGCGTTTTGGGAAAATCCTGACCTATTAAATAAGAGTTTAAACGCAACGGTGCCACTTTTACCGAGAACATTTATCATAGATGAGACAACTGCTAATGGGTATAACTTCTTCAAAGACGAGTGGGATGCGAGTAAAAGAGGGGAAAACGAGTATAAACCGTTCTTCTTTGGGTGGGATTACGATGAAAAAGCGGTGATGCCTGTGGAAGATGGCTTTGAGTTTTTGCCTTGTGAGATAGAGTATATGCTAATGAACGACTTAACAAAAGAGCAAATGCGTTGGCGTAGGTATAAGATAGTCAATGACTTTGGGTATAGTCTGGCAGATATAGAGAACGATGATATAGACGACTTTAAACAAGAGTATCCGCTTACAGATACAGAATGTTTTGTAGCAAGTGGAAGGAGTGTATTTAGTCAAAAAGTAATCCAAAAAGGATTGGAATATAGCAAAAATGTTATACCTAAAAGGTATGAGATAAAATCTTATCTTTGCGAGACAGACTTGATGGTGTATGAAGAACCAGAGGTAAAAGAAAAGGTTATCTATGACCAAAGGGTAGAGTTTAACTTTGAGAAAAAAGAGTATGAGTATGTAGATACGGACTTTGTTGCAGGGAAGAAGTATTACTATGCTAATTATGTAATGGGAATAGATACAAGTGGGCTTGGTGCTGATAACAATGTAATAAGCGTATGGCATACAAATACTAAACGCAAAGTAGCAAGGTGGATGATAAAGGATATAAGCGAAGAAAACTTGGCGAAAGTGGCGGTAGAGATAGCAAAATTATATAATAATGCTTTAATCGCACCAGAGATAAACTTTTCGCATAGTTTAGTTGATTTTATATTAAATCTTGGGTATGAGAACTTGTATATTAGGGAAAACACTAAAAGGATAGACAAGAAAAATCAAGCATTGGAGTATGGATTTCAAACAACAACGATAACTAAACCGGTGATTATAAGTTATATGAAGAAAGCGTTAAACGAAGATTACACGGTTAATCCAGATATAGAGTTTTGGAGAGAAGCGGAGTATTTCGTTCAAGATAAAACAAGGGCTGGAAATGATATATATGGTGCATCAAGCGGGCATCACGATGATATAATAATGGCAGATATGATAGCAAGATATGTTTGCGATAGTATGATGGTAGAACAAGGATACACGATAAGAGACGAGTTAGTTGATAACGGCAAAGGCGAAATTGGAGGGATATTCTTGGAAAAGAAAACTTGGTTAAGTGGATTAGGTAAAAATAAAAAACAAAATAGTTTCGTAAAGGAGGCGTTTAGAAACAATGCGTAAATGGATTAGCAAGAGGGTTTTAAGGAAGTTGTATGATGAGTTAGTTATTGACCACAGCAACTTGCTTAATGACTATGAACACTCAAAAGAAGCGTATGCTTTGGTTGTGAAAAGTTTAGAAGATATGGCAAGCGAAAAAGAAAAGTTAAAGTTAGAGGTAGAAGCGTTAAAAAGTGAAAATGACTTTTTAAGGAAGCAACAAGATGCGAAAGTTGTTAATAAGTTTCAAAAAATAAAGAAAGCAAGGGCGGGTTTCTATGGCGAATAAGTATGAAAAATTAGGAATAGCGTATGATAGTGAAGCGATTAAAACTTATGACCTTTTTGAAAATGCGAGAGGTTTTAAGAATAGTTTAGGCGAAGTTGGGCTTGAAAAAGAGATACAAAGATGTGTTAATTTTGTAGAGGGAAAGCAGTGGCTTGTAGATAAAGAAAACGATGATTATCCGTATATTGTTCTAAACATTATGAAACAGATAACGAAAGTAAGACAAGCAGGGATAATGCAAAATGACTATGCGTTTTTGGTTAATACTTTGAAGTTTGATGATGCGAGGAAAATACAGTATTTCTTAAAGTATTTGTATAATAGACTTGATATAAAAAAGAAGAACATTAGAGTAATAGCAGATAACTTTAAGAAAGGGACAAGTGGGCTTTACTTTTACTGGGATAAAGATAGAAGAAGTGTTTTGAGTAATGAAGCAGGTGAGTTAAAGTGCGAAGTATTTGATATAAGATATATGGCAGTTGCTGACCCAGAGATTACAGATATTCAAGACCAAGAGTGGATTATTTATCAGACAAGAGAAAAGGTAGGTGCGTTAAAAGAGCAATACCCAGATAAAGAGATTTACAGTGATGGCTATTTAGCAACAGCACTTACACAAAAAGAACAAGTAGGGCTTGACGAAGACGAAAATTTTGTAACTGTTTATACAAGATTTTATCGTAATGAAGTAGGTGAGGTATGCTATACAATCTCAACGCCGACGATTGTTTTAGAAAAAGCACAAGCAATGAACCCAAATTATGTAGGTAGTTTAGAAGAAATGCCAAATACACTATCTATAAACGATATAAAGACTTACGAAAAGTATGCTGGTGTAGTTTTTGGACTTTATCCTTTTGCTGTTTATGTAATGGATGCAAGAGATAATTGCTTTTACGGTTTACCTGGTGCTTATGAGTATATTGAAGCACAAAAGAGTATCAATGCTCACTTTTCTAACTATGATTATGCGATTAGCAATAATGTATTAGGTGGATTTATTTATAGAAAAGGTGCGTTAGGCGACCAAAAGATAACAACAGATAATGCCCAGATGATAGAGATTGACTTAAAGCCAGGGGAAAAGGTAAGTGATATTATTGGAAGAATACCAGTAAATAACTTGCCAGCAGAAAGTCTTAACTTTGGGGGAACGCTAACAAGTATGGTTAAGATGGTAGCAGGAGCAACTAATGTTCAAATGGGGCAGGCGGACTATGCTAATCAAACAGCAAAAGCAACAGAGATGCTAATCCAAAGGGCGAAAGAAAACACAAGCGATTATGCGATACTTTTTGAAGAATATATGAAAGACATAGCAGAAGTTATGTTTATGTTTGCGAAGTTCTACTATGATAAAAAAGAGTTTAACATCATAGAACACGGGGTAGAAAGCGACACTAACTTTGAGTTTGTGGGTGAAAAAGCGTTTAGTGGTGGTGATTATGTATCTGATGATGTAGATTTTGATATTAGAGTTAGTCCAAGCAATGCGTTAAACGAACAAATGCTACAAGAATTAGCAATGTTAAGCGTTCAAACTGGAAACTTAAAGATGTTAAGTGTGATGAAGTTATTGCCATATAATTCTTATGCAAGTTATGAAGAACTAAAAAGGGCGTTAGAACAAGAAGATAGAACAATGGAAATTATGAAAGCCCAAGAAGAAAAGATAAAAGAGCAAAACGAAATGATGCAAATGATGGCAGAAGAATATAAGAGGATGACGGAAGTCGCAAAAACAATGGATACGGTAGTTGCTGAGAATTTGAGGTTAAAAGAGCAAATAGCAGAAGTATATGCTAAAAGTGTAGAAAATGCTAATCAGTCACGAAGGGAAATGCAAGAAGCGTTAAGACAAGTGCAAAATATGGTAGATGCACAAAGAAGAAGTAAAGAGGTGAAGAAATGAAAGTAGTTAAAAAAGTAGTTTTATTATCTTTAATGTTTTTAGTGGTAGTTTTCGTGGCAGGTTGCAAACAAGAACAAGTGCCAATAGAAAATACGCAGAAATTGCGTTATAGCGAAGAATATGTTGAAAGTTTAGAAGATAGAGTAGCAAAACTTGAAACTGAATGCCATTATTTAAGATTAGCAGTTAATGGTTTTGATAAAGTTGATAGTTATTATTTAGATGATTATAATGAGTTTAAGGAAGATTATCAAAGTGATAACGAAAAACTAATAGAAGAATTAAGAGAGTTTTATGCCGAGTATGAGGTGTTAAAATTAGAAGTAGAGCAGTTAAGAATAGAACTTGCTAATATGAAAAAATAATTAAAAAATATGCTTGACTTATGCTTAAAATAAGTTATAATATAGACAGAAAGCGTGTTCCACAAGCGTTAATGTGGTAATTTCGTGTGCTACAAGCGTTAATGTAGTGTTCGCACTTTCAAGCGTTAGAGAAAGGAAATGAAAATGGAAGAAAAAAACAAGGAAATCACTACTCCTAATAACAAGGATGAGAAAGATTTATCAGATGATGAGTTCTTGAAGAAATTGGAAGAAATGGATAATTCATCAGACAATGAAGATGAAGAAACCGAAGAAGAAAAGCAAAAGCGTTTAGAAGAAGAACAAAGAGAGTTCAATAAGAAAAAAGAAGAAGAACGCAAAGCAAAAGAAGCAGAAGAAAAAGCCAAGAAAGAGCAAGAACAAAAAGAAGCGGAACTTGCGAAGCAAAAAGAAGAAGAAGCCAAGAAAAAGGCAGAAGAAGAAAAAGCGAAGCAAGAAAAACAAGATGATAATAGGCAAAATGCGACAAAAGATGTAAGAGCATTTAGGGAAAAATACCCAGATGTAGATGTAAACGAACTTGCGAAAGATAAAGATTTTATGCGATTAGCAAGGCGTGAGTGGGGACCAGATGGTTCTACTCTAATTGAAGTTTACGAGTATTATACAGATTTTGTTTCAAGGGTAAGTGGAAAAGGAAAAGAAGATGTAGGAAAAACTTTTACTAAAAAATCCACACCAAGTCCTAAATCTGGTGGTGGTGCATCAGGAGGCAAAGGCGATATTTACTCAGAAGATGATGTAAAAAGAATTGCCAAAAAGATGCCAACGATGACACAAAAAGAGTATGATGCTGTCATTGATAAGTATTTAAGGAGTGTGGCATTTTACTCAAAAAAATAATTTAATTTAAGAGGGAGAGATAAATAAAATGGCGAACACATTATTACAGCAATTACCAGTTTTATCGCAAAAAGTGTATAAAGAGTGGTTTGCTGACACTAAATTAGTTAAAAGTTGTTCAACTGAGTTTGAGGGTGAGTTTGACACTGAAAAGTTAGAAATTGATATTCCAGTTTTTGGTCATATTTCAATTCATACTTCAAGTCTAAAAGAGTTAGATGTTAAACCAGCACCTATTGAGTTCACGAGAGGTTCAACTATTAGAGTGATTGTTGATAAAGTTAGATATAATCACTGGGGAAGAAAAGAGTTTGATAAGTTAATCAACTCACTAACACAAGAAGATAGCGAGTATCGTAAGAAAATCGCAAAAGACTGGGCATTACACGCTGATGAGGAATTAGCGGTAGCGATTGGTAAATTACCAGCATCAAGACATATTGCGATTACTGGGGCAAGTTATTTGAACGCAGTAGTATATAAATCTAATATCTTACAAATGTTTGATATTTTGAAAGCAGTAGTAAAATCAAATCATCAAGATTATACAGAGTTTGAGTTCTTTTGTAGCGAAAGAATTGGCTCTATTATTAGAGACGCACAAATTGATGTAAAATCAACACCAGCAAAAGAAGCATTACATAGTGGATATGTAGGCAAAATCAATGGTATTGAAGTTATTGAACACGATATTGATGCTCTTGTTATTAGAGATACAAATACAAAGTTAGTAAAAACAGAACACGCAATTTGGAAAACTCGTGATGGTATCCAGTATGTAACTCCGTATAAGACTACTGATACTTACGAACTTCAAAAAGATGAGGTATTAGGTGGTGGTCAAGGTTTTCAAATGATTGAGATGTATGATTTCTTTAATCTATATCCTACAAGACTATATGTAGTTGATTTGAAATATGTTTCAGTAAATGACGCTTGTCCAGTATATACAGGATCAAATGCTACTGCTAACTTGCGTTTTGGCGACAAAACAAGAGGGGCAATGTTTGGAACTGCTAAATAGTGGTTATAAAAGGATAATATAGGAGGAATATAAAATGGCAGATGTAAGTGCAAAAGTTACAGTTAAAACACCAACAAAAGCATATCAAAGTATTGTTTTTCAAAGTTTAAGTGCTAATGATGTTTTCATTATCCCATATAGAATAGCGTATAGCGATATTCAAAATGCTACTGCGTTAAAAGCAGATGGAAAATTAAGAAATAGTAGCACAACAGTTGGTAAATATGGTGGCGGTTATCAATTACCACAAACTGAAAAACTAATTTTGTTAGCAAAGTTAGGAACAACAGTTAAAACAACATTGACTTTTACAGGCAATAAGTTTAAGGGTATCCCAGATAAAACAGTAGAAATCCCAGCAGGGGCAGTTGACGATTTGCTTGAAATTGATTTATATGATTTCGGTTTACTTTTAACAGAAGAAGGCGAAGTAAAAGTTAAAACTGATAAGGCGTTAAGCGTTGCCTTAATTGCAAGACATTAAGATAACGAAAAGCAAGAGCATAGTATAAATGGAGTTATATTATGCTCTTTTTACAATTATAAAAGGAGTTGCTTATTTATGAAAAAATATATGATGATAGTGAAATCTAACGCTTTACTTTTGGAAGAAAAAGAAGCATTACTAATACCAATGCAATTTGATGAAAATGATATTGCTGGTAAAGATAAAAAAGAGATACATAAAGCAATGATACGAGATGCGATGAAGTTATACCCACAATATGCTGATAAGAAATTAAAACCAACATTTACGATACACGATTTATCAGATGAAGAATATGAAATATGGGTAAAAACTGGGATATATGAGCAACTATCAATGTTAAAGGAGTAGAAATATGAAGTTATGGGAAATTAAAGCACAAGCGTTAAGACTTATGTTTGCTGATAGTGAGATTACTTTTAGTTATGAAGATTTTAAGCAAGGAGTAATAGAGGATAACGCAAATACAAGAGAAAAGTTAATTCGTATGGACGATAGCATCAAAAGAGCAATAGATATGTATTATTCTTATTGTGGCAACATCAATAAAAAAGTAAAAGTAAAGTATAAGGAAAATACTTATCTTTTAGATATTGATGATATAGAGGATTTTGGTTATCCTACGAGAGTTGATTTAGTTAGAAAAAGTAGAGTAATAGGTCAAGAAAAGTTAGATTATCATTATGATAGTTTGGTAAAAGAAATAGAAGTAGTTTTTGATAACATAGAACATTTAACAGATTTAGAAAAGCAAGATTTAGATTTTTTACTTTATTACGAAATGAAAAGATATAATTTACCAGATAATTTTGACAAGATAGAGTATGATTTAGATGATATTTTTATTCCACAAGATATACAAAGACAAATACCTAAATATATCAAAGGCGAGTTATATGAAGAAGATGAACCAAGTATGGCAATGATAAGCAAAAATGAGTATTTAGGTTATTTAGTAAATAGACAAAAAGATTTTAGTGTGGCTCAAAATAAAGTAAAAAGCAAGTTTAGGAGAGGTTAAAGATTTATGAAGATTAAAGAAAGGAAAGTCTTTTCTATTGATAAGTTTAGAGGTTTAGATACTGAAAACAAGCCATTAAAAACAGCACCATATAGAGCAAGTAGTGGCGAAAACTTTATGCTTGATAGTGATGCGTTAAAGACAAGATCGGGTTTTAAGTATTATACAAAGCCATTTTTAGATGATGATATTATAATTATAGACTTTTATTTCTTTGATGGGGTAGTTCTTTATATCACGAATAAAGGTTTTAAGGTCAAAAGAGATGGCGTTATTTTAAGTGGTATTTCAATAGAGTATAATGGATTAGAAAATATCCAGTTTAATGATTTAAGTAAGAATAAGCCAATTTTTCAAGAAGAAAAAGATGTATTGTTTATTTTTGGGTTAGAAAATGGTATTTATGTATTTGGCAATATCTACGATGGTAGTGTAAAGAGTTTTATTTACGAACTTAATAATAAGCCAAAAAAGGAAGAATATAAAGATTTTCCAGAGCCGTTTATACCAACGCTTTTTATAGGAAATGATAGATTATATGATGTAAACTTGTTATCAAACAAACAAAAATATGAAATCTTTGCCAGAGGTAATGATAGCGTTTATTACTTACCAACTGTTTATAACGAAGCAAAGCATCAAGGATATAAATATAAAATAAAAGTTTTTGATGATGCGTATGATATGGTTGTATTGCCAGAGTTTTTAGGCAAGCAAGATGAAAACTTTGAGGGAACTTTAACAAATACAAATATCAAAAATAGTGATGCTCCATTTTTGGTTGAAGATGTTTATAGTCCTTTACAAGATTTTGAATATAGAGTAATTGAAGTTGCAGGCGAGCAACAAATAACACCTATAAAAGAGATTTTAGGTTTAACTGCTGATAAGTTTTTTGCTCTTAAAATGAAAAATGAAAACATTACAACTTATGAGTATGCTTTAAGATATATCAAAGAAAACTTAACACAAATAACAAGTAATTGGATATTGGTTTTTTCTTTGCCTTATACTGCTACTTGTAAATATATTGATGAAAACGACAAACTTATTAGCGTTGAGCGAAAAAAGAAAAGTGTGCTTATCTATGTTAAAATAAACAAACAAAAAGCAACTGGGAATATCTTATGTGATAGCACTATTTATAGTAGTGGAATAGAAACAGCGACAACAGATGAAATCATTTATAGTTATCCAGAAGTTTTAGATTTAGTAGATAGAGATGTTTATGATTTGGGGGTAGTTGAAAGTGGTTTATTAGAGCCAGAGTTATTTGAAAACTTTTTAGATAAATACTTGCCACAAAACAAAGAAGCGTTTAGGGATAAAATTGTAGTTCAAGTAGAGGGTGAGCCAGCGATATATAAAGGTGCTTATAAGCGTGTATATCAAAAGCCAGCAGAATTAACTTTTGATGATTTTACTATTGCTTTTGGTGATGGCAGTTATGAAAGCGAAGAAAAAAGAATATATGGCAGTTTAACAAATCAAAATAATTATACAAGTTTCCCAACTTCTTATAGCGACTATTACAATTTAGGTATAGTGCTTACAAACGATAATCGTGATTATGTATTAGTTGATAACAATAATATCTCTTGGCATCATACAGGAGAAAAAGAAGTTCAAGCAGGAGTTGGATTACCAGATTTTGAATATGCTAATGTAGATTATGGCGATAGAGATGTTATAACATTAGAGCCATACAATACTGGGTCTACTGGTTTTAGCACGCGATTTTTAGATGATTATGTTTATAATGGTATAACATCAAGAAAATATGAACTTGTAATTGGCAAAGAATATGCGATTAGAGGTGCGATATATTATTATGATAGTTTTACGAATAAATTTGTTTATAAAACTCTTGTTATCTTTTTCGTGCTTACAACTAATACGCATCTAATATCACTTGCTGATAAAAACTTGATTAAAAATAGGATTTTATTACATATAAATAAAAACACTAATAATTTAAGAAACACAATAAATGCTAATGCTACTGCTATTACGATAGATGGTGTTGTTAGATATAAATATACACTTAATTATAAAATCAATTTAGGTGTAAAATATAACATTTATTATGATGAGCCAAGAGGCGAAGAATTTGAGTATAATACTGGGATTTCTATTTGTAGTAGTGTTGAACTAATTTTTGATAAAACTATTAAGTATCAATCACATATAGCGACTTTTGATTTAACATTAACAGATATTGCTAATTATACTTTTAACGATTTATATAAGTTTAGTTATAATGATGAGAGAAAAGCGTTTGAATTAAAGATGCCATATTTGTTTAATTATCAAAACTTGCCAAGTGTAAAAATAGTAATATCGTTTATTGAAAATCCAGATTATGATATTATTGTAAATTCAAAAATAGGTGTAAACTTTGGTAGTGAAAATAGATTATTTTTAGCAGGCAATAAAGATTATCCTAACATAGATAGATTTAACGCAAGTAATGATTTATTAGGCGATAATGAAAAAAGTCAGAGTTATGAACTGACCTATTTTCCAAGTAAAAACTATCGTGTTTTAGGTGGCAAAGGTGCTATCAATGGCTATGTATTAGCAAGTGATAATCAAATGTATATCACAAAAGAAGAATATCCAAACGATAGTAAGTTTTTTGTTAGAACAAGAACTATGGACGATAATGGCATTGTTGGTTATAACGAGCATAAAACGAACATTGATTTAACGCCAATAAACGAAAATAGTATTGTAAGGTTTAGTAATGATATTGTTATTTTAGACAAAAATGGTTTATATGGCGTTGATGTAGCAAGAAATGTTTTAACTAACGAAAGACACAAACAAAATAGAAGCAGTTTTGTTAATAGTGATTTAGTAAAAGACATAGAAAAAGGCAAAGATGTATTTATTTTTGAAGATAACTTTTATATGTTTATTTATGTAAATGGTATTTTCTATGTAGCAGATAGTAGATATTTGGCAGAAAATCCTTATGGCGAGAAAGATAATTTTGCTTATGAACTTGTAAAATGGACTTCACCTATAAGTTTTAGTTTAGTTAAAAGAATAGATAAAGATTATTACTTTTTAGATAGACGAAGAAAATATATCTATAAACTTGATTTTGAAAGTGGAATAGATGAGGTTAGCAAAACTTATGTAAATACTTTTAATTTATTTGATGGCGTTGGTGCTTATAGTATATCGTTTACAAAATTCGTATTTAGCGATAGCGAAAATATAGATTTCATAGATACCCATTTTGTTTTTGACGGCTTATACGAAAGAATTGGAATAGAAAGTGTAGATTATTTAGTAGAAGAAAACCCAAATAGAATAAAAGTGCTTCATCGTGATAAGTTTATTGGGTTAGATGATGAGTTTACATTTTATACTTTTGATAGCAACAATAATATAGAATATGAGTATAAAGGTAAGTTTAGCGAAAATAGGGAATATATAACTGCTGATAAAGTTATAGGCAAAAAAAATATATACATCAATGTTAGTGGTAAAAAACTATATGTTAAAGATTTTGCGATTACTACAAATCAAAGATATTTTACTTTTGCGAGATTTAAGCCAGATTATGTAAAACAATATAGTCAAGATAGCGGTGTAGAAGATGCTAATTTCTTTATTTATATAGGTAATAATCCAATAACTAATGTAGTAGGAATAAAAGAATATCCAATAGAGTTTAGTTGGTTTAGTAGTGTATTTGATTTTGGAAATGATTTACAAGAAAAAACGATGTTTAGATTTAATCTTTATGCTACTAAACAAAAAGAAAGCAATTATTTATATTTAGGTTATAGAACGATGCGTAGGTATGAAACATTTAGTCGTGGTGTATCAAGCAGATTTGATTTGCCTAAAACTAATAATTTTGATAATTTTTCTTTTACAACTTATGCTTTAAGTTCGTTTAGCGAAAGTGGTATATCAATACCAATGAAAGAAAATAATTTTTTATACATACAGTTTTTGATTAAAGGCAAAGGTAATGCTATGATAAATGGTATAAAAATTATTTATAAATATAATAGGATGTTAAAATCATTTGGTTAGGAGGCAAAATATGGCAAAAGATTATAAAACAATCATCAAAATAACAGATGAAGAAAAAAATAAAATTATTGATAACAGCCCCAAAAATCTACCACTTAATCCATCGGCACAAGGGTATAGCGGGGCAGAGATAAGAAAAAGACTTTATCAATCAACAGTAGGCGAAGATGGTAGTTTACTTGCTTTGTTAGAACGATTAGTAGATGTATTAACTACCGAACTTAATGCTATTGAAACTGATAAAGCGGATGTAAGTTATGCTGATAGCGGGCTATCATTAAAGGCAGATAAAACTTATGTTGATAGTAAATTGGGGTTGAAAACAGATAAAACTTATGTTGATACAGAGTTAGATAAAAAAGTAGATAAAACTGTTTATGAACTTGCTATTAACGATTTAGAAAACAATAAATTAAGCGTTATAACTTTTAATAGCGAAAAAAATACAATGACAGTTTATGTAGATACGAAAGCAAATACTGCTAAAAGTGAAGCCCAGTCTTATGCTGATACAAAAGATGCGAGCGTGTTATTAGAAGCAAAAGCATATACTGATACCCAAGATAGCACTACACTTAATCAAGCCAAGTCTTATACTGATGGTAAGATAGATAGTTTAATTGCCAACGCACCAGCAACTTATGACACATTAAAAGAAATAGCAGATTATATCGCATCAGACCAAACATTTAGTCAAAGTATTTTGCTTGAAATTGCTGGATTAAAAACCGATAAAGTTGCAGTTAGTGTTTATAATTCTAAAATAGCAAGTATAGAAAGTAATATAAGCAATCTACAAAGTGGAAAGGTAAATGTAGCAACTTATGATACTGATAAAGCAACATTAGAAAACGCTATAAAAGGCACAATGAAGAAAGAGCCAGCAAATTGGTCAAGCGATAATACTTATAAACAAGGTGCTGTTGTTTGGCATAATGGCAGTTATTATCACGCTAAACAAGATGTAGCAAGTGGCGTTTTATTAACTAACTCTACATACTGGGAAAACTTAAATCTTTATGCTAATAGAGCAGGACACGTAGATACAATAGAAATGGAACCGCAATATGAAAGAGCCAATTTAGGTGGAACAATAACAACTGGTGGCGAGTATCGTAAAATGACTTTTGTTCAAGATGTATATTTTAGAAGGGTAAATGATACAACAAGCCCAGATTATGGCAAGTCTTTTATCTATGATGGTAGAGGCAAATTAGCATCAGAGCAAGAGGTAAATAGTGCTTTTGCTGAACTTGCTGAATTATTAAGTGAAAGTAGTGGTAGTGGTAGTGGAAGTGGTGGAACACCGCCAGAACCACCAACTCCAAGCAGTTATAATGTAACTATCAATACTTTAATGGTGGAAGGATTTTATGATAACTTTTATTATAAAGTCAATGATGATGCTACATACACAACTATTTCTGCACCAACTAATGATTTAGTAATACCTAATGTTTCAAAAATAGCGTTTTATTATGATAATGCTTATATGTATGAAAATACAGCGTATGTTTTAATTACAGGCGATTATACAATTACTGATGGATATTATCATTTAGAAAGTCCAATTACTATTAACTTTTATAGTTCTTATGAGTGTTTTGTAGAAGGAACAAAAATCACACTTGCTGATAAAACTTATAAAAATGTTGAAGATATTACTTACGAAGATGAATTACTTGTTTGGGATTTTGATAAAGGCGAGTTTACAACAGCAAAACCTATTTGGATAATGAAACAAAAAACAGCACTTGATTATAATAAATTAGTATTTAGTGATGGTAGCGTGTTAAAAACAGTAGGACAACATCGTATTCTAAATAAAGAACAAGGTAAGTTTACTTATCCTATGACTAATGATACACCACTTGGAACAACTACTTTTAACGATAAAGGTGAGTTTATTAGTTTAGTTTCAAAAGAAGTAGTAAAAGGAAAAGTAAATTACTATAACATTATTACAGATTATCACTTAAACTTATTTGCTTCAACAATTTTAACTTCTTGTCGTTTATCTAATTTATATCCTATTGAAAGTATGAAGTATCAAAAAGATAATAGAGAATTACATAAACCAGAGATATTTAATGAAATAAATCCTAAATGGATTAGTAGACTTCGTTTATTAGAACAACCGCTTGACATCAATAGAGATGGAGCAGTTAAGCACGATAATACATTAGTTGATTATGTTAAGCGTTTAGAAAATACTAAAATATAAGGGGGAAAAAATGATTTATATTATTGAGGGAAACACTGGGGCTGATAAGACAACTTTTATCAATACTTTATCTGGCTTTGAGATAAGAAAACTTGGGCTTTCATCTTTACAAGAAATACAAGATACTTTGTCTAATGTAAATGGTGATGTTGTATTTGATAGATTATTTGGCTTATCGTGGCTTAATAAAACAGATGATGAGATTTTAGAGTTAAACGAATACTTAAAGACTGTTCCTAATTTAGTTTGTTATAAGTTTATGGTAGATGAGGCAACAAGTTTAGAAAGATATATTGACAAGAAAAAAACTATTTTAGGTAGAGAAATATGCGAGCAAGAAAAAGTTATATTTAGTCAAACAGTTCATAGGCAATATATAGGTTTTAATAGGTTGTTTTCTTTAATGGATGTCTTTATAGAAAAGGAATAATATGAAGTTTATTATTGGTTTAGTTGGTAGTGGCAAGACAACTTGGTATAAAAGTCTAAATGAAACAGAGCAATTAAAAGCAGTAGAAATTGAACTACCACAATCTTGTCTAAAAGATGAAAAAATAAAAGATGAGTTATTTAATTTGTATTATTCTAATCCTAATATAAATTGCATCATAGCACATCCTTATTATTTACCTAATGATTTTTGGGAAAGGGTTAATCCAAAAGATGAGTTTATGTTTCTTGATGTTCCTATTAAAGAAAGAACAAAAAGGATAAAAAAACGAAGCAAGAAGTTAAGGATAAAAACAACGATATTCCCAAAAGAGTTTTTAGAAAAGGAAGAAGAAGATTTTATCAAGTTCAAAGAACAAGGAGGTATTTTATATGGCAATAGATACAACAAAAGTTAAAGCACAGATTTTAAGATGGAAAAATAACATTGCAAGTGCTTATACAGAGGCAGAAGCAAAAGGTGCTACAATGCCAACGGTTAGAAATAGCGATAATTTACCAGAAACGATAGCGAGCATCACAGGTGGCACAGGTGGCGGTGCAGAAATAACTGGAGCTGATGAAATTGATGTAATCGCACAAGCCAACATAAATAAAGGCGACACTGTCAGAGTTACTGCCGGAACACCATATACAAAATTATCAAATTCTACAACACTTCCTGCAAGCACCGGTCGTGGTTGTGCATTTAATCATAACGGAACAAGACTTGCAGTTGCACATTACTCATCACCATATATAACAATATATGACACAACTACAACACCATATACAAAATTATCAAATCCTACAACACTTCCTGCAGGCACCGGTCGTGGTTGTGCATTTAATCATA
>Ga0255345_1004053_pt1 | contig 16479 bp, 12 predicted proteins | sample wastewater_treat_6_FD_192415 | JGI IMG/M metagenome (GOLD analysis project Ga0255345, IMG submission 192415) | Wastewater microbial communities from Lulu Island WWTP, Vancouver, Canada - plant20 | ecosystem: Engineered > WWTP > Wastewater > Unclassified | place: Canada: Vancouver, British... | reverse complement strand
CGTCATTATCTAATAATAATTTTGCATAGTTTACATATTCCAATGCATTTGTTATATTCATTTTCCATTCTCCATTTATTATCCATTTATCCAAGAACTCATCGTGGTTACTTTTTACAATAACCAAATTATATTTTTGCATTTTTTCAACCCAATCACACATGTAGTTTATCTCTTCACTCAGAGACAGTTTTCCATTTAGAAATTTTCGATATTGTTTTATAATATTATTGTTATCGTGATGAGATATAGAAACTCCATTAAATATATCATGTATTACAACATGCTCTGGATGTAAATCATCCAACAAAGTTTTTGTTACATCCATTATTTTTTCATCTGTATCATACAAATGAATATCGCCTAGTACTATTCCGGGAATTTTGTCATTTAATGTTATTTTCGAATTTTCTACATGAAAATATATATCATTAAAAGATCCATCTGATGATGATGCGGTAACTTGCCTTATATAGCAAATATCATCATTTTCAATTTCAGCAATTACAAATCCATATTTATGCTTTATTTCGCTTCTTCTTCCAGTTTTTGATTTTTTATAATTAGGAATTGTTACAGCACCTGTTGTCATCAAATATTTTTTATAATCACTTGTTAGTGATGGTATAGTATCTAAAAATATTTTTGGAGATCCAAATACACATGTTTCTTTATCTGCTAAGTCAAACAACCCTGTTAGTGGATTTACAGATGTAGGAATTATTGATATATTACTAAATACTATAACATTTTTATGTATATGTAATTCTTTATATCTTATATAATTTATCAGTTCATCATCCCATAAGTAATCATTTTCATTAATTCCATTATATATGCCAGGTATCACAATTATTTCTGAATCTATAAAATTAGAATATGCAAGAATATTGTCCCAGAATTCTTTAAATATTGGGGTTTTGTTCTGTGCCCATGTTATTATAAATCTTTTTTTGGTAAATGGTACATCATTAAAAGTAAAATTAGATTTCGTTGAAGTTTTTGATATTAAAGGTCTTCTATATCCTAATCTTACAAGCCAATATTTTACAGTTCTTTCGGATTTACCAATATAATTTTGTATTTTCAATAATCTATTTTTATATGATAATGTAGTATCATTATACACATCATATAAAAATTTTTTATCTTCTTCTGTTAAATGTTCAAAATTCATATATATTTTTTTTTGGGGATTATATTAAACTTATGCAATCATTTCCTTTTTTATTTTTTATTTTTTTGAAATGATTAGCATTATATTTTAAAATATTTGATATGTCATTGTCAGACATGCACATATTTTTTTTCAATGATTTAAAAGATACTATTTTATAATCGTTTATATAGCAATAACTTAAAACTTTATTAATATTATATTCGTTCATATTTGTAAAAATATCTTTATTATATATATATTTTTTTATATAATTTACAAATAAGTATTTTAATAATAATCTATTCATATCGGATCTCTCTGGATGAAATTGAACAAATATATTTTTATTATCTAATAATATTTCAGGTACATTATCATTTTTGGATACAGCTATTATTTCGAAATTTTTAGGAACTTTTGATACCATCATTTGGTGTCTTGAATTGACAAGAGTTTCTATATTATTAAATATAACTTTATGAAAGGATGATATATTATATAATTCTTTATGGTCATCATTATTTATTTTAGAAATTTCACCATTGTTGTATACTGCAGCAATTTGTAGTCCGCGACATATTCCAATAAATGGAATTTTATTATAATATTTTTCTAATATAGAAAATTCAAGTATGTCTCGTTTTGAATTAGATATATTTGATCCTCCACATAATAATATCATTGATATATCATTATTATTTTTTATATCATCTATTGTTTTTATTAATTTATATGGAAATTTATACATTTCAAAAAATGAAATATATTCAGATAAATTTGAACTTGCCGGAGGGCATACTGCAATCATATTTATTTTGTTTGATCGTTAGCATTTTGTTTTAACTTTATTATATTATATATTTTTTCAGACATCTCATAATTTTCCTCATTTATAGTTTTTTGAAGTAATTTTTCTAGTTCATCTATTGATTTATTTTTTAAATTAGAATATTCATTTGTAGTTCTTGATTTTTGTTTTTTTTCTTCTTTTTTAGTATTATTTGCTTTATTATTTTTTATATTTGTTTTTGTCAATTCTGATATAATATCAAAAAGAGCATTCAATTCATCTTCTGAATTTTCATTTAAATCGTCATAATCTAATATGTGACTGTTATTTATAATATTATTTATTTCTTTTAGATCTTTCATAGATTTAAAATCATTATCGTTCACATGCGATTGAGCAATTGTATAATACACATACAAATTATATTTTGGTGATTTTTTATTTAAAGATAATCCATCATTATCATCTATTGGAATTATTTTATCGTCATCATCTAATTTTTCTTTTTGTGATTTTTTCTCATTGAAATCATATATTATTATCCAATTTTCTATTTGAAGAAATCCAGATTTATTTTTTATTAATTTATATATTCCGAATAATAATTCTGATTGCAATTTTTCTATTATTTCCGTGTTATCAAAAGAAAAGTCATATATATATTTATCTATGTGTTCCATCTTGTAAAGACTAGAAACAAGATCCCAGTTTATTTCTTTAAAAACTTTTAATATTAATTTTATTTCGGTTTTGTTCATATATAATAATTTTTAAAATACTTGAAATGGTCTATATGATAATTTATATCCTATAAAATTTACGTTTCCACTGCCGCTAGTTTTTTCTATATATCGTGGTACAATTTCATAATTCACGCCTTCTATAAAATCAGTAATATCAAATTCTATGTATCCACTATATTTTTCTCCGGCATTTATTATACTACATGACGTGATTGATCCTCCGGTAGCAGTACATTTAATATGCCCATTTTTTCCATATGGATCTTCTAGTATAGCATCATAATCTCCATCTGGATAATTTGTGCCGCCATATGCTATCTCCACATTTGTAATTTTTCCGATAGCATCACATTTTAATCGCAATCTAGCATTGTTATCTCCGCCATTAATACTACATTTTGTTGCAGATATTGGTGTTATTTTTATTATTGTCCCAGAATCTCCGGTTACTCCAACACATAGCAATGACAAAATTGGGCATTCCTTTGAATCTGGTGTATAATTTATAGCATTTTTTCCTGCTGTTGTATCTATATTTACTAATATTGTTGCATTGATATTTGACATGCTTAAATAATTTTTTTACCAAAAAGACAATGTATTAATACATTATCTCTATTTATATTTCTTATATATATATTTTTTAAATAATTTTTTTCATTACTATTTAAAATCATCAGTTTTTCTATTGAACTCCAATCATCAACAGGAGCAATATTCTGCGTACTAAAATCAATATTATAGTCATCTATTAATTCAGAATTATCAAATGCTAAAATATCTTTATTAATAAAAATATTATAGTCTGATGATGGTAAAAAAGATTTATTAAATGTTAATTTATATGCATAAAAATAATCAGTGTTACTCATACACAGAATCTCATTCCATTGTTCAACATTACAATTATCAGAATAATTATATTCTTCTATGTTTTTATCTCTAATATATATTTTTTTATGCATTATATTTATATTATCTATAATATCATTAATCTTTGTTAATTTAGAAAACATTAAATAAATTGGTTGGTCAATAGAATATAAATGATCATGATTATTTGGATATATAAATATTATTTCATTATATTTGTTATCTTCTGGAACGAATTCCTTTTGCGATGAATCTATCATCTTTATTTTAAATAAAGAATATTTATAAGATAAATTATTATCTATTTGCAATGCATGAATGCCATAATAATATAATATCTCATCATTATCTATCATCACTGGATATATATTAGAAATTTCATTTTCATCTGTATTAACAGAATTTAATATTTGTATAAATTCATTATTAGATATATCATATATAGTGATATGAGATTCGTGTAATAAATATAATTTTGCTATATTATCATTATGAAGAATTTCTATTTTATTTACAACATTCTCAAACATATTGCTATTTAATATATTATATTTTTCAAATGTATTATCTGCAATGTCATAAATAATAAAAAATTCGTGAGTTCCTATATATAACTTATCATCTAATGCCTTTATAGTCAAAATACTATCATCATAAAATATATTCAAATTAATTCTACTCATTATATCTGTGCTCATATTATAAGAATATATCACTTCATTATCACATAAATATATCATATTATTATCATAACAAATATCTAATAGTGGTAAATACAAGAAATTATATCCCATTCTTTTATTTATAATCTTATATGTGTTATTCTTGTAATCTAAAATGATAAAATCATTCGATGTTATTGCTAATAATGTATTTGTAGAAAATATTTTTATTTTTATAATTTGGCTACTTATAAGCTGATTTTTATCAATTGTAAATTGTTTAAATGTATTTGATGATGTATTATAATATGTTATAATATTTTCAAAATTTTGGTCGTTTGTTATCATCCAAACATCATCATTTGTATCTACATCTATATCTATAATATTAAATATATTTAGATCACTATTATATTTATTTAGTAATTTCATTGAGATTCCGTCCCATTTTAAAAGTCCAAATGACGTTCCCATCCACAGATGACCAATTGGTTCATCATAATGTAATGGATCATTATATCCTTCTTTTATTATATTTATAAAATGATAAATATTAATATCTTTCGGAATATCATGTTTATAAATTTCATTATCAATAGAATTTGCATAGCACCAATCTATAAGATTATTTTCATCATTTTTATATTCGCACAGCATTGCTAAAAATGTAGTATTATCTGGAAGATATACTTTATCAACAAAATATGGCGTTAAATTTTTTGTATCATCATATGAATTTAATTCTATTTGACGTTCTTCTGTGCTATCTACTAATGTATAAAAATTATCTAATGATAATTCCATTTCTGTTTTTTCTGCCTTTACAACAGAAACAGAATTGTTTTTAACAGATATATGCCGTATATCATTTGGGTTTTTAACAGCATCTTCATTAGGATACATAAAATCCGAAATTCCATATTTTAAATGTATATTACTCATATTTTATTTTTTATTGATATAAGGATGGATGTAATCTATTCCTCATTTTTTTTTTATATTTTTATTTGCATTTTTTATTATATTTTGATCGCTATTTATATTATCATTTATTTTTTCTTCTATATTATCATTTTCAATATTTTGTATTAATTTTTTTTCTATTATATTTTCATCATTTAATTCATTATTATTTTCATCAGTATTTTTTGATGGCTTGATATAATCCATCAATGATTTTAATAACATCAATGAAATAATAGGTATAGGAGCTCCTATTATTATAGATAATATTAGTTTAACATCTGGTAATTCTATATCTGTAAAAAATCTATTCATCAGCTCTTGAAATGAATTTAAATATGTTGAATTTGTCGCCATTTTTATAGTTATATAATCAAATGAATAATATATATTTCCAATTATTTGCAATAAGAATAATAAAATAAATATAGACCAAACAATTGTTCTATTTAATTTTGATAATATTGACAATGATAAAAAACTTGATATTGCTCCAAGCTCAATACATATAGCGCTTGCAATTGCTAATATTTCAATATTTCCTAAATCATACATATTAAATAAATGAATCATCGATATCAATGACGATAATAATGGCACTGATATGAAAACTATTATTATTAATCTATTTACTAATTTGTTTTTATTCACATTTATACTTTTTTTATATAAAATATACGCATAATAAAATAATGAAAAGAATAATTAAAAATGATCTAATAATATTTCTTACTGTTAATTTTCTAAAGATTGGGCTATACGTTATTAAATAATTAGATCTATCTATCTCTGTAATATCTGGATGTATAATTTCAAGAAATCCTAATTTTTCCATGTATTCATTTATGTCCTTCATTAGCATTACAACATTTACATATCTCACTTCTTTCTCTTCTGCTGCTTGATCACTTGTCAAATTAATAACACAATATATTATACCTATCCAATTATTTTTTAATCTAAATCTATACCATTCGCTTTCTTTATTTTTTTTCTCTTTTTTAATTGTCTTTAATATAAAAAACAAGTTTTTTAAATCTTTCATTATTTTTATGTTTCAATTATTTATTATATATATATATTATTTAATATATTTTTTTATATAATCTTGTATAAAATCATTTATATTATCTTCTAAATCCTTATTTTTTAATGATCCAGGATCTATTATTAAATATTTATCAAGAACATTTGTTATATGTATATCAGAAATATCCAAATTATAATAATTAGATATTTCATTTTTTATAATAGAAATAAAATCTGGGTCATTTAATTTTATTTTTACATTTGAACATTTTTTAATTTTTTTCATAGTTATTTGCTTTTATAAATAATTTGCATATATTATATAAATATGTTATTTTTTTTAAAAAATCATATCGCAATGTTAAAGATTTTTTATATATACCAAAAAAAGATGATATCTAAAACACGAATACAAGCAGAAGAAATTTTAGAAGATATAAAAAATTATTTAAAAAATAAATATAATCAATCTGATAAAGTTTTTACTCCATCTAGTGCGTTTGGGCAAATATTATATGCTATTTCATATATAACAGAAATGATATTATTTTTCATAGAAGACTCTATAACAGAATTGAACATATTCACAGCATCAAAAAAATCAAGTATATATGGATTATCTAGATTGACCGGACACAATCCAACACGTAGCGTTTCAGCAACAGGAGAAATATCATTTTCATTGCATGACATATCTAATGTAAAAGGAGATAGCATACTAATTCCCAAATATTCTAAAATAAAATGCATTAATAATAATAGAATATATATTTTAAATTTGGAAGAAGATTATCTTTTAATAAATATAAAAGATAAAAAAACATATTATTCAAAAATTATACAAGGAGAACTGCAATCTCAAACATTTACAGGTACTGGCGAAAAACTACAAAGCTACAATGTGGCAGCAAGAGGATCCCAACAATTTGAGAATAATTTTGTAAATGTTTATGTAAATGGAGAATTGTGGTCAAAAAAGGATTCATTATATGATTTATCTATGAATGAAAAGGGATATATTATTAAAACCGGAATAAATAGCGGTATAGATATATATTTTGGTAACATGTATTTTGGAATGATTCCGCCTCTTGGATCATCTATACGAGTTGAATATTTATTATCAAGCGGTACAAACGGTAATCTATTATTAAATAATGACGTATATTTTGAATGGATAGATAATGGATATGATAATTTAGGAAATGATATAAATTTAAATGATACACTATATACAGCATTACATAAACAAATAAACTTTGGAGCAGATTATGAATCACCAGAATTTACAAAACTTATAGCACCAGAAATGTCTAGAAGCTTTGTATTAGCAACAACAGAAAACTACAAATATTTTTTTAAAAAATTTAATTATTTTAGTTCTATAGATGCATTCACAACATTTGAAGATAATTATATAGATGACGATAACGTAATATATCTATTTTTAATTCCCGATATATCCAAACGACTAACATCAAACGAAAATTATTTCACAGTCAACACGGAATATTTTAAATTAACAAATGAAGAAAATGATAAAATTATAGATTTAATAGAAGAATCTGGATCTAAAATGATAAATACAATTGTAAAATTAGTAGACCCAGTAATAAAAAAATATGTTATAAATATATATTTAGTTATATATGAGAAATATTCTGTTGATACAATCTATGATGATATTATAATGAGATTATCAGACTACTTTTTATCATTGCAACGTAGAGATTTAATACCAGCATCAGATCTTGTAAAAATAATTGAAGATGTAGATGGAGTAGATTCTGTAAACTTATATTTTATATCTGAAGAAAATGAACAAAAACATATGGAAGACCCAAATGATAAAAATTTATATGGATTAGATGTATTAGGAAATATCGTAATGAAAAAAAATGAACTTCCTGTCATTAGAGGAGGTTGGTCAGATAGACTTGGAAACGTTTATCTGGATTATTTAGACAAGGTAAATCCATCATCCGTAAATATTTATGTAACCAAAAAAACAAAAAAATATTAATAAATGAAAGAAAGTTTATATGATATTACAATATCTCGCAAAAATAATTTGAGAAATACCGGAGGAGATATACAAGGAAAAATATTTAAACAAACATTATCTCCATTTATTTTGCAAGACCCTAGATATAAAAATATTTTACTAAAAATAGAAGATATATTTTATTTTTTAATATCAAAAACAAGATATATAAAAATATTTTTCAATTATACTGTAAAGAAAAATTATAAATATATAAATTAGGATGAAAAATTTTATAAAAATATTTAATAAAGATGGTATTGATATAAATGCTATATCAGAAAATAAATATAAAAAGAATATTTTATTTTATAATAAAGATGAGGAATATGAAACACTTACCTCATCATTATATTTACCAAAATGTTCTATAAATATTATAGAACATGAAATTTTATATATTTTAGAAGAAATCACATATATATCCGATAAATATGATCTAAAAAAATTGCAAGGATCTGTTTTTATAAATGCAGGAACAAATACTATTATAGGAACAAATACATTGTTTAGCGATTTAAATCATACAATGAAAATTTTTATAAATAATAAAATATATGAAATTATACATATAATAGATGATACTCACTTGTTAATAAATGAAAACGCGCCGCATGATATTCAATCCGATAATTTTTATCTATGCGATTATAAATCATATTCAACACCATTAAAATCAATAGAAACTTCAAATGAATTTTATAATGTTTATTTTAAAAATAATAGTAACGAATTCTTTTTATATAATATAAAATATGAGGAAAAATTACCCGTTATTGAAAAAATAAATAGTTGCCAAATACCATTATTAAATGATCCAACTATATATATTGATGATAATACAGGAAGATATTTTGTAGAAAATCCAATCATAGATCCCATTCAAATAAACATTGGATTTTCATCAAATGATGAAAATATATATCAAGAAACATTAATAATTGAACACGAAAAACAATATGATTTAGATTTTATAAATATACCAGAATATTCAACAGATTCTATATCATTTATATTATCTAATCAAAATGATGTTGATAAAATATATAGAGATAGCATATTTTATATCAAAGAAATATATTCAAATAATAATGAAAAATATATAAAATTATCTCCTAAATCATTAACATTGACATATGATGAATATGGTAATGCAATATATTCTATTGTTTTTGAATATTTTGAAAATATTCCTATAATTACAAATTCTGTATTATCTAATTATAAATTGATATTATCTAATAAATATTATTTATCAGAAATTAATTTATATGCAGAAACAGAAGGAGAAGATGAAAGATTGAATGTTTTATTAAATAACTTTGGTATTAACATAGATGAAAATATGGAATATATGTTCAGAGAATCTGACATAAATGAAGATATGCCAGATTACAAATTACTAAATGAAAAAAGAAAAGAAATGCTTCTTTCATACAACCAAATATATCCATATATTGGATCATATAAATCTCTTTTTAATATATTAAATTATTTTGGATATAAAGATATTAAAATAAAAGAATATTTTATAAAGGTTGATACAGAAACTAATGAAAAAAAATATTTGCAGGTTCCTACTATTAGAAATAAAGATGAAAAACAACTAATAAAAAAAATATACGATCTTATACCTTCAAAAATTTGGAAAAAGACACCATTTATAGGATTATTTTTTGATATAAATAAAGAAACCGGTGAATATGACGAACGAGATCTTCCAATTGTCGAAGAATCATTTCAATTTTCATTAGATGAAATACTAATAAAACTATTCAATTTTAAAGAATATCTCAAGAATAATTTCCTACCACTAAATTCAAGAATTATAAATATAACAGGAGAAGGAATATATTATGAAAAAATAAAAGCTGTAAACTGGTCTGGTAGTACACATTTTTTAGAATTAAATATAGGAACCACACCAAATTTTACAATATATCCAGATACTCCTAAATTAATACCATCAAATGTATTAGATTCATATTATATAAATGAATATAAAAAACAAGGATATTCAGGATTTATAGAAAACCCATTTTCATATTATGATTATGACAATTCTACAATATTAAATAACATAAAAAATTATAACATATATAAGCTATCAAAAAATTTTAATATTTTTGCTAATAATTTTAATGAAAATTATAATTATTTACCGCCAGCCATCAACGATAATAATTTTAATGAAAAATATAAATATTTCAATTTAGAAATATCTGATGAAAATACAATAGTAGGAAGCCCTATACTATTAGAAATGAATTTTTCATTGAATTACGAAGATTGCAATTTTACATACGAAGATTTAGAAAATCTAAATTCAGATTATGTAAATACAAAATATCTGACATTTAATGATATTAATAGAGGACAATATATAGAATGCCAATGGATCATTAAAAAACAAGATTCTCCATATTTTTATTATGATAGCACAAGAAAAAAAATATCTGACTTTGAAATTGAAACATTAGGAGAACCATTTCCATATATACCATGCGAATTAATGGTCACCGGAATGTCTGGCTCATCTATTTCTTCGATATCTATAAAAAATCCAGGATATGGATATAATGCTCCTCCGAATATAACTATATTAGGGACAAATGGAAATCCAGCAATAATTTCATCTACTGTCAAAAATGGATATGTAAAAACAATTTCTATAGATGATCCAGGATATGGATATCCAATAATATATGATAATTTTGGTAATCAAATATTTCCGAATATAGTCGTTGATCCGCCACAAATAACATATGAAACCGTTACAAAAACTCTTCATACAGTCTTGCTACCATACGAAGGAGATTATGATATATTTTTATATCTTTTTGATACCACAAATAATTTTACTATGCAACATAAAAAATGCCATGTAAAAAAAGATAATGCCACATTTTTATGTGCATACCTAAAAAATAACGATATAGATGAAAATTCCGATTATGATAATATATCAATATCAGATGTATATGGAACATTATATGAACCTCTTCTATCTAATAATATAAATATAGATGATTTAAATATATCATTTGACTCTTTATCATATAAAGAATGGATAAATCATGATTTATCACTAAATATTATAAATAATAATATTATCGAAATAAATAGAAAATTAAAATATATTGTTGTCAATGGATTACTAAACTCGCAGGGAAATAATATATATTTTAAAAATGATATAAATAAAATAAATAAAAAAAATATATTAATTCCTAAGGATACAATTGGAGAACATCTGCAATTTAACATTTCTGGGATTTCTGGGGATTCAAAAATAATTGCTAGCATAGACGTTTCTAATATTCTAAATATAAATGATGAGATATTATATGATAAAAAATGGTATAAAATTATTGGCATAAATCAAAATCAAATAATAATAAATAATTTGTTATCAAATACAATATCTAATATTCAATGCATCAGATATAAAAATAATAATAATGAATTAATACATAATTTTAATATCGATATAAAAGCATATACAAAATTGCTAATAACAAATCAGCCAAATTTTGAAAATATAAATAATTCAAATTATTATACATATGTAGATTTTATAGAAAACATAGGAAATAATATAAAAATACAAGAAGAAAATTATATATTAAAAGAATTAATATTAAAAAACTCATCAGACAATGATGGAACAAATTTATATTTAAATGCTAATGTATATTCAGGAGATTATTCTATAAAAATCAAAAAAATAGAAACTATCAATGGAAATACGAAAATATATTTTGATGATATAAATAACGAATTATATTTAATAGATTCAAATTTTAAATTATATATGTCGGGCTTTGATGTTGATTATGCTAAAAATAAAATAAATTTTAATAAATACAGATATGAATCATTAGAAAATATTACAATAGAAGATATTGAAGATGAAATATATGACAATTTTGATTACAATCCAGATATTCATTGCGGATTTATAATTACCAAAGTATATCCATATGGAAGTATAACTATTGATGAGAATGACACATTTTATTTTTCTGGGTCTGCCGAATTATTGCAAGAAGAGGGTAATGAATATGATGCATTATCATATGCAGTTACAGAGCTACAAAATTCTCAAAATAATGGAATATCATCATTTACTTATTCTCTATTACCCAAATATGAAGATACTAAATATTTAACAGATATAAATAATAATAAATTATCAATAATTAGCCACAATTGGGATTATATAGGTATAGATGGAATACCAGATCCTTCTATACTAAAAATACCTGCTATAATAGAAGCAACATTAAATGGAGATTCTGTTGTTTTTAATATGATAAATCCCGGATATGGATATAATGACAGCCAAAATATAAATGTGATAATATCAAATCCAGATGACCCAAATGGTATCCCAGCATCATTAACAGTATCCGTTCAAAATAGCATGATTACTATAAATAATCAAATAGGAGGAACTGGATATGTAACAATTCCTACAATAACTATTGACAAACCATATAATTATGAAGAATATGACAATATAATATGGACAGGAAAAGAATGGCACATAGTAGATTCTGTTGATATAACTAATAATATAATATATTTCAAATCAAACTCGATGTATGATATTACAATAGGTAATAATATTTTAATGCCATTTAACTTTCATAAACAATTAATAAACAATGATGTGTTTAATCAATTTTATTATTTTATATATGCGAGCTCTAATAATTATGATATAAGTGGACTATCATATGTAACATTTAATAATGGCGTCGAAGGAGAGTGGGCAGATCATCCATCACGCACATACTCATACCCATTTCTAAATTATTTTAATCCTAAATATAAAAATGATTATAGCTATTTATATGAAAAATGGATGTACGAAGGAGGAGATATGCCAATTCATGATAATTTTGAATTAAAATATTTTGCTGATGATAATCCTTCAACACAAAATAGAATGATTTTTAATAATGTGATATCATCATTTTTAAATTTTGATAATTTAGTTGCATCCGAAAAACAACAAAAAATAAATAAAGGTACATATGTTTTATTTAGTACTGATAATAGTAAAATGATAGGCAAATCATCAATAAACTGGGAACTTATCTATGATGATACAAATGAAATTATATTCAAAACATCTGATAAATCATTTGTTTGGTTTTTTACAAAAGAAGGATCATATTCAATAAAATTACATTTGATAGATAAAAATGGAAATATATCTACAAATTCTAAACAATCATTTATATATGTGTAAAATATTATTTTTAAAAAAATAATATATATACATAAAATTACTATATCTGTATATGGAAAATATAAGTCAAAATTATATTATTTTACAATCCGCAATCGTTGGATTTGAATTTGAATTCTATTCCAATTATGATGTTAATGAAACAGCAAAAAAATTATCAAAATATATAAATAAAAAAATTATTGTGCAATCCGAAAAATCTCCAACTAAATATTCAGATATTGATGACTATAAAATTCCATATAGCGGAGTATTTGTATTATCTGTTGATTATAGCGGAGGAAAAGATATGCTTGAACTTATGACATGCCCTATGGAATATAAAGATGCAAGGATTACTATGATTAAGGTAAATGAATGGATAAAAAACAACGGATGGACAACAAATAGAGCATCAATTCATATGAATATTAGTTTTGATGAAAATAAAATTAAATTAAATGATAAATTAAAAAATTTAAATATTTTAAAGATTATACTTTCTATAGATGAAAATTACATATACAAGTATTTTCCTACAAGAAGAAACTCTGTATATGCTAGATCTGTAAAATCCTTATATCCAATTGTTAATAATATTAATTTAGATGATACTCAAAATATAAATACAAATAATGTAATATTTCCTAAAACTAAATACTTTGGAGTAAATTTTTCTAAATTGAATCAAGGATATTTAGAATTTAGATATACTGGGGATAAAAATTATGAAAGAAAAACGCAAGCATTACTAAATCTTTTAGATTATTATATTTTATTAATTTATAATTGTATACAAAACAATAACACATATACACAGTCAGAAAAATCAAGATTTAGTCAAATGATAAAAAAATATAAAAATATCTTAAATAATTTATCAAGTTATGAAACATTTGCGATATCATATCCAAATATTATATTAACAATAGATTTAAAACAGGACGAAAATATTATAAAATTTTACTGGAATTATATACAAGATGTGCTAACAAAATTAATATTATATTTTAATTTTAATGAAGGGTATTTTAACTATGACACAGACATATCAAAATGTCAAGTATATAAATCTAAATTAGAATCAGACCGCGAAATATCTAATGTAGAATTTTTTAATTGCGAACTAATGGGCGAGTTTAAATATTGTGTGTTTTTTAATTGTTTTATTTATAATAGCATGATATATAATTCCAATTTTAAAATAAATAATAAAATTATAAATTCAAAAATTATGAATTCTATATTGAATTATTCTAATACTGTTGATAATTCATACATAGATAACAAAAATACAATCGTCGATTGTAAGGTCAACGGAGGAGTAATAAGAAACGGAGTTATTGGAAAAAATTCTGAAATTTCTAAAAATACAAAATTTGTTCAATATACTAGAAATTTCAAGGATAATAAAAAAGATAATTTGATTTGAGGTTGCTCTTTGAATTACATTGAGCTACAAACTTCATAGGCATGTTCGTTCCTGAAGGAATGTCTTATTTTGACCTCTGCTTGCGTACTGGGTACCACCATCCTATATATTCTTAATCCATAATTTTTAGCAGCATTTTGATAATAGTTATCAGTTTTTCCTTATTTTTATATTGTTCGTTATGTTCATATAGAAAATGATTATATACTCATATAGTACAACCGAAATGTTTTAATAATAGTTCTTCCTGTTTTTTCGTGGGATATAAACGAAACTTATATGTTTTATGAATTTGTTCTATAATATTATATGTAATAAAAAAATTATTTTTTTATTACATATTTTAATTCTATTTTTTTGATTTTATATTTTTATCAAATTTAAAATAAAATGAATTCAGCACCAAATATTTGCTATTTCTCATAATAATTTATTTTTTTACAATGGATACCATTGCCATTCGTAATTTTCTAATTTATAATCTCCTTCTGTTTTGTTATTATCATTATAATATCTAGCAAATTTGTTCCACTTATCTTCTTTGTAATAATTGTCATATTCTATTTCAATATTACCTAATATTTTTATTTCTTCTAATGGATTATCAGAAAATGCATCTTTTAAAATTCTTCCTAATTTATCACATTGTGATAAATCTATTTCTTCAATTTGATTTTTATAAAAAGCTGTTTCCTCTATTGTTTTTAACACTGATGGAAATTTTATATCACGTATTGTATTTTCTGCAAAAGCATTACCACATATTGTTATTAAATTATCACATCCAGATAAATTTAATTCTTTTATCATATTTCGCGAAAATGCACTATCTCTAATAATAGATAATTTTTTGCAATTTGATAAGTCTAATTTTTTTATTTGATTTTCTTCGAACGCATAATCATATATAATATATATATTATTAGGTAGTTTTAAATCTTCAATTCGATTATCACTAAATACAGAATACTCTATTTCGTTTAAATTAATACAATTTGATATATCCAAATGTTTTATATTATTATGAACAAATGCCCTATTATAAATTTTATCTATAGATGATGGCAATTTTAATTCTACAATGCCACATCCAGAAAATGCTTCAATACGAATCTCTGTCAATTTTGTATTTTTACTTAAATCTAGTTGATAAATTGGCATATGTGAATATTCGTTATTATCAATAAATTCAACTGTATTTGGTATATCAACAGTACCGTTTGATTCATTTAAAGAATAACTGTGATCTTTAATATATTCTTCATAACTTTTAATTACGTTTTTCATATTGTTATTTTTTTTATTATATATATATATATTTTTTTTAAAAAAATATAATAACAAAAAAAAGAATTATTTTATGTATAATATGCATTTATATAAAAAATGAAAATTGATTGGTTGATAATAAAATAAAAAATTTTTACAATGGATACCATTTCCATTCATTATTTTCTAATTTATAATCGCCAGCTTTTTTGTTATTTTTATTATAATATTTGGCAAATTTGTTCCACATATCATCTTTATCATTATTATATTCAA
>Ga0255345_1004049_pt1 | contig 16492 bp, 13 predicted proteins | sample wastewater_treat_6_FD_192415 | JGI IMG/M metagenome (GOLD analysis project Ga0255345, IMG submission 192415) | Wastewater microbial communities from Lulu Island WWTP, Vancouver, Canada - plant20 | ecosystem: Engineered > WWTP > Wastewater > Unclassified | place: Canada: Vancouver, British... | reverse complement strand
TACAACCTCTTTCTTCAAGGAAATCAAAATTGGAAAATGGGTTTTTAAACCAATCGCAGGTATCCATACACTTTCCGAGTATGGTGAATTCCTATCTACTTCCGATGATCCGCAATTGCTAATTAGAACGTTGAGAGGGAAATTTTTGAGCGGTTTAGTAGAGATACGCTGCTTGCTTGACGGAGAGCAAGAAAAATACATTCTCCGTTTTTATTATGATATCGGTAACGGCTTCAATGAGCGGGACGCCTTTTCTATACAAGCAATAACAAACAAAGTATCGCGTGCCAAAGTAGAATTGCCAGCTGGAATAAGGGCAATGAGACTTGATCCAGGAGATAAACCGGGAAAAATCACTATCAAAACATTCGAACTAAAGAATATTACAACACTAAAAGTATTCCGTGACCTATGGATTGATAACAAATACAAGGTTAATAGCATTCAGAGCTTCTTCAAGATGACCGCCAAAGCATTTGGGGTAATCCGAAATGGAGGTGTCAGAGCCTTGGAAGACCGGGTTTATCCAAACATAAATGCGTCTTACCAACAATGGATTATCAATAACGAACCTTCAGATAGACAATTAGAAGAACAACGAAACATTAGTAGGGCATTGACATATCGCCCTCTTTTAAGTTTGATAATGCCGGTTTACAATACTCCTTTAGATATTCTTGAAGCAGCAATACGATCTGTTATAGCTCAAACATATAATCATTGGGAATTATGTATTGCTAATGGAAGCGCTGATTCAAAAGACATTATGGAAGTCTTAAGTTCTTTCGAAAAAAATGAACCTAGAATTAAGGTTATACATCTTGAGAAAAACTTGGGTATAGCGGAGAACACAAATGCAGCAATAAAATTGGCAAGCGGCGAATTCATTGGCTTTTTGGATCACGATGATCTTCTAGCACCCTTTGCTCTTTTTGAACTGGCAAAAGCATTACTGGACCACCCAAACATCGACATGTTTTACTCCGATGAGGATAAAATATCTGCAGATGGTCAAGAGCGTTACGGACCATTCTTTAAACCAGCATTTAGCCCTGATTATCTTCGAAGTATTAATTACATGCCACATTTTTTGGTCATTAAGAAGAGCCTTGGTGATGAGATAGGATGGCTTAATAATGGGTTTGATGGAGCTCAGGATTATGATTTGGTACTTCGTGCTGCAGAAAAAGCAATGTACATCGCTCATTGTCCTTGCATACTTTATCATTGGCGTGCGTGGGGCGGATCGACTGCTTTATCGACGAGTATCAAGGATTATGCTACACGAAGTGGCATTCATGCTATCCAAGATCACTTAGAAAGGATGAGAACGAGAGGGGTTGTTAACGAAGAGAAAATACCAACTACGTATCGAGTTATTTATAACCTGAATTCTTATCCCTTAGTCTCTATAATTATCCCAAATAAAGATCACGCCGATTTATTGCAGCGATGCGTTTATTCAATTTTACAAAATACGAGCTATAGAAATATTGAAATAATAATCGTCGAAAACAATAGCCAAGAAGAAATTACCTTTTCATTGTATGCGGAATTAAAGCAATTAGCAAACGTCCGGGTAATTCAGAATAACACTCAACCCTTTAACTTCTCCAATATAAATAATTATGCAGCAGAATTTGCAAAAGGCAAAATTCTGCTATTTATGAATAATGATTTGGAGGTAATTAATTCAGACTGGATCGAAAGAATGCTTGAGTATATTCAGAGGCCAGATATTGGAATTGTTGGTGCAAAACTTTATTATCCCGACAATACACTCCAACATGGTGGTGTTATTATAGGGATAGGTGGTTCTGCTGGTCATATTCATAAGCACGCTTCTCGCTCTTCAATAGGGTATTTTGGACGTTTAGTTTTTCCACAGAATCTCTCAGCCGTTACTGGAGCTTGTCTTATGATAAAAAAGTCTATCTTTGAAGATGTTGGAGGATTTGACCCGTCTTATCAGCTAGCCTTTGGCGATATTGATTTGTGTCTTAAAGTTCGTTCAAAAGGTTATTTAATTGTGTGGACACCTTATGCAGAATTATATCATCATGAATCTAAGACTCGTGGTTATGAGGATACCCCTGAAAAACAATCCCGGTTCGAGATAGAGAAGGTTAATCTTGTCAAGCATTGGAAAAATTTTTTAAACGAAGGAGATCCATATTATAATCCTAATCTTAGTTTGGATGATGAGGATTTTTTAATTGAACCATATGCTCGCTCACAACATATCCGAATTATGAAAGGTTTTTGAATTACTTTTATTTTATTATGAATAAATGAAAGGTCGGATTAAATGGAACACAATTATAAATGGAATATTATTATATTTCCTATTATTATATTATTGCTATGCTCATTTATGACTATCATAAAATTAAATGGCTCATCAATAGATATGTATAATTACAGGGCATATGAAGGAAACCTGGGGTGAGATCCTTGAAAATGATCCCGCGTATAATCAAAACTTATCGGTCGAAGGTATTGATTTTTTTTAGCATTTCCGCCAAGGACGAAAGTAAAAGGAGGAGGATATAATGAAAGAAAATTTATCAACCCCACCACTCACAAAGAGGTTTTCGTTATATTCCTCTCAAATCGTATTCTGTGCCATTCTGCTGATGTTCCTGATTACTACTTTTGTTCTGGGTACAAATCTTAAACCCGTTATTGTCCCTGATGAGCGTGTCCATTACATATTTATTTGGGAATTTGCTAAAACCTGGTCAATCCCGCAAGACAGTGAGGTTACTTACTACTCAGGTACATATATTACAGACCACCCCTATTTATTTTATTGGATCGGTGGACGTCTTGACAATTTATTTGAGCTGATCTCCCCGAACCATGAGATGATCGATCGAATAATATTCCAGCGCCATGTAAATTCAATTTACGCCTGTTTTACGGTTCTTTTCTGTTATTTGCTTTCTAGAAAACTCATTCATAATTCATGGTGGCAACTTCTTCCTCCATTCATGTTGATCAATACTCTGATGTTTGTTACTATAAGTAGTGGTGTAAATTATGATAATCTGTTAAATGCCTTGGTTTCGGGATCCTTATATTTTTTTGTCCGTTCATTGGATTCTGAGAATTACCTGGTTGACTCTTTAATCTGGATGGCATTAGGGGGGATGGCAGTACTAACAAAGGTTACGGCTCTGCCAGTTATTGGAGTTCTCGGTTTGTTCTGGATTTACCTGACAATAAAGAGAAAAACAAAGCTTACTATTAACCCGAGTAGAGGACTAAAAAATTTGTGGATAGTTCCTCTTATTATCATCATCATTCTTTCTGCGTCTTTTTATATTTCGAATTTATTAAAATACCAATCCATAGTGCCTGAATGCCAGGACTTCTTGGATGTATCAATTTGTAATAAAAATCCTCAGTTGCGGAGAGATGAACGGCTTTCAGCTGGAATAAACTTGAACCCACGTTCAGCAGTTGCTAATGGCTATCTAGATCCTATTCAATATGCTTTCTATTCCTGGCCGCGACTCATGGCCTTACGCACGTATGGGATTATGGGCCATAAATCATATTACCCGTATACCACTGGATATTTCCCGATACTCTTTCTATGGCTGATACTTATTGGAGTCAGAACAATAAGAACCTTTAATCTCTCTCACATATCGATTTTAGTGTCATGCATAACACTGACATTAATACATCTTGCTCTAAACTATAGAGCGGAGCTTTTATTTGGATTCGCTCATGTGGGAGTTCAAGGCAGATACTTATTTCCTGTTATTGGCGGTTTCTATGTTCTCACCACTCTAGGTCTGTCTGAGGCTAGGTCTCGGTTTATAAAGTATGGAACCTTAATCCTCACACTAATACTTTTTATTTATTGCGGCCCACTAAAGTTTGTTATTGGTTCACAAAGTTTTGCAGGATGGTTTAGATAAACACGGCGTGACGAATTTCAAAGATCCTATTCATTCGTAAAGAATTCTAGACCTTTTTTCAACTTACACAAGAATTCAAACCTATTCTATGCGCCACCATATGCTGAATATATGGCCTATTTGAAAAGTCCAGCTAATCCACCATACTGGCTAGAGAGATCACTTGAAGCACGCCTTGAAATAAGTGATTTCCTGTTCACTTTTTCATATTTGCTTCTCCCAATCGCGATGCTCCTCCTTATCGTTACCCAATGTAAACGATCTTCTACCCGAAATGCTTATCTGATAATCCTTGCAGGAACAGCTTTCTTGAACGCATTAATTCATTCTACCTTTGCCGCCATAGATAGGTATTTCTTTTTTGGATATCCACTGTTATTATGTTTGTGGATAATTATTGTGATAATGCTCTTGTCTGTTGTGAAGAGCACCATCCAAAAACAACAAAGCGGAGCCTAATCAGCGCGTTTTGCTACTGTCATAATCACTAGAGAGATCGCAACATTCAGCCATAAAACCAACGTATGAATGACCCTGAACGCCACTGCTACGCCCATAGCTGCGTCGCGCCCCATTGAAGGACTTAATATAAGGGTGACAATGCCTTCACTGACGCCCAGACCTGAGGGCGTAAACAAGCTCAGGAAGCCTCCAACGTAACCCGCAGGCCAGGCACTGGCTACCAACCACGGTGAGGTCGGCCAACCACCATAATTCATGTGCACAAGCCATGAGAAGGCAGCTGCAACAAGTGCCCAGCTCAAGGTTGCAGTAATTAATATTTTGAGCATAACCCCGGAAGATGGCAGATAGGTGGTTCCCTTAAAGAAACGAGCTCGCAGTTTTTCCAACCATGGTCGACCGGCTATAATTAGAGCTACTGGCACCAGAGACAACAACGAAAGTCCCCATCCAATGATTGGGGTCAGTCCAACTAAACCAACTATTAAACAAGCAGAAAGGTTGAGAAGCGTATTCAAAAAAATAATTAGGACCGTATCGGGTTTGGATATTTTTCTGGCGATAAGCAGACCAGCCAAACCAGCAAATCCCCAGACTTTCCCCGGAACAGCAGCTGCTACCTGTGAGAGATTTAGGGCATGGTAACTATCAAGCACAGAAAATGAATAACCCATCCCTCGAATCAGGATCGTGAAGGTGAAGACGTTTATAAAAATCGTAAGCTGAAAAATGAGCGCCATACCTGATAGTCGCAGCCATCCCACCTGATGGAATATACTAACAAAGCTGTCAAAATTATTCCAAATCCACCAAACAATAAAACTAACGATCCCAACCGTGACAATCTTTGTGATGACCGGACGCCATTTACGTAACCACGAAGTTTTCTGGGGTTGTTCTTGGGGCACCGATCCTGCCTCTTCGTGTTGATTTACAGATATAATTGATTGGTTCATGTGTTTCTAGTAGTTCCCGTTCTAAGTAGAATTTTGAAAAATTCTACTCGTTTACGCCTTGCGTTACGGCGTTCTTCCGCAATAATATCCTCAGGAATAATTAGGGTGCGATAAAAAGTCGGGGTGAAATCATATTCCCTTTCTAATCCCTCTGTCAAGGCGGAAAGGATTCTTTGGGCTACCTGGATATGTTCGTTCACCGATCGCACGTATTCTGGTCCTTTTAAAGCTTGGGTTCTTCGATATGGTTCGTCTTGGATAAGTTTTCGCAAATCCTCTTTAAATGTGTGAATATTTGTATTAACAATTGGGCAGGGCATGGGCACTTTTGAGTACTCGGGTAGGTAACGTGCCAGAACTGCACAACCGGAAAAAGCTGCTTCGGAGGCTATGCTTGCTATTGTAGTCGAATACAACTGATCAATAAGGATATCTGCCCGGCTTAGCAACTTACGCAGTTCGGTTGCGGGCATTTTTTCAATTTTTTGAAACTCAAAGGCAATGCCTTCCGACCTAAGTTCCTCAACTACCTGCAGGATCACGTCTGTTCCCTTAGCCTCGGGAACGCTTGGGGCATGCAGCACTAGCGGTATCTCAGAGAGTCGCGGCTGGTTCTGAAAGACTGAAAGATCGATGGGGACTGTTGCCCGATTGTAGGGCTTACTTAAAAGTTGTGAGTATTCAGGTTGTGAAAGGATCAGGTCGGCATACTTTTCAGCTGCGCGAACAGTGCGCAATTTGTCAAAGTATGAACCTCCGGCGCGCTCCCGAGCGAACGTGAAGAACGGTTCCATCTCATCCGCAACACCTAGCTGGGTCATTTCTTCTTTCAAGGCGTACCAATAACGAATGTCACTGCCCCAAAAGACACATACCAACTTTTTCCGCAGCAGTTTGAGCAGCGGGAAGATAAGGTAGGTTGGCAAGATAGCTGGCGCATAAATCACAAAAACATCGCAGTGTAAGCCTTTAATTGCCCTAAGCAAATTCTTGACGATGCGGAAGAGTTCTTTAATGCCAAGTTGGTGGCCAGAACCTGCAGGTCTTTCATCGATAACAACGTTATATTGGGTCTCCGGGTAAAAATAACTGCGGTTCCAGACGCAAGTGAAAGTCTCATGCCCAAGAGCGCGAAAACCTTTGGCATAATTTTCGGTAACATTAGCAATATCGGTCAAACCGATAAAAACACGCATAAAGAAGGCTCGGTTTATCTGATTGTCTTTAGGAAGGCAATAAACTTATCATGGTCAATCGCAAAATTACCCGAGACCCTCTGATGCTCATTGACATTTCTTGTTACAACAGCCCCGATAGTGATCGAAGCTCCTTTTTGTATTGTAACTTCACTTGAGACACAAGCACCTGGACCAATCCAGACATCATCTCCAATTGTTACTGATCCCGCTATCATTGCACTAGCAGCAATCAGGCACCGATTACCTATCTTTGAATTATGATCTATGTAGACAAGATTGCCTAATTTTGTCTCATTCCCTATCGTAGTGAAACCACCAAAAACAGAACAATTCACACAACAATTAGCCTGGATTTCAACATCATTTCCAATCTTTACACCACCAGCATGCTCAATTGATAGAATTCCCTCGGGAACGCGGGAGAATTCAAACCCAGGTGAGCCAATTACTGAGCCAGCCCTTATGATAGAGTTATTTCCGATGATCGTGCGTTCCATCACAGCTACACCTGGTTCAATTACCGTATTTTCTCCAATGTGAACATTCTTCTCTGCTATAAATGACTTTGGGTGTACCTTGGCTCCAGCCTCAATGATCGTATCAAAATCTCGCCAATAAAAATCAGTATTTGTTGCTAGATGGTTGTGTAAAGTATAAAAAACTTTGCGAGGATTATCAGCAATGAGTATACCCATCTGGGCTGGAATTCTTTCCGCCAGAACTTCGGTTGTTATCACTGCGGTAACATAATTATTCGCTTCCAAAGCTGAAAGGTATTTCTCATTTTCAATAAATACCAATAAATTCAGTGTGTTATAGGATACCAAACCTAAATTTGTAAACTCGCTCTCTCTAACAAGCTTACATCCACTGATTATTTCTAATAATTGGCTTAAGTTCATCCGGAGTCCCTCGTTACAATAATTGGTATAAACCCTGATATGTAGGGTCAGTAGAATTTTTAATCACAAGTTCTGCGCATTTAAGTCCCATTACATGGAGATCGATGATCGGTCTAGGGCCCAAGTATGCAAGTGTTCTGGACATACGCCTCGGGCAAGAATTGTCCTGAGGATGTACTCGAAAGCCCGCATTTTTTAAGGAAACAGTATCAACCCAACCGATATATGGAATTATTGTGATATGTGGGTTTAGTTCCATTAATTTTTCAATAGGCATTGGAGAGTTTGGACCAATGACCAAGTCATCGTTTTTGAAATCTGCGATAATTATTGCGTCAGCATCCTTCCAAATTTGTTTAGGTACCTCGGAGATTTTATCAAAAACGTGTACACTGTCGGCGTAATTTGTCAGGAGTTTATTAACTTCGAGCCCAAATAAGTCCTCACTGATAATGATAATTCGGCTCCGAAATATCTCAATCTCAGCTTCCAGTAGCAACTTTAGGCCTAACCATCCGGTATAGCCAAAAACGTTTGACAGTGGAAAATGCTCATTAGTGGCAACCACTTTTACTCCTCGCCTGTGACAAGCTTCTAGGTCCAAATCGCTATGTCTAAATTCCCAAGCTTCGAACATTAAAGGAATTACAGATCCGATTTTCATTACCTGGATAATTTCTGCACTAATAGGGCGGACAAAGTTAAGGTTGGTCACAATATCTGCATTGCGAAACCAATTGAGGTCTCTTGTCGTGGAGAGAGAAAATTTATATTGGGGTAACCCGGCTTCTCTAATTAAGGCGAGCAATTGCTCTTCGACTTCAAGGTAAGATCCATAAGGGGAATCTTTAGTAAGGGAAAAAACGCGATCTGCACCTGCCAAAAGTGCGATAATTGGGGTTGAAGCAAAGTATCCAGCAGCACCTTCCGTCAGTACAGAATAACCCTCTAAATTCAACTCTAAGCGATCAAGGGATTGATGTATTAGCCTTATTAAGGAAGCATTGCTATATGTAGTAGACATAATAAGTAAAGTGATAATTTCTTACAATATGCCAGCTCAAAGGTATTGGATTGAACGATACAAAGCATCCTTGATAAAATCTAGGTCTTGTTCCGTAAGCTGAGGATATAAGGGCAAGGTTATCGACTTAGTAAATGCGACATGAGAGTTAGGCAATTGGCCAGTTTTGTAATGATAGTCTCTCTGGAAGAAAGGCTGGTCATGCAGAGCATATGTGCCCAATGTGGCTTCAACGCCATTAGCTTTCAGGTTATTTATGGTCGCATCACGGTCGATACTTTGATCAACCAGGACTACGTAAGATTGGTAAATATGTCCGCCCCATTTAGGTTCCTTGGGCAGAGTAAGGCCAGGAATGGGAGCCAACCTTTCGCTCAGGCGGGCCGCCATAGCACGCTTCTGATCGATGATCCATTGTAGTTTCTCCATTTGGGCAACACCAAAGGCACCCTGCACATCACTAAGACGATAATTGAAACCGGCTTCAACAAACTCATACCAGTTACCCACGCGTACGCCGCCATGACTACGAAGCAACCTGATTTTTTCCGCCAGATATTCATCGTTTGTGGTGATCATCCCACCTTCGCCCGTAGTGATTGCCTTCCGTGGATGAAAACTAAAGCAACCCATCGTAGTGAGATTACCACAATACCGGTCATAGTATCTTGTACCGATTGATGTAGCAGCATCTTCTACGACAGGAAGCTTATACTGTTCTGCTATTGCGTTGATCAGGTCATAATCAGCAGCGCAGCCAAAGGCATCAACCACCATTATAGCGCGAGTCTTATCGGTCACGAGTCGTTCGATCTCGGCAGGGTCAAGCGTCATCGTATCCATGTTGATATCAGCTAGAACTGGCACAGCCCCTAATTGAACCACTACGTTTGCAGTTGCTGGAAAGGTAAAGTCTGACACTATGACTTCATCTCCTGGTTTGATCCCCAACACAACCAAGGCAAGGTGCAGGGCAGTGGTACAAGAGCTCATGGCAAAGGCATATTTACTGCCAATAAGCGAAGTAACTTTATTCTCGAATTCGGCAACCTTTGGTCCTTGGGTAAGGTAGCCACTTTTGAGCACTTTCGCTATCTCTTCCAATTCACGTTCATCAGTGTAAGGTATATTAAGGCGGATCATGGGCTTATTCATGTTTTATGTACCAATCAATCGTTTCTGCGAGGGTATCTGGATCGATAGATTTAACTTCATAACCAGTCAGCTGTTTCAGCAGTTTTGCGCTTCCGCACAATCTTAGCACCTCCCCGGGGCGAGGATCTGAATGATACCGTGGAAAATCCGGTTTACCCATCACACGAGCAATCAGGTCAACCAAATTATTGATGGTTGTCTCTTTGCCAGAAGCAACGTTCACGGTTCTTCCTCGCGTTTCTTCATTTTTGATAATACGAACCATTGCTTCAGCTGTACTCTTGACAAAAATGAAATCCCGGCTCTGCTCACCATCTCCAAATATCTCAATTGGAATTCCCTGTTGAATACGGTTTATTATGATGGGAATGACCCCCGCATAACTGCCTTTGTTCTGCCTCGGCCCAAAATTATTGAATGGTCTTACAATTACCATATCAATCCCGTATGTCCGTAAATAAGACTTAACAATATGTTCACCAGCGGTCTTGCTGGCGGCATAGGGGGTGCGAGGGTTCAAAGGATGATCTTCATCCATCGGTGCATAAAGAGCTGAGCCGAGTGCTTCTGAAGATGAACAGTAAAGCAATGTACCCACATAACCTTGGCGCACTAACTCGCAGGAAGTTGTTACTAAACCAACATTGTTTTCTATCGTCCAGGTGGGAAATGTGAGCGAAGTAGGAAGCGGAACCGTAGCCATGTCAAATAGCACATCAATTTTTTCCATCTTGGCTATCTGGAGCATGACACCTAAATTCGCAGCATTCACACGATAGATTTTTAAGTCTGGGTAAAGGCTTTTAGCTTCTGCCAAGTTCTCTTCTGACCCAAGAAAGAAACTATCAACCACGATAAGACTGTTTGGTTTCTCCTCTATAAGGCGATCGACTAGATTACTTCCAATGAAGCCAGCGCCACCAGTGACCAGAATATTTTTTCCTTGTAATTCCATAGAACCTTCTCAATCTATTTTAATATTGGCGCCTTTCGCGTGGAACAGACAGGCTTCCTTTGGATAATCCCTTGTTATAGTCCATATCGAACCACATTGCAAACAATAAGAACTGCAGACCTGTGATTACTAGAAAAATTGCCATAATTGTGCTTGTCGCCTGCACAGGTCCTTCGAATATTCTGAAACCCAAAAGATATGCGCCGAAAAAGAAACCAATCAAGAAAAAGATGTACCCAAAAATGTAGAAAAACACTAGAGGATGAAAGTCACGAATAATATATTTTTGAACCATCCGATATATAAATAGCCGACGAAGCAGGAAATAGAATTTTGGAATCACAAAAATCGATTTAAAGCCGGATTTTTCACCAATATGGTAGACGGGTTCGATTGGTACATCCCAAACCCTGAAATTATAAATATTTAATTTGACAAGCATATCATTTGGCATACCATAGCGCTTATAGATCTCATCCAGGTTGAGCGTTTGCAATACTTTTAGATTGGCAACTGTGTAACCAGTTTGAGAATCTGCAATATGCCAATACCCTGAAGCAATCTTTGTCAACAGGGACAAGGCAGAATTACCCAGGTAACGTGCACGAGGGATCTTGTGCCAGGCTTCGCCTGTAAACAAGCGGTTACCCTTGGTGTAGTCAGCCTGACCATCAACGATTGGGTCTAATAAAGCTGGGAGGTCCTTCGGGTCCATTTGGGCATCACCAGCCATGACTGCGGTACAGTCAATTTCATGATCACGCGCCCATTTATATCCTTCAGCAATTGCACCACCGACACCCTGGTTTACCAGCAAATCGATTAAAACAACTCTGCAAGGCTGTTTTTCAGCATAGCTTCGGACTATTTCAGCCGTTTTGTCTGTGCTTTTATCATTAACAACTACAATATGGTCAACAAAATCGGGCATTGTTTCAATGACGCGACCAATTAATTTTTCTTCGTTATAGGCTGGGACAACTACTGCAACGGTTTTTTCTCGATACATAACTCATGCCTGGGAGGTATTCAATTGACCAAAGCCCAGTGCATGATATTGCAGTCCTGCCTGAGCCGCTTGAGATGGTGTAATTATTCGGCGCCCATCCAAGAAGATTGGGTGCCTTAGGGACTCTGCTATGCGCTTAAAGTTCAATGTCTTATATTCAGAATGTGCCACCATGACGATGACGAGATCAGTCCCTTGCACAACTTCATAAACATCGTGCTGATATGGTTGAACAAATGGATCGTGGACTCTTATTTCGCCGACTCTTGAAGCAAGTACATTGATAAGCGCTTCGGAAGGGCTGTTGCGGGTGTCATCACTATCCTCTAGGTAAGCATAGCCGAGAATTGAAACTACAGACTCATTTTCACGTATTCCCATTTGGTTTATCAGGGAGAGCGCCTTTTCGGCCATATGTTTTGGCATTTGATCATTAACTGCGCGTGCAGCAGGAATGAGGACCGGGTCAAATTTGCCTTGGGTGCCATAGGCAAGAAGCCAGGGATCCTTAGGAATGCAATGCCCCCCAACCCCAGCACCGGCTAGTAAAACATTTCGACCTGGAGATTTATTGACTAATCTGCGTACTTCAAGGAAGTCCCCACCCGATGCTTCACATATAAGTGCCAGCTCGTTAGCAAACGCGATATTTACGTCCCTGTAGGCATTTTCGGCTGTTTTTGTCAGCTCAGCAGTGATAATATCTGTTGAATCAAGGTCTGCTTCAACGATCTTGCTATAAAACCTCACCATCACTCGGGCTACTTCTGGTGATTCGCCTCCACATACGCGGCTCATTTGAGTCAGGTTTGACAGCAATTTCCCTGGCATGACTCGCTCTGGGCAAGCACCAATATGAAATGGTTCAATGGCGCGCATTTGGGCTGCTTCGGATAATATAGGGTTAACTGTATGTGCAACTGTGCCAGGGGCAACTGTCGACTCAATTATGACTAATGCCCCGGGTTTCGCAAATTCTCCCAGAGAAGTGCATGCGCTCCGTAAGGCCTGGTATTGGGGATTATGCTGATCGTCTGTTGGTGTTTCTACATCGACCAAAATGATGTCAGTTTGCTCAAGGGGATGATAATCGGTACCGGCTTCAAAGTTGCCAGATTTCACAACTTGTTTGAGAAGTTCAGCCAGACCAGGTTCTTTGCCTTCAATCGGGTTATTCCCCGCATTAATACACTGCACTCGGTCCTGCTTCAGATCGATCCCGATGACATGAAAACCTTTGGAAGCAAACATTGCCGCGACGGGCAGACCAACATAACCAAGACCAATCACGGCAAGTACAGCTGTTTTGTCTTCAATCTTATTCTCAAGAGATTGGAGTTTGAGGATGGTTTCTGAATTAGCTACCATAAGTGGTATCGATAATCCTCCGTTCCGTTCCAGATTGCACAATTGCCTTAGCGAGGTATAGTGCTCGTAAGCCATCTTCGCCGCTCACCGCGACAGGCATATCATTTACGATTGAATTTATGAAAGCTTCCTGCTCTGCTCTGAGTGGCTCTTTTCGTGCAACCATTTGCCGGATCATTCGACCCTCGCGAACCCCTTTTAGAACTCGAAGGGAATCCCATTCACTAGTGTGAGACACAGGATTTTCAAAATAATATAGGTCTTGCATCAAGTAATCACACCGCACCAATCCACGTTCACCAGTAACGATAAACTCGCGAATTTTTGTTGGTGTCAACCAATTGGTTGTCAGAGTGCCAACCAAACCTCCTGATAAACGTAAAAGTGTTACAGCTAGGTCTTCATATTTACTATGAATGTGTTTTTCTGTCTCCGCATATATTCGCACAACTTCTTCCTGGGACACAAATCGCATGATATCCAGATCGTGCACTGCCAAATCAATAACTACGCCTACGTCACCGATACGGGCAGGGAATGGACCTTGCCGACGAGCGTCCATCTGAAAAATACGGCCTAACTCTCCTTCGGCAATTAAGCTTTTAAGCGCAATAATTGCTGGGTTGAATCTCTCGATATGACCAATACACAGTTTTACATTATTCTTCTTGGCAGCGTCAATGATTTCCTGACCCTCTTCGACCGAATAAGCAATTGGTTTTTCGATTAGAAGTGGAATACCACGAGCGAGAATCTCAAGCGCCATTTCATGATGGTACACAGTCGGAACAGCTAACGTGACGGCTTCAGGCTGAACTTCATCCAACATTTTGCGATAATCGGTGTAATAAGCCGTGCTGTATTTGTGGGCAACTTGCTGAACCTTTGCCTCATCAACATCAGCGATACCAACGAGGTCCGCCTCAGGCATCTCCCAATTGACACGAGCATGATTCACGCCCATAGAGCCAATCCCAATGACCGCGGTTTTGATGCTCATAGTTTATTCACCTGGTGGACAATAAACTCCAGATCTTCTTGACTGACTTGTGGATGAACGGGAAGAGAAATCACTTCTTTCGACATTCTTTCAGTAACTGGAAGAGAAATATCACCGAACATAGCGCGAAAATAACTTTGTTGGTGGATTGGAATAGGATAGAAAATACCCGTTCCTACACCAGCATCGTTTAGCTGCTTTACAGCTGCATCGCGATCTCTTCCGCCGGTTAACCGAATAGTGTATTGATGCCAAACATGTTCATAACCTGGTTTCACCTTTGGAGTGACTACACTGGTGATGTGTTTATTCAAATAATCAGCATTAGTACGCCTTTTTAATGTAAAGTCATCCAGTCGATGTAACTGTGCGATCCCGATTGCTGCTAACAAGTCTGTCATTCGGTAGTTGTAGCCTATCTGCTCGTGGTAATAACGTACTCTCATGCCATGATTTCTAATAAGTCTGACTTGATCGGCTACTATATCATCATTTGTTGTTACCATGCCACCTTCACCAGACATGATGTTTTTAGTCGCATAGAGTGAAAACGCGCCAGTTCCAAAACTCCCAGCAACCTTCCCTTTGAACTTAGCCCCCACCGCCTGACAGGCATCCTCAATCACGGCCAGGTTATGTCTCCGGGCAATATCCATGATTGTATCCATGTCACAGACATATCCGTAAAGGTGGACGGGTAAGATCGCTTTAGTCTTCGATGTAATTGCTGCTTCAATCAGGTTTGGGTCGATATTAAATGTATCCGGCTCAATATCGACAAGGACCGGTTTGGCACCACAGAATAAAATACTGTTAACAGAGGCAATAAAGGTAAACGGGGTGGTGATGACCTCATCATCTGGTTTTATACCATGCGCTAATAAGGCGGCGTGCAGTGCGGATGTCCCGTTTGTGGTTGCAATCGCGTGTTTGGTTCCACACATCTCTGCAAATTCTTCTTCAAGTTGAGCGACTTTTGGGCCCTGGGCAAGCATTCCGGAATTCAGGACTTCCATAACGAGATGTTTTTCTTCCTCACCAATAAAGGGCTTTGAAATAGGAATCATATGCGCCTCCTAGCGCTGAATCTTCAAATGGAATGACACTGGGATATCAAATTGCTCCCCACATGAGGAGCATTTATAACAAACTGAATCTTCACTTGAAGATTCTACTACCGGTTGGGCTTTAGTGCCACAGGCGCACACAAAACCGACCAAGCGAGCTGGATTGCCAACAACGAGCCCATGGGCGGGAACATCGCAAGTGACCACAGATCCTGCGCCGATCATAGCCCATTCACCAATAGTATGACCGCAGATGATCGTGGCGTTCGCACCAATCGAGGCTCCATATTTAATAAGTGTTTCACTAATCTGCCAATCTGAAGCGTCTTTAAGGCTACCATCTGGGTTAATAGCACGAGGATGCAAGTCATTGGTAAAGACACAATATGGACCACAAAAAACACCATCCTCTAGGGTGACACCGTGGTAAATTGAGACGCCGTTTTGTATCTTTACATTATTGCCAATCTTCACATAGGTATCGATATACACACCTTTACTAAGTATGCAACATCGCCCGAGCTCAGCCCCTTCACGTACCTGGCAATGCTGCCAGATCTTTGTGCCTGTTCCGATGATTGCATTATCTGACACATCTGCACTTGGATGTATATAAACGTTGTTAATCATCGTCCTCCTTCCATTTCAATAAAACGCAGAGATTATAACATATCTTAAGAGGGTGTTGAAAAACAAGTTTCAAATTGTAATGGCAAAGTGATAATGTCCTAAAGTAGCAAAATAGAAATGTCCTAATTATGATTAGGAGCTATGAAATGGACAATCGAAATGACAAGTAAGGAATTAGCCCGGAAAACAGAAGTAGAACGGGCGTTGGATCACCGGATCACCCAAAAGGAGGCAGCAGAGAGGTTAGGGATAAGTGAACGGCAGTTTCGGCGCATTTTGCGCAGATATCGCCAGGAAGGAGATGGTGGATTAGTATCGCAGAAGCGCGGGAAGCCCAGCAACCGAAAAACAGACGAGAGAACCCGAGAGTTGGCGAGAGAATTTATTTGTGACCCCATGATGAAAGGATTTGGGCCAACCTTGATGACAGAGAAACTCGAGACAAAAAAGGGTATTCGCTTGAGCAAAGAGACCGTTCGTCGGCTGATGGTTGCAAGCGGTGTCTGGAAAGTAAAAACCAAGAAGAAAAAAGAGCCACACTATAGCCGTCCTCGGCGGGAGCGTCGCGGAGAGTTGGTGCAAATCGATGGTTCTGAGCATGCCTGGCTGGAAGAGCGAGGACCCAAAGCCAGCTTGTTAGTTTTTGTAGATGATGCCACCAGTGAGATCTTAGCGGCAGAATTTGTGCCTGAAGAAAGCTTTTTTGGCTATGGAGACCTGTGTAAACGTTACTTTAGGGAGCACGGTCTTCCCATTGCCTTCTATAGCGATCGTTTCAGTGTATTCCGCGACAATCACAAGGAAAATGTCAGCAAGGAGCCTGTTACTCAGTT
>Ga0255345_1004024_pt1 | contig 16549 bp, 16 predicted proteins | sample wastewater_treat_6_FD_192415 | JGI IMG/M metagenome (GOLD analysis project Ga0255345, IMG submission 192415) | Wastewater microbial communities from Lulu Island WWTP, Vancouver, Canada - plant20 | ecosystem: Engineered > WWTP > Wastewater > Unclassified | place: Canada: Vancouver, British... | reverse complement strand
TAAATTTTTAAACAGTAAGGTCCTGTCAGCTCCGGCTGTAAAAATGATCCGGACTGGTCTCCGGCCCCGACCGTTGTCCTCCTTATTTACAGTTAACTGATTATCTGAGTACAATATCCTTAATAATCTCGCTTCCGGCTTTCCTGTTCAGCTTTCTGACCAGCTCCTGCCTCAGCATCAGCAGTTCATTCCTTACCACCGGAGAACTCAGGTAAACGTACAGGATTCCGTCCCTTATGTAGAGCTTCTTTGTCCGGGAGGCTACTGCCTTTCCCGTGATTTCCTCCCAGGAGCTGATCAGTGTTATCTCGCCAAGCCCCCTGCCGAGCTTCATGGCCTCTATATAATCCTGAATAGCTTCCGCGAGCGATATGGTCTTACTTCGTCTCACTGATTCTTATACCGTTATGTATCTCCTCGCCTATCCTGTTGTCTTTTATTACGAAAAGCTTGTAATCCGTATTATGCGTTGCCAGTATTTCCCTCAGCCTGCTCTCATGGGTATCGGTAATCAGAATCTGTCCGAACCTGCTGTTGCCGACCAGACGTATTATCTCTTCAACACGTTCCGCATCAAATTTATCAAAAATATCATCCAGGAGAAGTACCGGGGGTATCCCTGATTTGCGCCTGATATATTCGAATTTTGAGAGTTTCAGGGCTACCAGGTATGATTTCTGCTGGCCCTGTGATCCCAGCAGTTTTACCGGATGGCCATCCATTTCCAGGATAAGGTCATCCTTGTGGATCCCTACTGTTGTATATCCAAGGAAACTGTCCTTGTCGAGAGAATTCACAAGGGCATCTGCAAAATTCCCCTCTGACAGGTGAGACCTGTAGGCGAGCCTTACTGTTTCCTTTCCGGATGAAATCATGGAATAATACTCCCGGAAAACCGGGATGAGTTCGTTCACCACATCAGCACGCTGGCGGTGGACATATTCCCCGTATTTTACCAGCTGGGCATCCCAGATAAGTATTGTTTCCCTGTCAGATTTCCCTGAGGCACTGAATTCCTTCAGCACCTTGTTTCTCTGCTGAAGAGCCTTGTTGTATTTCAGTACCGAATCGAGATACTCCGGATCATACTGGCTTATTATCTTGTTGAGAAAGCGCCGCCTCTCCTCGCTGCCTTCTGATATAAGGATGCTGTCGGCAGGAGAAATCATAACCACCGGAAACTTCCCGACATGATCCGAAAGTTTCTGATACTCCTTTCCGTTCTTTTTCATTATCTTCTGTTTCTGTCTCTGGAAAGCACAGTAAATCTGATCTTCTTCCCCGTTTTTCACGAACATGCCGTTTATGATGAAGTAGTCCTCTCCGTGATGAATAGCGATACTGTCGATGGCATTGAAGAAGCTTTTTGTCAGGGACAGATAATGAACCGCATCAAGTATATTTGTTTTCCCGACACCATTGTTTCCCACAAAGCAGTTTATCCTCGGGGAGAAAACCAGTTCCGCATGTTCATAATTCTTGAAATTGGTAAGGGATAATGATTTAAGATACATCAGACTAACGCGGTTAAAAAATATTGTTGATGTCACAAAATTAACAAAAGAATCGCACTTCGGCAGATGAAATGATTACCATGCTGTAAATCATCATAATCATGCATTAATCAGGGATTTTTGTTTTTTAAAGTATTTGTTTTAAAATAATTTGAAATAGACTACTTTTGCGGTGGAAAAATTCAAAGCTAATTTTTTAATCTGATATGGCAAAGAAATCGAAAGGCGCTCCGGACCGGATGAAGAATGTTGAAGAAACGCTTACAAAAACCGAACAGTTTCTTGAGGAGAATTATAAAATACTTAGCATAGTACTTGGAGTAATTGTAACCCTGGTGGTTATTTTCTGGCTGGGAAGGATGTATATCAACAAGAGGAATGCTGAAGCCCAGTCTCAGATGTACCAGGCGGAAAGATACCTGGAAATGGATTCCCTTTACCTTGCCCTCAACGGCGACGGCAACTACCTGGGTTTTCTTGACATAGCAAATGATTACAGGTTCACTCACGCCGGCAACCTTGCACGCTACAGTGCAGGCATATGCTATCTCCACCTCGGGCAGTTCGACGAAGCCATAGAGATGCTGGGGAAATACAAGAAAAGGGATAAAATAATCGGATCCCTTGCCATAGGTGCCACAGGTGATGCCTATGTGGAACTGGGACAAGTAGAAAAAGGCATATCGAAATACCTTGAAGCTGCAGCATATGCTGAAAATTCATTCAACACCCCACTCTTCCTTATGAAGGCCGGTGAGCTGTATGAGCTGGACGGCGATTACGCGAAAGCTCTCAAACTGTATGAAAGGATACAGGATGAATATCCTGAAAGCACCGAGGGAAGTTCAGTTGAAAAATACATTGCACGGGCGAAGCTTCTGATGAAATAGCATATGGCCACAGCCAACCTATCAGCATATGATCCTGCCGTGATTCCCGATGCCTCAGACATGAGGATAGGTATCGTGGTTGCAGACTGGAACAGTGAAATAACACATTCGCTGCTGGAAGGTACCAGAAACACTCTCATGAAACACGGGGTAAAAGAGGAAAACATCATTGAAAAGCATGTGCCCGGAACTTTCGAGCTGACATTCGGAGCCAGAATGATTGCAGAAAACCATAACCCCCATGCCGTTATCTGCATCGGATGTGTAATACAGGGAGAAACGCCGCATTTTACCTATATCTGCCAGGGTGTTACCCAGGGTATCACGAGGCTTAATCTGGATTATGAAATACCCTTTATTTTCGGGGTCCTGACAACAGATACACTTCAGCAGGCCGCCGACAGGGCCGGCGGGAAACATGGCAACAAAGGTGATGAGGCAGCAGTTACCGCCATTCGGATGGTCTCCCTGATGAAAGAAAGCAAAACGGGTTAATCTTCTTCTTTCCTGACAAATAACGGCTGATCCGCTAATTGAACTGATCTTCCCCGCCGAAGAAAAACCCGTAAATACTTCTCTCTTTTCAATAAAGTTATTACACTCTTTTATTCATCAATAGATCGTTAAACTTTAGAGTTTATTGATTCCTTTCAAATGTATATATTTGATTATGAATGGTTTATTAAAATATTCTTTGTCTGGTAATACATTGATACTTAGCTTTTTATAAAAACATAATGTACTTTTAATTCATGATATTCATGATATTCCTGAGTCAGCATAACATGCCGGATAATCAGCATGTTGGTGTACAGCCGGCACCGCGCATTATTCGTCCGAGCCATGCATAAAGGGTACCCCAGCCCGCCCATGCAGCAGCTGCAGCCAGTTTACACGGCAAGCCGCCAAAGATGAGGGCAATCAACGAAATTACAGGGGCAATTACGGCTACAATCCACCACAACACGCAATGAACAGTTCTCATTATTCTGCACGGAGTGAACCTTGAACAGAAAATCACCCAAAGAACAAACAATGCAATACCAATACCTCCGAGAACTGTACCTGCAATCCACAGCCAGGGTATACTCAGGCACAAACCGGAAATTATTCCCAGGGCGCCGATACTGAACAGGGAAACTGCAGCAACCAGCAATCCGGCGCAGAAATTGAAGCTACCACCATCTGACGGCCTGTCGGGCACGCAGTTACCATTTGCATCCCTGTGCTGTCCGGGAGGACAATCCGGTGGTGTGTCCGGAACGCATTTGCCGCTTGCATCCCTGTGCTGTCCGGGAGGACATTGAATGCAGGAATGGGTAATGGTAACATTAAGGGACTGGTCCGGGCAACCGGGGGATTTGAGTGTCAGTGCCGTTACACCGCCGGGAGCAGACCCGGGCGCATAAGTATGCAGAACCTGTGGCAGTGAAGTGGTGGCGGATGTTCCATCATGAAATGACCACTCGAAACTTACAGCGGCATTATTTGGATTGGATACCTGTGCCGAGAAAATCCAGGTACAGGGATCATCCGGTTTTTGCGACGCATTTAGCGGACCTGTCAGCTGGGGGCAGCAGGCAGGTATGATGAATGACCTGGTGTCGGTTGGCATGCAGGATAACAGATCAATTCCGGGAATAATGGCAACAACGGCTATGCTGTAACTGCCTCCGGCAACGAACTGTACCGCAGACGGATTTCCGGTGGATACATCAGTCCAGGGGGTACTTGTATCTGTATTCGGCTGGCTGGTGGATCGCCTGTACTTTTTGTTATTAGAACCGTTGAGTGTCCACAAATAAGAGGAAGGGACTGTTTTTGTACAATCATCTTCCGGCCAGGTCAGGGTCGCCGTAAAATCAGCTTTTGCAGAACCCGGTGCACATCCGGAAATGGCAGGCTGTAATAGTGTTACATCCGGACAGCATAACGGAGGTTCGCCCTTACATGGATCGATAGTTACAGGAACATCTACCGGCATACAGCCTGATGGCAGAATGACATCCAGAGTGGCAGTATAAGTCACAGGACCCGATGCACCTACAGGATATTCTACAGTCTGATCCGCCAGGGCCCCATTGTTTGTGACTGTGAAAGCCGGTCCGAAAGGCATATTACTATTGGGAAATTTCCATTGCATAGCAACCCCTGCTGACGGAACATTGCCGGCAGTAGCATGAAAAGTGACACTCCTTTTTCCGTTGACACACGGTCCGGGAGGATCTGCAGTAACATTCACTGAAGGGCAATTACCGCAAGTAAGCTGCATATCAAGGGTGACAGCCGAAGAACCAGGCTGTCCCAGGCCGCACCAGGCCACTACTTTTATAATCTCTCCGCATTCGCAGCCTTTGTCGTTTGAAAGAATAGCTGACCAGTTGTGTGTTCCTCCGGTCGGAATGTTTATCTGAACCGGATTTGCGGTACAGCTGGAAACAACCTGAACAATTTCGCACCCGGTTACTTCACCTTCCACTAATATCTGTGAAGGCGGGTTGCCACCGGCTCCCGTTACAGTTAGATTGCTGATTGCCATAGTAATCTTGATTTAAGTTTTACATATGGTCTGCCGCATATTAAATGGTGATTATTAATCTACGATAGATCCTGATTAATTGTATATATAAACAAATGAGGAAAAATGTTTGTTCGGGATGCGGATGATTTTTTCATCTCTGGCATAAAGTCCGGTACGGGCAGTAAGTGCATTTACTCCAGGCTTTTTCAGTCATGGTAAATGCTTCCGAATTGCTGAATATTTTCTCCAGCAATATTTTCAGACCGGTAAGAAATTCTTCTCTTATTATATGGTAATCATTAACTGAACGATCAGGTTTTAGCCGCAGCATTTCAGAGGGATCCTTGCCCGGATCTTTCCTGATTTTGTAAATAGCCGGGAAAAGTCCTGCATCAGGATTTTTAGAAAGATACGCCTCGCAATAGATCAGTGTCTGAAGCCAGCCGTCAAGATCCCTGTTCCTGTCTTCTTCGAAAAGCTCTTCCGTGGAAGCTATTGCATCCCTGACAATGCCGGTCTTGTAGTCAATTATCCTGACAATTCCCTGCTTCATGTCAATCCTGTCAATCCTGCCTCCGGTTAAAAGGCTCATTTCATGGCAGGCATTCACTTCAATCCTGAAGTCATGAAAATCTTCAAACGACAGGATTGTCAGCGGAGCATACATTTTATCCCTTTGCAGGATCCGTTTAACGAAAACCACCAATACTTCCCTTATGATCAATTCGTTTCCCGATACAGGAAAATCATTTTCAGATCTGAAATTTTCTTCTATTGCCTTGTCAATGGCACTTTCAATAAGCTGCCTGTTCCTGAGCATTGCTTCTGTTTCATCAGGGTCAAGAACCCTTCCCGCATATTTTTCGTAGAGATTGCGTATCGATTCATGCAGCAATGTTCCGAGCATGGCAGGATCAATGTCTTCAGTAATCACTTCCTTTTCCCGGAGGTCGTTCACATACCTGTAGTAAAACTTCATCCTGCAGTGCAGCCAGGTATTGATGGCTGACGGGGAAATATAATACTTTCTCCCGGTCTCGGTTTTGGTCTTGCTCCTGCCCTTATCATCAATAACGGAAGTTCCGGAAGTTCCGGAAGTTCCAGCAATTACTGACGGTCCGCAAAAGCGTTCAACAAGCCGCCGGGTATGTTCCTCTGTTCTTTCAACTGTCTCACTGAGTGGTTTCAGGCTTTGAATACTGAAGCTGTGACCGCTTATTTCCGGTACCGGTCCGCCGCCATATTTCATCTGCTGGAGGAAGCGGCTTATTTCGCCGCTTTTCAGACCCTCGGAATCAGAATTATAAATGAATGTCACGTTTTCCGACCTGTGCAGCAGCCTGAAAAAATGATAGGCGTATATTGACTCCTGGTGATTTACGGATGGCAGGCCAAAAGCCTCCCTGAGACTGAAGGGAATGAATGATGAGGAAGTGCTGACTGCCGGAAGCACCCCTTCATTTACTGACAGCATGATAATATTTTTGAAATCAAGTGTCCGTGATTCAAGTATTCCCATAACCTGGATACCGGAGAGAGGCTCCCCGGTGAAAGGCAGCGACTGTTTGCTGAGTATCCTGTCAAGTATCCTTATCCAGGTATTCAGAGCCGGTTTTATCCCCGTATTTTCCGCAGCTGCGTCTATACGGTTAAGGGAAAGAAGAGTACGGTAAATGAATTCATCAGTGATACGCTGTCTTGCTTTTTCACCCTTCTGTTCTGCTGTGTCCGCCTTCGTTGCTTTTATAGATTCTGCTGTTTCCGGGGTTTCTGCTGGTGTTTCGACTATCTCTTCTGCCTCTGCTGCATAATTCCCGGAACTGATGATTATCAGCAATTCCCTCAGGTAATCTGACATTTGCTTCGGCGAGGAAGGATGCACAAATATTTTTGAAAGAATTTCCGTACCGGCAAACAGATCTTCCGGAACCCACAGGAGCTTTTTCTCAGCTATTTCTCCCAGCGCATCGTGATCCTTACCTGCCAGCAGTCCTGAAATCAGATTGTCACCCGTGATCCTGTGGCAATCCCCTGCACTGAAGAGTATTGTACCGTTTTCACTTCTTGCCCTGACCTGCATTTCCATGATCCGCCGTATAAAGGCATATACTGCTGTGTGCCGGAGGGGAAATCCCATAGTGATATTTATGTTGCCGCTATTTTCGGGCAGGCTCGAAAGAAAAGGAATCAGCAGAGTTTCGTCAGCTAGTATCACAGCCGTTTCATGGGCATTTTCGGATTCAAATCCGGGTAACTTGCTGATAAGGCCGGGAATAAGCTTCACCTGCGCCATATCGGATGAGGTATTTATTATCCGCCTGTTTATACCTGCTGTTTCCCGGGAAAGAAAAGTATTATAGTTCCAGTCCCCGGGCATGTCATTGCCAAACACTGCAATATTTTCCCTGATGAAATATCCTGCGGAGCTGAATCTGCCGCCGCTGATATAGGATTCGTCATAATCCCAGTAAAACCTGCCCTTCCCGGCCTTCTTCAGGGCTGTGAGAAGAGTCGTTTCGCAGCGGTTAAGGGCATTGAAACCTGCAAAATGCAGTGTTTCCCACTGAAGGCCGGATATGATCCCATCGACATAGCTCTCAGCCACATCTCTGAATATCATTCCTTCATATGCGATATTCCTGGATTTCAGGGAATCCCTGAAATCCACATACAGGTCATACAGAATTGACCAGATATTCAGGAAACCTGACTTTTCCCTCGTTAGTTTGCCGGGATCAATGTTTGTCCAGAAGCGTCTGATTATCTCAACCTGTTCCGGAGTAAGTCCCCCGAATTCCTGATCGATCTTTTTAAGGTCGCTAATATTTCTGAAAAGAGTTAAAGCGTCAGACAGGTATTTATCAACATCATCAAAATCATTCAGGAGCATGTCGCCCCAGAAATAGAAATCATCGAAGCTTTCAACCTGCTTACTTACCTTTTTATATGAGTTATACAATTCAAAGATCAGTATTTCATTTTCCGCCTGCTGTAATTTTGAAAACGACCGGAAAAGATCATTTACCGTCATAACTGCCGGTGTCCACACCGGCCTGGCTATCTCTTCAGCAAGATATTTCTTAAAAAACAATCCGGCTCTTCTGTTCGGGAAAACAAGACAGTGATTATGGAGGCTGTTTCCATATTGAGAATAAAGATGTCGGGCTATACGCCGGAGAAAATATTCCATCTTTCATTTATTTCATTTACCTGCTTACTTACAATGTTCAGCTTTTGCATTTATACTATTACAAATCGGTCTGTCTTTTCAGGTATTTTCCGCGGGAGCTCCGGAACAGCCGGGGTCCGGATCTCCGTAACAGTTATACTCCGAAACTTCAAAACAACGAAATCCCGGAACAGCCATACTATGGAGCTCCGGATTTCAGGAACTCAAGAATTCCGTTCCAGTCAGAAGACAATGTAATAACTCTTCTTCATTCCTCAAAAGTATGGAAAAAAGGATTCTAAGAAGGTATAAAGTACATACATTTGCTATTGCACATCAGCCGGAAAATAAAATAGTCAATTGATTAAGTCATTTGGAAAGATTATGGCAATAGCAACATCCAGAGTAAAAGGAAAGGGAGAAATACAAATCAACGAGGATTTATGCACAGGTTGTGCAGAATGTGTTGAAGTATGCAAGGATTTTAGTCTTACAATCAAGGACAATAAGGCCTCTGTCAGTGATAATCCCCTCTTCGGGTGTATTGCCTGCGGTCATTGCATGGCAGTGTGTCCGGCAGATGCAATTCATGTCAGCGGAAGGATGATTTCAAGGGATGATTTGTTTGAACTGCCGCATGCAGACGAGGCAGCCAGTTATGAACAATTGACAAACCTGTTTCTGAGACGCAGAAGTATAAGAGAATTCCTTGACAAACCGGTTGAACCCGGAAAAATTGAGAAAATACTTGATGCCGCCATGACATCGCCAATGGGCATACCACCTTCTGATGTAAATGTTTTGATATTAAACAGTAAAGAAAAGAACAGATTATTTATCAAAGATTTTTGCAACTACTTGAATAGTATTCGATGGATGGTTTCCGGATGGTTTTTAACTCTGATGCGTCCCGTTTGGGGGAAGACAAATGCCGATTTGTTTCAGAGCTTTGTTAAGCCATTGTTCGAAATTTATATTTCCAGTATGAACAAGGGTATTAATTTGGTTACTTATGACGCCCCGCTTGTGATGTATTTTTACGGTTCCCCCTACTGTGATCCTGCAGACCCTGTTGTTGCTGCCACGACGGCTATGTATGCCGGTCAATCTCTTGGACTGGGAACCTGTATGCTCGGAGGAATACATCCTCTAATTCAGTATGGATCCGGGGCAAGGAAATTCAGAGAAAAGTACGGAATTAAATACACGAGCAGAGAAGGTTTATTCGTAATTTTTGGCTATCCGGATGCAGATTATAAAAAAGGCATCAGAAGATCTTTTGCATCAACCACATTTCTGCAATAAACTCCAAACGAACAAGAAGCGAAATACTTTAAAATAACCGGAGTACTGCTGTTTGATCCTGGCAGTAACTAGTCGACCCTTAAAATCCACTTACGTTGTTGATATTTAACTATATATATTAATAATATAATTTGTTAATTCACAATGTTTAGCAAATTCGCAAGCAAAAAGGGATTTCACAAAGCGCACTGGCAGAACTTATCGAAGTGCATTTTACACAGAACTGCTTTGCTGGAAAACGGATACAGCCAAAGAACAACGGGTAAAAGATTTTATTGCCGCTACTGCCCTGGCTCATGGTTTTACGCTTATCACCAACAACGAAAAGGACTTTAACAATATCAATGGCTTAAAAATGGTAAATCCGTTTAAGGTTTAATGCAAAAAGCCCCGGACTTGCCGAGGCTTTTAACTTATATTCAATTTACATTGACATTTATCTTTCTTATTACTTTCCCTGACTTGTGACAATTAGTGCGGTAGCAGTTTCCATTTTTTCACGAGTGATGCTAAAGGGCTTTGTATTAACTTTGTTCCTTGGAAGAAGTTCTTTATCATGTTCAGGTTCGCTTTAATGTGCCAATGGTTTCTGGATTATTTCTTCAGGCTGGGATCTTCATCCTGATGGAAGGGACATTTCAAAAAGTGGTGCCGGTCGGATTGGAGGTTGTAATGTCTCAGGACGATTGTAATGAAAAGACATTGTTTTATTTCGGAGATTTCCATTGTTAAAAAATATTTTCTTAACTATTTTCTGACATATCGGTCACAAATCTAAAATATATATCAGAGAATGTCGAGAAAACATTTCTTGTTTTTGATATATTTATCAATTATTTTTGCATAATTCATATTATTTACATCATCTTAACGATATATAAGTATGACACTAGGACAACACATCACTACGCTCAGAAAAGCAAAAAAACTCTCTCAAAGCGAGTTGGGTAAGGAAGTGGGAACTTCCGGGGACATTATCGGGCGTTATGAGAGGGACGAGGTAAAACCATCCATAGAAGTGATTATAAAAATTGCCGATGCCCTGGAGATATCTATAGATTACATGGTAGGTAAAACAGATTTTGAACTCGATAAGGATACTTTGCGCAGAATACAGGATGTCTCAACACTGCCTGTCGAAGAAAAAAAACAGGTATTTATGGTAATTGATGCCCTGATCAGGGATTTCAAGACCCGTAAAGCTTATGCAACACATTAAATAAAATTACAGTATGATTCAGGAAAAATTCGTTATAGATAAAAATGGTCGTAAAATAGCCGTACAGGTTCCAATTAAGACTTACGAGAAACTTGTGGCTGATTCCGAAGAACTGGAAGAGATAATGGAATACCGTAAGGCAAAAACCAATAAAGGGGAGCCTATCCCGTTTGAACAGGCTTTCAGCGAGATTGAAAAAGCCATGAGATGAAGTACACCGTTCTCATTGAACGTTACGCACAAAAACAGATAATGAGGCTGGATAAGAAAGCTATTCCGGTCATTAAATCTGCTATTGCCTCGCTTGCCGATAATCCCCGTCCGAAGGGCTATAAAAAACTCAAAGGTGAAGATGCATACCGTATCAGGGTGGGTGATTACAGGGTTATCTACGAAATTGACAACGGTAAAATTATCGTTACCGTCGTTTCTGTCGGACACAGGAAGGATATCTACAAATAAAACAAAACCCGGTTGCCAGCCGGGTTTTGATTTCTAAATCTGTACACTAAAAAAGATTTAAAAGGAGAATATAATAATAAAATACCTCCTTTGTTTTTGAACTCCTGAGAAGATCCTGGCGCAAATTCGACCTTTCTTCCATCGCTATCAATAAATTTTAAAGGATTGTTTAGAACATAGTTATAAGGACTCCATCTTCCGTATTTTTCCGCCAACGGATCCACCGAATGCCACCTCCCGATAGCTGGATCATAAAACCTTGCTCCGTAATTATCCCAGTCAAGACTCACATAAGCCACTTAAGGGTTTCAAGCATCTTTTGGAGTTCTGGCAAACTCGTTGAAACAGTTTCCCAGATAATACCCGTGTCAACATCTATATAATCATGAATTAAAATATTTCTCATGCCTACCATGTCGGACCAGGGCATGCCTGGTGGTTTCTCCAATGATTTCAAGCTAGCGTATAACGGCATCCTGAGTTAAAAAGTCTTTTTAGAAAAACTGATAGTCTTTACCTCCGAGGTAGGAATTTATCCTGTCAACGCTCCTGAGAATATGTTCAATATAGATTTTGTCATCTTTCATTCAAAAATGATCTTCAGATCTTTATAAATGTATTTTCTTAGCTTTTCATTTTTCAGTGAAGTTTCAGTTATAAGGTCAATCTCTCTACCCAGGATTTGTGACAGTTCCCTGTGTATTTTTGCAAGATCAAGCAGTGAAATGGCTTCACGGAATTTCACAAGAATATCTATATCGCTCTCTGGAGTAAAATCCCGCCTGGCAAAAGAACCGAAAATGCCAATCCGTTCAGGATTATATGGCTTGAGGTAATCTATAATGCTGTTATTTATTTCATTAAGATCCATAACAATACAAGTATAGTGTATTTATTTTCAGTTTTATCGTAGAAGTTCTGCTAACAATGCATCCCAGGGCAGTTGATTCTCCATACTTTACTCACCTGTTATCCTTGTTAAGCCTTATTTCGAATGGCGTTTTAAACTCCTCAATTGTCATTTGATTTTGAGAAGTATACCTGATCATAATTGCATGGATTTATGAATGTAAGATACAAAAAACATGCATTTATTAATCATATAATCAATGTATGATATTAACATTCAAATGTTTATAACTTATTCACCAAGCCCTGATTAGGGGCGGGCTTGTATCCGTACTACTATGGCTTCTGCTGACTTCTCACGGCAAGCTTTACTCCGTGCTTCCGAAAAAAAACACCCACACGTCCGTGAGACCTCCCGTGATAAGATAAATAACCTTCATCCCATGTCCCTGCCTCATTTCCACCCCGGTGTCCGCATAATCTTCGGACTTCGACTTGCTAGGCAGTCTCGTCCCACTGGTTATGCCTGATGAGATTCGTGTTCCTCGGGGCGGGATTTTGCCGCAGGCTTCCTTCAGATTCCACCTCGCAGTGGACACCCTTGCCTCAAGCTAATGGTTGGCGATTAGGAACCCCCACAGTGGACTTGCACCATCAAATTATTTATCATGCATGGCACACCAACAAAAAGTCTTGACACCCAAGGCTTTTTAACGAAAAGACTTTTGAATGACATTTAATCCTTTTTGTTCAAATCATTAGTTGCAGAACGTTTAACTTTTTTCTTATTTGTGGGGGACATAAACAGCAACTCTCTAGAAAATATAACTGCAATACCTACTATTAATATGAATGGTATGTCACTCAAAAAATCACCCCAGGTTAAAGGATTATCACTAAAAATAATCCATCTCATCATTAGCAGTAATTCTACAACAATAAAAAGTATAAGAAATTGAATTAGATATTTAAGATATTTATTTTTCACTTTTTTCTATAATTACTCAAGTTTCGCAGTTCTTTAAAATGTTGAAAACCAAGTAGAAATTGTTAAAAAAAGCAGCATGATTTGTAAGTTAATATACTGTTTTTGAGTATATTAACAATGTTGTCCAAAACATACAACCATGCTGCAGAGTAAAGATATTAATAAAATTTCTGAATTAAAAAACGGTTTTACCCACAGGTGGCTTGAACCGGATTTTATTTTAGGGACTTTGAAATGTTTCTCATTTTCGTGTTTGTGCAAATGTCTGGATCCTTTTAAAGTAAGAGGATATAGCTTTGAAGCTATCTTTTCAATACTCATTTCAGCTGGATTTATTGGTGCAAGTACTGTTAATTCCATGTTAAACAGCTATGTAGGAAAACATATAGAAGCCCGCAAGGATACGTTTTATCGTCTGAAAAACAATCCATCTATATGCTGGCGACTGGTATTATGGCTATTTGCAACGAAGTTCAGGAAAACAGTCGAAGAACATGGAGAAAAGATCGGTTCCGTTAAATGTATTGTTTTTGACGATACTCTTCTGGCCAAAACAGGACGGTACATAGAAAAAGTATCAAGAGTATGGGACCATGTTACCGGTAGATTTATCCTTGGATTTAAAATGTTGTTGATGGGATATTGGGATGGCACCTCTTTCATTCCGGTTGATTTTTCCCTGCACAGGGAACAGGGAAGGAACAAAGAAAAGCCCTTTGGTCTGAAGAAAAAAGAACTTAAAAGGCAGTACAGAAAAAAACGCGCTGCCAATACTCATTCGTATGAACGGTCAAAAGAAGCAGATACAGGAAAAATAGAAAGTGCATTAAAGATGTTTTCACGTGCCATTACACAGGGTTTTAAGGTTGATTATCTGCTGATGGACAGTTGGTTTACATGTGAGGCGTTTATCGATGCAGTGTTGAAAGTAAAGCACCAGGTAACGCATTTAATTGGAATGTACAAAATTCCCAAGACCAAATTTGAATACATGAAAGGTTCTTTCACGTACAGTCAGATACGCAACATGCTTGGCAGAGCAAAGCGGTGCAGGAAACTGGGGTTCTATTACAACGAGGCTGTCGTTATGTTCAGAGGTAAGCAAATAAAACTGTTCTTCAGCAAACAAGGCAAAAACGGCAAATGGAAAGTGTTCCTTACCACCAATGTAAGCCTGAGTTTCATTAAAATGATTGAGATTTATCAGATCAGATGGTCCGTGGAGGTATTTTTTAAGGAATCCCGTCAGCTGTTGGGGCTGGGCAAGTGTCAGTCAAATGATTTTGATGCACAGATTGCTGATACCACCATAACTCTGATACAGCATATAATGTTAACATTAAGATACCGTTTTGACAATTATGAATCATTGGGGGCATTATTTGCCGGAATAAAAGAAAACGTAATAAACTACAGACTCAATGAAAGATTATGGGGTCTTTTCATAGAACTGTTAAAATTAATAGAGATATTATTTGTTGAAATAGACGAAGAGCAAATACTTGAGAGGATAATCAATGATGAGAAGGCTTATGAAAAACTGGCACGTATTCTTGATCCGGCAGACATAAAATTGGCTGCATAACATAAAACTCGAGAATGGAACATTTAGTAAACAAATTATCAGCTTTTTAACAAAACAGAAGGCAGGATAAACAATTAATTTTGTGCGTATTATTATCAAGTGCGAAACTTAAGTAATTATTTTTTATAAGTCCCATATATAGAATACCATGTTGTTCCACGATTTGCCAAATTTGCCCACGTCCTTAAAGTTTTTGACCCTCCAAATACCCCCTTGGCAGCTCCAAATGAAAGAACGTCGGCACCTGCAACCACGCGGTCAAAAGTCGTAGCAGGATTCCCATACAAATCCACTCCTGTAAAGATAGCTTTGAAATCATTAGGTATACCTATAAGAGGATTTATTAAAGTAAGAGTGTTTCCTTCACTTGAAAACCGTACCACTGTTTCAGTTGAAAAGCATACCACTTTTGTGCAAGGTTAATACTAATTTTTCATTATTTAAAGAACGTTGTTTTTACTTTGCCGGGAAGTTCCCGGCAAAGTAAAAGTTGGACTACGCGGCCCACTTAATATTTTAACCCCAAACCCTAAATTTTTAGGTAATTGATATTTTCATCTGCTTGAGCAGGGTCTTTGTTGATTTGTTCATTTCAGAGATCACGAACTCCCCCGGAGCAAATTTGATTTGCTTGACGGACTTGAGATGTTCTATCGCATCGTTTATAGAATACCTGTGGATGAGCATCTGTTTCTTGTTCAGCGGGGTGGTTTTCAGTATCCCGAACAGCTTGTATATGACCTGCATGCTTATGTGGTTGATGAACATCCACCCCTCGAGCGATTCTTCCCTTTGCATGTGGGAGCACGATGCGCCTATGGTGTTCTTGAAATGGTCGAAGTATTGTTCTATCTCTCCCCTGTTCTTGTATTCCACATACAGGTCCCCGGGTACCAGGGGAGTGTTGTGCAAGATGGCAAGTGTCCCCATGGACTGGAGTTTGTCGTTGAATTTCGGTTTTGAAAAACTTTCCGGGAGGGATTTTATCCTTCTCAGGTAATCCGTTTTTTCCTGTTCCCTGAGTTTCCCGTCCAGAAACAAATCCAGCTTTCTTTCCCCCAGGGACAGCGTGTCGGCATGGAAGATGAACCTCTTTGAGAAATTAAAATAATTTTCGGACTGCTCCACCTTCTCCAACGCCCCGTAGGGTATCAGCTTGTTGTCCCGCCTGAGCGGGATGATGTACTGCATCGACGACTTCTCGAGCTCCCCTATGTTGGATTCGGAGAAGAATCCCTTGTCGGCGACAAACACGCACTCCTCCATCCCGCTGATTTTTATGGTGTTGTTCATGGCGGAAACCTCCCTGATGTTACCGGGAAGGAGGCGGTAGTAAAGCGGTTCCAGCGAGAGCGCGTCGTACATGTACAGGAGTACGAATTGCGGCTGGAAATCCATGCTTGAGTTGTAACCCTTCTGCGACAGGCCGATGTTGTCAGACTGAAGGACAATGTCCGTGGCGTCCATCAGAACCGTCCGACGCCTGTTGTCCGCGGGACGCATGAATTCATGGATGGACTGCCGCATCCGGCCAACCTCGAAAAGCATGTCCGACACCTTCTGGTCGTACACCTTCCCTTTCCAGCCAAGAAGATCCAATATGGAGGAGCGCTCCAAGTCGGTGGGGATGTTTTTCAATGGGGACTTGAAGGCCAGGCGGCAATATGCCATGAAGACGATGAACTCCCAATGCCCCGGGAAATGCTTTTTCAGGGAATCCAGCAACCCGTTGCCTCCCAATTCGTCTAAGAGCCACCTGGCGAACCCATACTCGAACACCATCACTTGCTTGTCGAGATAAGTGTTCACGCTTTTCTTTTTCAACTCCGCCTTTTCTGAGGGGATGAATCCTCTTTCCTGACTGATGCTTCCCAGAATGCCGAGCGAGACTTTCCTTGACCGTTTGGCCGTTTTATCGTAAACGGATTTTACGCCATAAAGGTAATACCGTCCGTTGATCAGTTTCAGTTCTGTCCGGGGCCTCTTGTGTTTCAAAGCCCAATCGGGGTGGTTTGCCGTTGTTTTCATCGATTTTCTTTTATTATAA
>Ga0255345_1004019_pt1 | contig 16563 bp, 13 predicted proteins | sample wastewater_treat_6_FD_192415 | JGI IMG/M metagenome (GOLD analysis project Ga0255345, IMG submission 192415) | Wastewater microbial communities from Lulu Island WWTP, Vancouver, Canada - plant20 | ecosystem: Engineered > WWTP > Wastewater > Unclassified | place: Canada: Vancouver, British... | reverse complement strand
AAAATCCATCTGACTTTCAATATACAAGGGGACTAAATTCTTCGGATGAACTTTACGTTCCGCTTTTAAATGCAATGCTGCCTTCTTGAAATTTAGCTGTTGTAATGCCGAATAAGCATCCGAACAAGAGGCTGTCCATCTAAATTCAGCCCGACAAAATCCGGACATTAAAATGAGAACTAAAACCAGCCATTTACGCATGCCACGAATCTACAAATATTTGAATCATGATAATTGAATGTTTGGTGAAAAAATGGGTTTCAATATTATTTAAGGAAATTACTCCAATAATTCATCCATATTGTTGGGTTTTAAGGAAGTTAAAATCCATTTACTTTTCCAGCTTTTCATTGCCAAATAATTCGTGCAGTTTTTGTTGTAGGAGTTTTTTATCGGGCAGTTGCGTTTTGTATTCTGAAATCATGGTTGGAGACAAGCTTCTACTTAGTGAATATTCCACTACTTCTTTGTCTTTGTCCTTGCATAGTAACACTCCGATACTAGGGTTTTCATTGGGTTTCTTGATGTCGCGGTCAAGTGCTTCCAGATAAAAGTTTAGTTGCCCTAAATGTTCTGGTTTAAATTTATCGGCTTTGAGTTCAAAGGCTATCAAACATTGTAATCCCCGATGGTAAAATAGTAAATCAATAAAAAAATCGTTGTTTCCAACTTGCAATTTATATTCTTCTTCAATGAAAATAAAATCTTTCCCTAGCTCAAGAATGAATTCCTTCATTTTATTTACTAATCCATGTTGTAAATCGTTTTCGCTGTGCGGATCAGGTAAATTCAAAAATTCAAATATGTAGCTGTCTTTAAAAGTGTTTGACAATGTTGGGTCAATTTCTCTCAACATTGTTGAGAGTTTCGTGTTTCCTATAATGGTTCGTTCAAATAGCCCTGCCGAAATTTGTCTATCGAGCTCCCTAAAACTTAAATTCTCTTGTTTTGATAGTTTTAGGTGAAATTCCTTTTCCTCATCTGACTTACATCTGGAGAATATGGCCAAGTTATGCGACCAACTAATTTCTCTCAACAGTGTTGAGAGTTTTGGGTTTTCATTATAAGTCTCATAAAATTGCTTCATCCTCCAAAGGTTTTTGTCGGAAAACCCTTTAATTTCCGGCTCAGTAGACTTAATATATTTGGCAAGTTCAGTAACAATTGAATCGCCCCAATCCGCATTTTTTATTTTCTTGCTAATGTATTCGCCAATATTCCAATAAAGATTAATCATTTCTGCGTTTACTGCTCGAAAGGAGTTAATACGAGCTTGTTTAATAAGATGAATTATCTCGGTAAATTCTTTTTTCATTTAGTTTAATTTTTTTTTAATGTATACCGCATTAAGTGAATTTGATCTGTAAATCAATTGGCCTACAGCAACTGCTTATTAAAATCGTAGGTAATTTAAAATTCCATCTTAATTTTTTGATGGCTATACTGCGATTTGCTTTTTCTGAATGAGAAATTAATGTTTATCATTGAAAATCAAAAGTTGGGCCAATTGAGTGGTAACAGTTGTTTTATCCATTAATCAAAGTTGATTTTTATTAACACATCTCAATATTCTTCCACTTTTTAATGACAATTTCAATCACCTTCTTAACTTCGCGCTTTATCTCGTAATACCTATGAACCTTATACTAGCCGATGATCAGTTCCGTGATCAATTATTGCCTTTCGCTTTCACTCGTCCTGTTGCTGATATCAGAGTAGGAATTTTAACTATTCGTCATAAATGGGAGATGTTATTGAAAATTCCGCAAGGGACATCCGGTTCTTTAACGTCGTTTTATCTCTCGGGAAGATTTCCTCTTTCAGAGGGAAAGGATTGCTTGTTGATTAACGGGGCTTTGCTGCCTGATGCAAATACTTTAAAAGCTGTTCAGGCACTAAAGCCGAATCAGCAATTGGTATGGGAAGGACGATTAATAGCGGCTATGCTCGACCGTGAGCAATTAGTGGGTAAAGATCATGTATTGCCTTTCAGCGATTTAGAGTCTATTCCCTATGTGGGTACTCCCGATTTGCTGAATAATGTTTGGGAGATTTTCTCTAAAAACGATGCTGCCTTGCGTGCCGATTTTCAAATGCTCACGAAAGGTCGTCGCTCAGAGGTGATTTCTGGTTCTAATCAAACTATTCAACCGGACCAGATTTTCATCGAGGCGGGTGCAAAGGTGGAGTGTGCCATCTTAAATGCTTCTACCGGACCAATTTATATTGGAAAAGATGCTGAAATTATGGAAGGATGTATGGTTCGCGGACCTTTTGCTTTAGGTGACCATGCCGTTCTTAAAATGGGAGCTAAAGTGTATGGTGCTACCACTATTGGTCCCGGATCAAAAGTAGGGGGTGAAGTGAGTAATTCTGTGATATTTGCAAATTCTAATAAAGCCCACGATGGATTTTTGGGAAATAGTGTGGTCGGCGAGTGGTGTAATTTGGGCGCGGATACCAATAATTCTAACCTGAAAAACAATTATTCAGAGGTAAAAATATGGAACTTTCCGGCAGGCGATTATAAAGGTACTGGACTACAATTCTGCGGATTATTCATGGGTGATCATAGCAAATGCGGAATCAATACGATGTTCAATACCGGAACTGTTGTTGGAGTGTTTGCCAATGTGTTTGGCGCAGGATTCCCTGAAAAGTATATCCCTTCCTTTTCTTGGGGTGGAACGGGCGAGTCAGAAGTATTTTTACTCGATAAAGCCTTGGCATTAGCCGAAAAAGTGATGGCCCGTAGAAATATCGTTATGACCGAAGCCGATAGAAACATTTTGTCGCATTTATTCATGATGCAACTGAAACCGTCAGGCGAAAATTAATATTTATGCCATTGGCATCATCATTGAAAGGCAAGGGAATCGCTAAATCGAATGCGTTTTTCGTGCGATTTCTGTCAATTTGTCATTAAACTAACTATGCAATCAGATCAAAACTTTAATAATTTGCCATTATCTGCCATCGGAATCAACGACGACGAGCCGGAATTAATTCCCTTGCTCACGAACGAGGACGAAGAGCAGATGAATAATGAAAAGATGCCGGAAGTGGTGTCGATTCTTCCTTTACGTAATACTGTGCTTTTCCCTGGTGTAGTAATTCCTATTACTGTAGGACGCGATAAGTCGATTAAACTCATCAAAGATGCCTATGCTTCCGATCGAATCATTGGAGTTGTTTCGCAGAAAGATGTGAGTGTCGAGGATCCTAAGATCAGCGATTTAAATCAGATTGGTACGGTGGCGCAAATCCTACGTATGTTACGCATGCCGGATGGAAATACTACTGTTATCATTCAAGGAAAGCGCCGCTTCAAAGTAAAAGAAATGGTGCAAGAAGATCCTTATTTGAAGGCTACCGTTGAACCGTTTTCTGATTCTGTGAAGGCCGATAAAGATCAAGAGTTTAGCGCAATCGTTGATTCGTTGAAAGATATTTCAATGCAAATTATTCAACAGTCGCCGAATATTCCTACCGAAGCATCATTCGCCATTCGTAATATCGAAAGCCCTTCTTTCCTCATCAATTTTATTTCATCAAACATGAATGCTGATGTGGATAAAAAGCAGTTTTTGCTCGAGATGAATAACTTGAAAGATCGTGCAACAAAAGTGTTAGAGCATCTTACTAAAGAGCTTCAAATGCTGGAGTTGAAAAATCAGATTCAGAGTAAAGTAAAAACAGATCTCGATAAACAACAACGTGAGTATTTTTTAAATCAACAACTCAAAACAATTCAAGAGGAGTTAGGTGGAAATACGCCTGATAAAGAATTGAGTGAGATGCGTGAGCGTGCTCGTTCAAAAAAATGGTCGAAGGCTGTAGAGGATGTGTTTAATAAAGAGATGGAGCGCCTCGGACGAATTAATCCCGCAGCGGCTGAATATTCTGTTACTCTTAACTACCTCGACTTATTACTCGAACTTCCTTGGGAAGAATTTACCGATGATAATTACGATTTGAAACGTGCAACCAAAGTGTTGAATCGCGATCATTTCGGATTAGATAAAGTGAAGACGCGTATTCTCGAATATTTGGCGGTGATTAAGTTGAAAAACGATATGAAGTCGCCAATTATGTGCTTAGTCGGACCTCCAGGAGTTGGTAAAACTTCACTCGGAAAATCAATTGCCGAAGCGTTGGGAAGAAAGTATGTGAGAATGTCGTTAGGTGGATTGCGTGATGAAGCGGAAATTCGCGGACATCGTAAAACATATATCGGTGCGATGCCGGGAAGGATTATTCAAAATATTAAAAAATCGAAGTCGTCGAATCCGGTTTTTATCCTCGATGAAATTGATAAGTTAACCAACGATTTTCACGGTGATCCTTCTTCTGCTTTGCTAGAAGTTTTAGATCCGGAGCAGAACACAGCATTCTACGATAATTATGTTGAATTGGAATATGATTTATCGAAGGTGTTGTTCATTTCAACAGCTAACTCGCTTAGTAGTATTCAGCCAGCACTTCGCGACCGATTAGAGATAATTGATATCAGCGGATATACACTAGAAGAAAAGACCCATATTGCTACAAATCACCTCGTGAAAAAGCAATTGGAAGCTCACGGATTAAAGGCTGGTCAACTGTCTTTTTCTCCTGCTATCCTTAAGAAAATTATTGAACAATATACGTGGGAATCTGGAGTGCGTACACTCGAGAAATGTATCGCAGGCGTAGTTCGTTCGGTTGCGAAGATGGTTGCGTTAGAGGAAAAAGCGCCAACCCGCGTGTCGGAAGAATTAGTGCATAAAGCATTAGGTGCGCCACGTTTCATGCCCGATAAATTAATTAATAATGATGTTGCAGGTGTTGTTACAGGATTAGCATGGAACGCCAATGGCGGAAGTGTTTTGTTTATCGAAAGTAGCTTGAGCAAAGGAACAGGAAAGCTTACTCTAACGGGAAATTTAGGTGATGTAATGAAAGAATCGGCGGTTATCGCTTTAGCTTATTTAAAAGCGCATGCTGCTGAATTTGATATCGATCCTAAAGCATTCCATCAATGGGATATTCATACGCATGTTCCTGAAGGAGCTACGCCGAAAGACGGTCCATCTGCGGGAATTACGATGCTCACTTCATTGGCTAGCATCTTTACTCAGCGTAAGGTGAAAAATAAAATTGCCATGACAGGCGAGATTACTCTTCGAGGAAAAGTGTTGCCGGTAGGAGGGATTAAAGAAAAAATTCTTGCAGCTAAACGCGCAGGAATTAAAGAGATTATTTTGAGTAGCGACAACAAAAAAGATATTACTGAAATCAAGAAAGATTATATCAAAGATTTAGTATTTCATTATGTAGATACTATGTCGCAAGTAATCGATATTGCATTAACTAACCAAAAGGTGAAAAATGCATTGCAGATTATTGAGCCAGAGAAGAAAGATTCGAAGAAATAAAAAGTCTATCAATAAAAAAGCCTCGATTATAACGAGGCTTTTTTATTGGTTTTATGATTTGTGACTAAGGGAAAAACAATTTGCATTTCTTAGCTCTATATTCGGAAACTGTTATTTGCATTTATCGCATGTCTTCTCCGCTTTTTTGAAGAAGAATTTCCTCGCCAAAAAATATACCGCTCCGGCTACAATTATTCCAACTATGAGGTCTTGTGACATATTGTGGATTATTTAGTGCAAAATTCGTCATTTTTGTCCGTTTTCCGCGTTCAATTTAGGTATTTTTGCAGTTCTTCATCTAAGTTATGATCACTTCTGAAACTCCAATCGTTTTTCAAAAAGAAAATCTGAATAACGAAACGCTAATAGATCTCTATAAAGCGCTCATTAAACCGCGCCTTATCGAGGAAAAAATGCTCGTTCTCCTTCGTCAAAGTAAACTAGCTAAGTGGTTTAGCGGAATTGGCCAAGAGGCGATTTCTGTTGGAGTTGCTATGGCCTTGAATCGCGATGAGTATATTTTGCCAATGCATCGTAATTTGGGTGTGTTTACGGTTCGCGGAATTCCTTTAAATCGCTTGTTTTCGCAATTTACAGGTAAACCCGGCGGATTTACGAAAGGTCGTGACCGTTCTTTTCACATGGGAACCCAAGATTATAAAATCATTGGTATGATTTCCCATTTAGGTCCCCAAATGGGGGTTGCCGATGGTGTGGCTCTTGCTAATGTTCTAAAGAAAAAGCCTCACGTAACTGCAGTGTTTACCGGTGATGGAGCATCTAGCGAAGGCGATTTTCACGAGAGCATTAATGTGGCTGCCGTTTGGGATCTGCCTGTTATTTTTGTGATTGAAAATAATGGCTATGGTTTATCTACTCCTAGCCGCGAACAATTCCGTTGTAAGCAATTTATCGATAAAGCGATTGGCTACGGAATTGAAGGTGTTCGAGTGGATGGAAATAATATCCTCGATGTTTATAATACCGTGAACCGCTTGGCAACTTCAATGCGCGAAAATCCTCGTCCTGTTATTTTGGAGTGTGTTACATTCCGTATGCGTGGACATGAAGAAGCATCGGGAACAAAATATGTCCCACAAGAATTATTCGATGAATGGGGAAGAAAAGATCCGATTCGCAATTACGAAGATTATTTGTTGAGTGAAGGTGTTATCGATCAGGATTTCGTGAATATGGTTCGTGCTGGTATTAAAGAAGAAATTGAACAAGGATTCGAAATCACTTTTAACGAAAAAGATATTCAAGTTGATACCGCTCTTGAGATGAAGGATATGTTTGCTCCTTCTCCAAAAGTTACCATTAAACCTTCTTCCGAAAAGAAAACCGATAAACGTTTCCTCGATGCGATAACCGATGCGATGCGCCAGGCTATGCAACGTCATCCTAATATGGTTATCATGGGACAAGATGTTGCTGAGTATGGTGGTGCTTTTAAAGCTACACAGGGCTTTGTGGAAGAGTTTGGAAAAGGAAGAGTGAGAAATACTCCTTTGTGTGAATCGGCGATCGTTGGCGCAGGATTAGGTTTGTCAATTAACGGATATAAATCGATTGTGGAAATGCAATTCGCCGATTTCGTGACTTGCGGATTTAATCAAATTGTAAATAATCTGGCGAAAACACATTACCGTTGGGGACAACATGTTGATGTAGTAGTGAGGATGCCAACCGGTGCGAGTGTCGCAGCAGGACCATTTCACTCTCAGTCAACTGAAGCTTGGTTCTTCCATGTTCCTGGATTGAAAATTGTTTATCCTGCATTTCCTTCCGATGCTAAAGGCTTATTAGCTGCATCTATCGAAGATCCTAATCCTGTAATGTATTTCGAACATAAAGCACTTTACCGTAGCATTAATGAAGAAATTCACGACGATTATTATACAGTAGAAATTGGTAAAGCTAAATTGGTAAAAGAAGGAAGCGATTTATCGATTGTTACTTATGGACTAGGAGTTCATTGGGCATTAGAAGCACTAGAGAAATATCCCGATATCAATGCTGATGTTATTGACTTAAGAACATTATTGCCTTGGGATGAAGAAGCTGTTTTGGCATCAGTAAAGAAAACAGGAAAAGTAATCGTGATGCACGAAGATACACAAACTGGTGGAATAGGAGGAGAGATAACGGCACGTATAGCCGAAAAATGTTTCCCTTACCTAGATGCTCCTCCGGTTCGTATTGGTGCCCTCGATACTCCGGTTCCTATGTCGGCAGTGCTAGAGCAAAATTTCTTGCCTAAAGAAAGATTCTTTACAGCACTTAGAACATTAGCAGATTTTTAAGTCAAGAAATAAGCTAAAATAAAAAACGCAGCGAAGAGATCTAATCAATCTTCGCTGCGTTTTATTTTTATAGAGGTACTAATATCCTTTTAAAAATGCTTCCGGTCGATTTACTTTCACCGGTAAAATTGTAGTGAGTTTATTTAATGCTTCTCTGTTTTCGATATTTAGTGGAGCATCTTTCAAGAAGTTTTTTTCTTTTTCTGTTAAGTGCCAACTGAGTGAAATTTTCTCTTGAGTTTCAGGCATTTGGAATAAAATATACTCTAAAGGTGTTTTCAGGAAACTACTAGCATATTCTAAGTATCTATCAAAAGAGTAATCTTGCATGATGATAAAATTACCGCTAACATTTCGCATAGGAGCCAACATTTTTTCGAAGATGGTTTTAACGCTATTGTTCTCTACTTTGGCTTGCTTATAGGTATCGCGAATTTGTATCATCACAACACCAGATGTGTTTTCTTGTATCCAATTTCTGAAAATATACATGAATTGAACTGAATTCATCGTTCCGTAGTTGTCACGTATTCCCGCATCCATTACTTCAATTGCAGGATCGCTAGGCAACGATACCGCAGGCATGATATAAGGGAACGCTGAGTTCATGCGCAATGCACTAGTCATTTTTATGTTGCTTGCGTCTTGGTCTTTGAAAAAGCGATTGAACTCAACTCCGTTTGGTACTTGTTGGAGTGAAGAGTGTTCAAGTCCCGGCGATTGCAGCATATAGCTAATCGGCTGTGCCGAGATATGCAAAGCTCTACCATCATTAATGATTGTTGGACTCATAATCATCATCGGAATCTCGGCATTCAATTCCGGTTCGTAATAATCGCGCAGACGCTTATTTAAAACGTTTCCGGTGTTTTCGTTGTATTGTTCTTCCCATGCATAAGCACGATCTTTGATATAACGGTAACGCCCATCCGAAAATCCTTGCATATTAAGAAATAGATCCGAAACCGTAGCGCTCACTGATAATGAATTTAACAAATCCTTACCAGTGTTTCTTAAATAATGATCATCGCCGCTGGCATTCGCTTTCAGTAGTTCTTCTTTTTTGTCGAGGTACAATTCTCTGTAATATGTTGCGCTAATCATTCCTCCCGAAGAACCGCATATTAAAGCCGTATGCTTCATCAATTCTCCTCCGTAAACACTGTCAATCATCTGCAATGTTCGGAAAGTAAAAACGCAAGAACGTAAACCGCCTCCGCTCACATTTAATAAAACCATTTTAGGTTTGTCGACTCCTTTAGCAGCCCAATAGCTTTTCCATTTATTGAGTATAGCTTGGGTATGTTTGATGTCGGCTGTTTGTATGCTATCGCTAACTGAATTTATCAATGTTTCTTTCGAGTAAACAGCTTTCGATCCTTTGTAATTTAACCCGTATGCCTGACTTCTAGGATTCACAACTTCAAACTTCGAAAGTAAATTCAAGAGAATGAATGTCATGATTAATGCAGTATTCGCCCAAGCTTTTAACCAATAACGAAATACACCGCTAAGCATAATGAACATGGTGAACAATAGCATTACCGAAGCTCCTGCAGGAATTCTAAACCATGCATAGTCTCTGAATAAACCAAGAATGATAAATGTGCTAAATACTACAATTTCAACAACAGCAGCGTTAATGTGATTCTGACGAAAAACGCGCTCAAGCATATAACGCTTGTAATGTCGAGTGTCACGCACAATTTTAACTTTTAATGGGAAGTTGATATAGGTATCTACTCTCCAATTGTTGCGTCTGTTAAACGAAGTATCGTTAGTGTCGTAAATTCTGATTGGTGCAGTTTCGTCATCATCGCCATGCTTTACTCCAAAAAGTTTGTGAATGTCTTTGTTGGTATGCATGAAGTAACGAAGCGTCAACGTCATTACAACCATTATTCCTGTAATAAATGCAGCTAAGTTGGCAGCTATTTCTTCTGCAGGCTTTAGCTGATTGTAATATTGGAAATTGATTATCTGATAACAGTAAATCAGAATAAAGGCTAGCGGAATAATAAAATTATTGTGCGCGTACTTTAAGAATGTTCTTGATAATGTTGCTAAAAATGGAAAGCGAAAGCTATTTAAAATGAAGCTCGAAATATTGAACGACATAATAAAAGCTCCTAAACTAGTTCCCATAATGAAGAAAGAGGTAACACCCACTTTTCCCATGTATTCGGGATCAAGAAACAAAAAAGGAACTCCGAATTTCTTAGCAATCGACTCAGTAATAAATCCGAAAAGCAATAACCAATATACCATCATTATCTGATTCTTCTTGAGGTGCATGACCACAAGCTGAATCGGAAATGAATAAATAAATCGGTTGTAAAAGGTTTTCAGTGACATTAATGACGAGCGCTAAGCTATTATTATTCTACGTCTAAAACGCAAAAAGGTTAAGCTTTCGTACAATCTCTTCGCACCAGCAATGTTTATATCACTATCCTCTGCGCCAGCGCCTCTGCTTGAATCCTTCAAACCTCATCGTCCAAACTCTGCGCTTGCACTTATGGTGCCTTTGCGTGCTATTTCCACCCTCTGCGCCAGCATCTCTGCGGCTCTGCGCCTTTGCGAGAAAAAAAATCACCCGTCCACCCTCTGCGCCAGCACCTCCGCATCTCTTCAAACATGCTTCAAACCTCATCGTCCAAACTCTGCGCCTTTGCGTCTTTGCGAGAACTCCTCAACCTCTGCGTCTTTGCGAGAAAAAATCACCCGTCCACCCTCTGCGCCTTTGCATCTTTGCGTGCTATTTCCAACCTCTGCGCCAGCATCTCTGCGCTTGCACCCATGGTGTCTCTGCGCCTTTGCGTGAACTCCCCAACCTCTTCTCCTCTCGAGAACCCTTAACCCTTACTTCTAAACCCTACCTAAATATCTCTAAATACGCCCAAATAAAAGGAATCGCCAACAATAACCCGTCAAATCGATCTAAAATTCCTCCATGTCCCGGTAAGATATTCCCCGAGTCTTTTATGTTTAGACTTCTCTTCATTAGGCTCTCAACTAAATCACCAAGAGTTCCGGTAATAACTACAATCAAGGCTATTACAGCCCAATCGATCGAGCTGAATTCTGTGAAAAAGTGTGCTAAAATTTGTGATGCTGCTGTGGTTAATATCAACGCACCAATAAATCCTTCCCACGATTTTTTAGGGGATATACGTTCGAATAGTCGTCGTTTTCCTATCGACATCCCAACTAAGTATGCAAATGTGTCGCTGCTCCATTGTAAAACAAAATAACCTATTACAATGTTGCTGTTGTAGTTGATATGTAATGATGCAACTTTGTTTAATAATACAAACGGAATCACTGCATATACTATTCCTAATATCGTTATCGCAATATTTCCAAAAGGATCTTGTTTCTTTCGATATAATTCAGCGAAAAATAATATCCCGAACAAAGGATAAATGATCGACAAATAGGATGGAGGTAGGCTGTTGAAACTCACTGCCGATGCTACTATGTAAGTTACAGCTCCTACAAATAAACCTAGGTTTACATTAGGCTCTCGGTTTTCAGTTTTAATTAATTTATAAAACTCATCAAGTCCCAATAATGAGATGACTAAAAAGAGTACCTGAAATGAAATTTGTCCGAAGAGTATCGACCCTATCAGCACAGTAATGAAAAGTATTCCGGTAATGGTTCTTTGCCAAAAATTACTCACATCAAATCGTTTTCGGTTAGTATTAATTGAGCTTTTGTTGCATTTTCTTCAATAACATATAATTCTGCTTCGCCGAAAATGTAAGATGAATCTTTTTTGTCGATTACAAACGCATCGATGTTTTCTTCTGCTAAAATAGATTTCGCAAATTCTATTTCGTGCGGTTTGTTGGTCGTGTATATTTTGATCCAGTTAGGTTCCATAATGGTTAAACCGTTGCTCGATCGTCAATCATAAATACATATAACTGCACCGGACCATGAGCACCTATCACTAATTCTCCTTCAATATCTGCTGTTCGTCCTGGGCCAGTTACTATCGTTATCGACGACGGCAACTTAGCATATTTATGTCGAAGCCAATTCATCGCATCTTTTAAGTCGAGCGCCATCTGACTTGCTCTAGCTAACACAATATGAATAGGGGCATACGCCGGTACCGATCGTGTTTGTTCTTTTGATGTAAGTAAGATACTTCCTGTTCGTGATATCGCACATTCACAAGTTGATATTGCTACTTCCATCTTATCAATGTCTTCTGTTAAAACATGATGAGGTAACTCACATTCCGTAAGTAAATTCGAGAGTCCGTCTTCTACACAAACTATGTTTTTCCAGAGGTATTGCATTCCTAAATCAACAACTCCTTCGGCAAATTCTAATTCTGATTCTACCAAAAAAAACTTTCCACCTACAGCAGTAAGCTTATCGGCAAAGACTAATACCGGGTCTTCGTCTGTTTGTGCGAAAACCGGTGTGTCAAAGTCGAGCTTAGGGTACGGATTAGGGTTTTTCGTTAGCAGAGCAGCCCTAATTTTTTTCAATACCTTTTCACGTGTGGTACTCTCATCCATTGCTTATGCTTCGGTTGATGGTGTTGTGGTTGCAATTTCAGGCTCAGTTGTAACATCGACTGCTTTGGTTTCAGAAATTTCTTCTTTATCCCATTTTCTCTTGCCGAATATACGCTCTAAGTCTTCTTTAAAAATTACTTCTTTTTCAAGTAGTGTCGACGCTAACTGATCTAATGCTCCGCGATTGTTTTTCAATATTTCAATCGTACGGTGATATGCTTCGTCAATCATTTTCTTTACTTCATTGTCGATTAACTCCGCGGTTTTTTCACTGTATGGTTTCGAGAAGCTGTAGTCTGAGTTACCCGATGAATCGTAATAACTAATGTTACCTAATTTGTCGTTTAGTCCGAAAATTGATACCGATGCATAAGCTTGCTTCGTTACTTTTTCGAGGTCACTTAATGCTCCTGTCGAAATTTTTCCGAATGTCACATATTCTGCAGCTCGTCCGCCTAATGCCGCACATAGCTCATCCATGATTTGCTCTGTGGTTGTTAGCTGACGTTCTTCCGGTAAATACCATGCAGCTCCTAATGAGTTTCCTCGTGGTACTATCGTTACTTTCACTAGTGGTGCTGTATGTTCTAATAACCAACTTACCGCAGCATGTCCCGATTCGTGATAGGCAATTACACGCTTTTCTTCGAGTGATATAATTTTATTTTTCTTTTCTAGTCCTCCAACAATACGGTCAACAGCATCTAAAAAGTCTTGGTGACTAATCGATGTTTTATTTCGTCTTGCTGCAATCAATGCCGCTTCGTTACAAAGATTCGCAATATCAGCTCCCGAGAATCCCGGTGTTTGCTTCGCTAGGAAATCAAGGTCTAAACCAACATCTAATTTCAATGGCTTAGAGTGTACTTTGAAGATTTCTTTTCTTCCGTTTAAGTCAGGAAGTTCTACGTATATCTGACGGTCAAAACGACCCGGACGTAATAATGCACGATCTAAAATATCAGCACGGTTAGTCGCTGCAAGGATAATTACTCCTGAGTTGCTTCCGAATCCGTCCATTTCAGTTAATAACTGATTCAACGTTGATTCTCTTTCGTCGTTAGCACTGAATGATGGCTGCTTTCCACGAGCTCGTCCTATCGCATCTATCTCGTCAATAAAGATAATACTCGGCGCTTTTTCTTTCGCTTGGCGGAATAAGTCACGTACACGTGATGCTCCAACTCCTACAAACATTTCTACGAAATCAGATCCCGATAGCGAGAAGAATGGTACTTGCGCTTCTCCTGCAACTGCTTTTGCAAGCAAGGTTTTACCTGTCCCCGGAGGGCCAACTAATAGTGCTCCTCTCGGAATTTTACCTCCTAGCTGAGTGTATTTCTTCGGATTTTTAAGGAAGTCAACGATCTCCATTACTTCCACTTTCGCTTCTTCTAATCCCGCAACATCGTTGAATGTTACTTTCACATGAAGGTCTTTGTCGAATAGTGTTGCTTTCGATTTTCCAATATTGAAAATCTGACTGCCACCACCACCTGATCCCATTCTGCGAATGATGAAAAAGTATAAGAATGCAACTAGTAGGAAAGGGAATATCCATCCTAAAATCCAATCCCAATAACTGTGTGCGTTATTGTCGTAAAATAGATTTACTCGGTTTTCTTCTGGGATGTCTTTTTGTATCGCGTTTAGTTCGTTCTCAAATGCACCTGCATCGCCAATGGCAAATGAATAATGCGGACCTTCATTTACTCCGTTTCCAAACGATTTGTTGGCAACGTTTTTAAAGTCCGGTTTCACTAACGAATCTTTCTTGATGTAAACGTTAATAAGGTCTTTGTTTACGATGGTTACTTTTTCTACATAACCCGCTTTAACCCAACCGTAGAATTTGTTTCTCGAAATTTCTCGTGGGTGTCCTCCGAAATCAAACATGCTGATACCGATAATTACGAGTATCACCAATGCATAAACCCAATAAAAGTTGAAGTTGAACTTCGGTGCTTTCGGGTCTTTAGGGAAATTGTTAAAGGAAGGCTTCTTTTTTTCCTCTTGTTGTTGTTCTGACATGATATATTCTTACTCTTAGTAAGCTGTATTGTAAACGAATTGAATGGACTTGTATTTTAACAAAGAATCAAATGTTTAGTTAATCGTTGATTTCTCTGATTTGAGCATCAGCCCATAGTCGCTCAATTCCGTAATATTCTCTTTGTTCTTGCTGAAAGATATGAACTACGACGCTAATATAGTCGATTAATATCCATTGGGCGTTTTGTTTCCCTTCTATATGATAAGGATTTTCTCCGGTTTCTTTTTCTACCGTCTCTTCTACCGATCGGGTTAACCCTTCTACTTGCGTTGAGGAGTCGCCATGGCATACAATAAATTTATCGGCAACTGCGCCACCTAGCGCTTCTAAATCTAAAATCACAATGTTTCGGGCTTTCTTTTCTTGAAGTCCCCTGATTATTGCGTCGGTAAGTAGGTCTTTAACAGGTTCTTTAACTGTTTTTGCTGCACGGGCTGTTTTTGCCATTCAGTATTCTTAAATTTGTTGTTGCAAAAGTATAGATTTTTAACGGCTTCACGTGAACCTTGTTACACTCAATTCGGTAGATTCTACAAATAGTTTCGCACAGCGGATGCTGGCTAACGATTCTGCGCCCGATTCTACTGTCATCTTGGCGCTCGAACAAACTGCAGGTAAAGGTCAACGAGGAAACCTATGGGAGAGTCGTACGAACCTGGGATTATATTGTTCAATTATTTTTAAGCCCGCCGATTTACAGGTAGCTTCTCAGTTTTTGTTTAATAAGGCTGTGGCCGTGGCCGTGGCTTCTTTTCTCGAAGATCGTTTGGATAAAAAGGTGCAGATAAAATGGCCGAATGACATTTTGGTGGAGGGTCGAAAAATAGCGGGATTATTAATCGAAAATAGTTTGCGCGGCGATCGTATTGCGGCTATAATCAGCGGAATAGGAATTAATTTGAACCAAATTGCTTTTCCCGATTCTTTCGAAACTCAACCTACTTCTATGAAAATTGAATCAGGTTTAGAGTTCGATCCGAATACCGAAGTACGTGAACTTTTTCGTTATGTTTTTAACGCTTACCAACAGTTTTTAATGATGGAGGAGGAGCGGATAAATTCAGCGTATCATCACTTTTTATACGGATTAAATACCCCACATTCGTTTATCCGAGAGGGAGCTGTGTTTAAAGCCGAATTACTCGAAGTCCGAAACGATGGTTCCGCAGTGCTGCTTTTCAACGGATTACCTATGGTGGTTCATCACCCCGTTGTTCGTTTTTTTGCTGTGGGCAATTAAACCGCTAATTGCTCGTAACGATGCACCAATAAATTTAAAAAGTTGGTTAATGGCTTCTCTGCCATCATTTTAAACAAGGGATTTAAATCAGCATCGAAAAATAATTGCAATTTCGTGCTGCTTTCAGTAACCGCCGTCATTTCACATATTAAGCTAAAATCGAATGGCCCTTTGCCATTCTTTAACATAATAATCTTACTGTCAGGAGTCTTTTCACCGTAGGCTAATCCCATCGATGCCATTCCTTTAATGTCGAAATGACAAGTAGGGCCGTCCGTAACAAAGTTTTCCACTTGCTCCGGCATTAATGTCCCGATATTTTTAAAATCACATAAAAATTCAAACACTTCTTTGGCCGGTTTTGCCAATGTAACTATATCACTTTCAATGCGGGTCATAGTATGAGGATATTATTTTTTCCAGGTGTCGGGGTGTTTCCTCCAATCCTGTAATACGGGTAAATCTTGCTTTTTAACGTATCCCGTTGCTACGGCTTGTTTTATTAATACGTCGTAGTTGCTTAATGAGTAAAAGGGACAACCAGCTTTTCTGAAGGAGTCACTAGCCGCTTCGAATCCGTATGAAAATATTGATACTAAGCCTTTTACAATAACGCCATTCTTGCGTAATTCTTCAACAGCCTTTAAACTGCTTCCTCCGGTCGATACTAAATCTTCGATTACTACCGCCGATAAATTAGGTTGAACTTCTCCTTCGATCGTGTTTTGTCGACCATGATCTTTAGCCGATGAACGAACGTAAACGAATGGTAGTCCCATGGCTTCCGAAACCAACGCACCTTGTGCGATGGCTGCAGTGGCTACTCCGGCAATAAGGTCTGGGCGACCAAATTTGTCTTCAATCAACTTTACGAGTTCCTGGCGAATAAACGTTCTTACCCTAGGATACGATAATGAAATTCGATTATCGCAGTAAATAGGAGAGTTCCATCCACTGGCCCAAACGAATGGTTGTTCCGGCTGCAATTTAATGGCTTTGATTTGCAGCA
>Ga0255345_1004015_pt1 | contig 16572 bp, 14 predicted proteins | sample wastewater_treat_6_FD_192415 | JGI IMG/M metagenome (GOLD analysis project Ga0255345, IMG submission 192415) | Wastewater microbial communities from Lulu Island WWTP, Vancouver, Canada - plant20 | ecosystem: Engineered > WWTP > Wastewater > Unclassified | place: Canada: Vancouver, British... | reverse complement strand
CAAGCGCTCCTTAAGCTTGGCGTGGGCGATGTCCCTTGCCACAATTATAGAGCCCTTGAGGTTTACCCTGGTGCTCACGGGATATTTGCTGAGTTCGCTGCGCACGAAATCGATTCCCTTATCGAGGTCGATTTCTATTCCCTTGGGGCCTTCTCCGCATCTGCGGTATTCTTCGGGAATAAGTTCGGAGGGATTGAAATCCAACTTCTCTATCCAAACCCCATCCTCATTTATCTTGCTCTTGATATTGCGGTCGGCAGAACAGCTTACGCCCATGCCTATGGGGCAGCTGGCTCCATGGCGGGGCAGACGCACCACGCGCACATCGTGGGCTAAATATTTACCTCCGAATTGAGCACCCAAGCCTATCTTATAGGACTCTTCAAGCAGTTTTTGCTCTAAATCAACATCTCTGAATGCACGGCCGGTCACATCTCCCGTAGTCGGCAGTTCATCATAATATTTGATGCTGGCGAGTTTCACGGTCTGCAGATTCTTTTCTGCACTCGTACCGCCGATTACAAAGGCGATATGATAAGGCGGACACGCCGCTGTGCCCAAGCTCTTTATTTTATCAACAAGGAAGGGCAGAAGTGTGCTTTCATTTTGAATAGTGGCCTTTGTCATAGGATAGAAGTAAGTTTTGTTGGCGCTTCCCCCTCCCTTTGCCACCATCACAAAGCGATATTCATCCCCTTCAACCGCCTCAATATCTATCTGAGCGGGAAGATTGCATTTGGTATTCACCTCATCATACATATTGAGGGGCGCATTTTGGCTGTAACGCAGATTCTCCTGCGTAAAAACATCGAACACGCCTCGGCTGAGCGCCTCCTCGTCTTCATAGCCCGTCCAAACCTGCTGCCCTTTTTCGCCATGAATTATAGCGGTGCCGGTATCCTGGCAGAACGGGAGCACGCCCTTTACGGCAGTTTCAGCATTGCGAAGGAACTGCAAAGCAACATATTTGTCGTTTTCGCTTGCCTCAGGGTCTTTAAGGATTTGAGCCACCTGCTCGTTGTGAGAGCGGCGCAGCATGAATTCACAATCGTGAAAACTCTGCCTGGCCACCAATGTAAGCGCCTCGGGAGCGATTTTAATGATTTTATGCCCTTCAAAATCACCTGTAGTAACATATTTTTCCGAACCAGGAATTTTATAATATTCCGTTTTGTCTTCCCCAAGCTGGAACATTGGGGCATAGCTGAATTCTACCATATTAATTTTGCATCAAAAAAGATTTCATAAAAGCATCGATATCGCCATCCAACACCGCCTGAGTGTCGGCGGTCTCCACTCCGGTCCTCAGGTCTTTCACCATTTTGTAGGGATGCAATACATAAGAGCGTATCTGACTCCCCCACTCTATCCTCTTTTTCTGACCCTCAAGTTCTGCTTGTTTTTCCTGACGCTTCTTGAGCTCAATATCATAAAGGCGGCTCTTGAGAATGCGAAGGGCGTTTTGCCTATTGTCCTGCTGACTGCGGGTTTCGGTGTTTTCGATTGTAATGCCGGTGGGGAGATGCTTCACTCGCACACCGGTTTCCACCTTATTTACATTCTGTCCGCCATGGCCTCCGCTTCGAAAGGTATCCCATTCCAAATCGGAGGGATTTATTTCTATGTTGATGGTGTCATCCACCAATGGATATATGAACACGCTGGAGAAGGTTGTCTGACGCTTGCCCTGCGCATTGAACGGAGAGATGCGCACGAGCCTGTGCACTCCGCTTTCGGCCTTGAGCCAGCCATAGGCATAGTCGCCCTCGAACTGGATTGTGCAGCTTTTTATGCCGGCTTCATCTCCCTCGGTAAGCTCGGAAACGGTGGTTTTATAAGAGCGGCGTTCGCCCCAACGCAGATACATTCGCATGAGCATCGCACTCCAATCGTTGGATTCGGTACCTCCTGCTCCTGAATTAATGGTAAGCACCGCACCTAAATTATCTCCCTCCTCCCCAAGCATATTCTTGAATTCGAGGTCCTCCACCATCGCAAGCTCTTCTGCATAAGCCTTATCCAAATCCTCCCCCTCAGGCTCAAGCTCATAGAGCACATCCACATCGGAAGAAGCGGCACAGACTGCATCGAAATCGCTCACCCATGCCTTGATGCCGCTTATCTTCTTTAGAAAAGCTTCGGCTGACTTAGGATCATCCCAAAAATCGGGAGCCTGGCTCTTCGCTGTCATCTCTTCAAGCTGACGGCGCTTTTCATCTATTTTAAGAGCTGTTGCCAAGGCGGCAATCCTCCCTTTGAGGGCTTTTATCTGATCCAGTGTTATCATTTACTTGCTCCGTGCAGTTTTTTAGCCGCCCTTTTATCGCTTAAATTAAAGAAGCCCGCTACTGAAAGGCCTGCAATTATATGCCAGATGCCCCACCAGGCGGTGATTACCAGCATGCCTCCGGGAACTCCGTGAGGATATTGCGGCATAAAATTCGTAAAAATCTGATTGGCGCCGAGCATGAGCGCAAGGCCCAAACCGCTGTTTTGTATGCCCGTTTCGATGGTTATTGTACGCACATCGGGCTTGGGTAAGCGGAAAAGTTTCCCGTTAAAATAACCGATAAAAAAGGCCAAGCCGTTGTGAAGAAGAACAACCAAAAAGATATATTTGATGCACTTGAGAAAGGCGTTTATGTTGCCTACAAATGCGAGCACCACCATGGCAATAAAGAAGAGGATGCTGAACCATTGGAAGGGCTTCTTCATCTTTTCAGCCGCCTTCGGGAAGAAATGGCTGGTGAGAATGCCTAATGTAAGAGGAATACCCAAAAGAATGACTATGGTTTTGAACACCTCGAAGAAGGGAATTTTTAGGTTGGGGATTTCTCCGACCAGCATCGAAACATCTGCAAATTTTATATATAGATTGCCGTAAGCCCAGAAATTGAAAGGAGTCAAAAACATGGCAAGGGCAGTGGAGATGGCCGTAAGACTTACGGAAAGTTCCACATTAGCCTTGCTCAGCGAGGATATGAAGTTGCTTATATTGCCGCCGGGGCAGGCAGCTACAAGTATCATTCCCATTGCCATCGAAAAAGATATGGCAGGCCCGAGAACAAGCGTCAGCAGGAAGGTAAAAAGCGGCAGCAGAATAAGCTGACAGGCCATTCCTACAAAAACTGACTTGGGGTTTTTAAATACTTCCACAAACATTCGGGGTTTTATGCCGAGAGCCACCCCGTACATTACGAATGCAAGAATAATGTTGATTGTGTTCATTCCGCCAGCATTGAGCGTGACGTTGATGGAGTCGATGTGTTGGACAAGATTCGGGTCCATAAGTTCAGGTTTTAAAAATTTTTGCAATTTAATAATTTTGATGCAAATGGCAAAACACGATACCGGGCGCTACCTGCCAAAAGAAAGCTTACAGCCAATTCGCTTTTTTTGCGTACCTTTGAGTTTTACATGAAGAGAGTCGGACTTGTAACCTGGTATAGAGGGACGAACTACGGTTCGGTTCTGCAGGCGTATGCCTTGCGGAAAGCACTGGAAAATTTGGGATGCAGAGTATATTTTTTGCGCTCTTTTAACAGGCCGTTCACTCTCAAAAACATTAAAATCAACCTTTTCAGCAAATACGGAATCAACAGGCACAATCCTCTCGATGACTGCCCCTTTCCTGCGCAAAGGATGCGTTTTGCCGAATTCATAAAAGAATCTTTCCCCGAAAGGCTGCCGATAAGCCGATGCGGCTATCGCAGGATGCTGAAAGACACCTCTGTTTTTATGAGTGGCAGCGACCAGATTTGGAATTGCCGTCACAATTTCGACCCCTTCTTATTCCTTGACTTTGCGGGAGATGTAAAAAGGGTTTCCTACGCCTCCAGCATAGGAACGGGGGAAATACCGGAAGAATACCAAAGCAAAGTAAAATCTCTTTTATCCGGCTTCTCATACATCGGAGTAAGGGAAAAATCCGCTGAAACGGCTCTATCGGCTCTTACCGGCAGAAAAGACATCAAAACCGTGCTCGACCCCACTTTTTTGCTGAGCGCCGAAGAGTGGCAGGACTTTGCGCAAGGCTCCGGCTATAGAAATCTTCCGGAAGACCATAAGCATATTCTTGAAGGCCATAAACCTCTCCCCAACAGTTATACGCATCTCCTTAAAGGCAAATATATCTTCTGCTATTTTGTGGGCAAAGCCTCTCTCTACGAAGGATACCTGCAAAAGTTCAAGGCCATTAGCGAGCTGGACCACGCTCTTATCCTTCCATCAAACGACTTTCCCTTGGAAACCATCTCCGGAGCGGAAAGAATAGAAGACGCCGGCCCGAGGGAATTCATTTCTTTGCTCTCCGGCGCTGATGCCGTACTTACCGATTCCTTCCATGGAAGCGCCCTCTCGATAAATCTCGGCAAACAATTCTACTGCGTCAAACGCTTTTCCGATGCCGATCCTCTCTCCCAAAATTCCAGACTCTACGACCTTTTCTCCCTTTTCGGCATAGGCGACAGATTTCTTGAAAACGGAGAGCCCGAAAAAATCGATTATAAAGCCGCCCGTAAAAGACTTAAAGAGCTTAGAACAGAGTCGCTGTCTTTCTTAAAAAAGGAAATAGAATGAAAAGAGAGCGCTACTACCTATCCACATTCTTTTGGAGCACAATCACAAAGGTGCTGAACGCCCTCGTAGGCTTTGTGTCAGTGCCCCTGCTCATGGGGCTTTTCGGCAGGGCTAATTACGGAGTACTTACGCTTGCGCTCTCGTTGAATGCTTATATGCATCTTTTGGACCTCGGCACCAACACAGGCGGCGTGCGCTACTTCTCGAAATGGAAAGCGGAAGGAAATACCGGAATGCTGAGGCGTGTGGCTCATACCAACCTGAGTTTTTACACGATAATAGCCCTTATAAACGCTGCCTTAATGGTGGTAATCGCATTTTTCGGAGAGGGACTGTTCAATATAAATCATGAACAATTCGAAATGCTCCGCTGGTGCCTGCTGAGCATTGCCGTGCTATCATTATTCAGCTGGGGCACCACCACTTTCAATCAATTATTGGTGGCGGATATGCAGATGGCCTTTACAATGAAAGTCCAATTCGTGCAGGTGCTGCTGAAAATCGTATTGATAGTCCTTACCCTCAAAATCCCTCTCTCCCTGCCCTGGTACTTCTTCTTTTTGACGCTGCTCACCTCTCTGCTGATAATTCCCTATTCGCTCAAATGCAGGAAGGACGGCCTTATAGACAGCTTCCGGCCGGGCTTTTATTGGAAAGATTTCAAAGTGGTGCTGGTTTTCAGCCTTTCCCTTTTCGCTCTCAGCTTCTTCCAGATGACCGCCACGGAATCGAGGCCCCTCGTGCTGGGAATTGTATATCCCGATTCTGCAAACACCCTTACCGACTTCAAGATAATTTCGGTGGTGCCCTCCCTTATAATCACCATCGGAGGCATCTTCTCATCCATCTTTTTACCTACCGTTACGGAGATGGTTGCAAAAAATGACAGGGCCGCTACCGAACGCTTTGCTTATAAATGGACAAGGTACACCACCATAATAGCCAATGTGCTGTGCATCCCATTCATCCTTTGCGCAAGCGAGGTGCTGAGTGCCTATGTGGGAGAACAAAATGCTCATTTGAGTGTATGGATGATAGTGTGGATAGTAACAGTGCTCATTCAAATACATACCACGCCCGGCAACAGTCTTGTGCTCGCTTACGGCAAAACCAAGCCTCTCGTAATCACCACCGCCATTGCCTGCGTGCTGTCGATAGCGCTCAATGCCCTGCTGTGCAGGCAGTACGGGGTAGGCTCGGCCGTAATTGCTTATCTGATATATGTGGTGATAGTGATTGGAGCATATTATTTGGTTTATTATCGCAAACTAATGGGCCTTAGCAGATGGAAGATGGCACGCTCATTCCTGCTTCCCACCCTAATTGCCTTCGCGCTGATGGCCCTTTGCCTGTGGCTCGTAAAGCTTTCGCCGGAAAATTTCCCCGGCATGGGAAGACGCTGGGCCTACATACTCATCTGCCTTATAAAAACGGCCTGCTGGATAATCCCCTATTTCGCCTGTCTGCTTCTTTCCGGCCAGCTTAGACTGTCGGAATTCAAGGAGCTTAAACCCATTGTGAAGCCATGACACTCTGCCCCGCCGATAAATGCAGCGGCTGCGGAGCCTGCGCCGCAATCTGCCCCGTGGGATGTATTTCCATGAGGGAAGATGCCTTTGGGGTGAGTCATCCGGAGATAGGACCGTCATGCACGGAATGCGGACTCTGCGCCCAAACTTGTCCCGTGCTCAATCCCCTGCCGCTGCATGAGCCCTCAAAATGCTATGCCGGGTGGAATTCAGATTCGGAGGAGCGCCGCCTGAGCGCTTCGGGAGGCGTTGCCGCACTGCTTGCAAGGCTTTACCGAGGAAGAGTTTACGGCACTGCCTGGTCGGATTCTTTTATGGCGGAGGTAAAAAGCGGAAATGCAAAAGACTTCAAAGGCTCCAAATATGTGCAGAGCCATTTTTCGGAAGATACTTATCGCGAAATAAAGTCCCGTCTGAAAAGCGGGGAAAAACTGCTCTTCATAGGCACCCCTTGCCAGGTTGCCGGCCTGCTCAACTTTGTGGGAGATGCCGCAGAGGGGCTTTTGACTGCAGATTTGCTATGCCACGGAGTATGCCCGGAGAAGTATTTAACAGAAGAATTGGGGCATCTTCGCAAAGGCCGCAATTTAACGGATGTCCGCTTCAGGAGCAACGACAAATACAACTTCCATCTTACTCTTTGGGATGGAGATAAATGCTTTTACGACAAAGACCAAAAACTGCAGCCGTATTTCAGGGCTTTCTTGGAAGGCATAAGCCTGAGGGAAAACTGCTACGGCTGCCAATATTCAAAGCCGGAGCGCCCAGGTGACCTTACTCTCGGAGACTTCATAGGCTTAGACGGACAAGTGTCTTCCGTAAGCGTAAACACCACAAAAGGCTCTGAGGCCCTGAAGGAGTTGTCTGCAAAATTCCCTGAATTGCAACTTGTGGAACACCCCTATTCCGACAGGCTCGCCTATAGACCATCCATTATGGAGCCCTTCAAAAAGAGTCCTCTGAGAGCGAAGTTCCTCGACAATTATCTGCAATCCGGCTTTTACAAGGCTGTGCGCAAGACTCTGTTTAAAGATATAGTAAAGGCTTATGCAACAATAGCTTACTGGAAAATTCACCATATCGGACATTTGATTAAAAAACGTTTACTAAAATGAAAAGAGTATCGATATTGCTTTTTTTGCTCTTTGCGGCATGCACTCAAAAACCCTGCATCCAAAGCGGAGACCTCCTTTTCGTGGGCCTGCCCTTTGATTACAAAGCGGACACAAATTCCATGAGCAGCGCAATAGCGGAAGCAACAGGCGCTGAGGAAGGCCTCAATTATATCCATACGGCGATTTTGGAAGTGGAGGGAGATTCGGTATGGATAATAGACGCAACCATAAAAAGAGGGGTTGCAAGATACCCCTTGGACACTTTTCTTGTAGATTTTACCCTTTCCGACGGTTCTTATCCGGTCTTTGAAATAATGCGCTTCAAGGACGGAGCGCGAGACATTGTAAGCAAGTCCAAAGAATTTTTGGGACTGCCTTACGATGTGTATTTCCTTCCTGACAACGGAGCAATGTATTGCACGGAGCTTGTGCGCGACTCTTATCTTGATGAAAACGGACAACCCCTGCTTCCTGCCGCCCCAATGAACTTCAAGGCCCCGAGCGGAGAATTCCCCCCTTATTGGACATGGCTTTTCGACTCTATCGGAGCTCCCATCCCGCAAGGCGTCCCCGGCACCAACCCCCAGGATATGCGCAACTCTCCCCTGCTTGAACTGATAAATATTCCCTTTCCATGCCAAGAGTAAGCATAATAGTTCCCAATTTCAATCACAAAAAGTATCTTCCCGAAAGACTGGAAAGCATCACTGCTCAAACTTATCAGGATTTTGAGATAATTCTCCTAGATGACTGCTCCACAGACGGGAGCAAAGAAATAATCGAGGCTTGGAGAGAGCATCCCAAAATCGGCAAAGTGATTCTGAACAGGAAAAACAGCGGCTCAGCTTTCAAACAATGGCAAAAAGGCATTTCGGAAGCCTCAGGAGAGCTTGTTTGGATAGCCGAAAGCGATGACTCCTGCTCTCCGGCTTTACTCGAAACCCTTGTAGGGGAATTTGATAGCGAGCCCTCATGCGTTTTAGCTTTCTGCGCTGCAATGCTTACTGATGAAAACGGCAAGCATCTCGGTATTCATCAATATCATAAAGAAATCGGCAGGAATCTATCGGTAGATGGGGAAAAGTTCGCTCGCAAATGGCTTTTGCGCAATAATTACGTAGTGAATGCCAGTGGAGCATTATTCCGAAAAGATGCAGCTACGGAACTTGGAGATACCCATATGAAATATAAAGGCGTTGGAGACTGGCTGTTTTGGACTCAGCTTGTAAGGAAAGGCCGAGTTTCGTTTGTGTATAAAGCGCTAAACCTCTTTCGGCAGCACGGAAGCAACACCACTGCCGATATGAAAAAAAGCGGGAAAGCGCTATTGGAGCTAAGAAGTCTGCTTGCAGATTTTGAAAGGCTCGGACTAAAAGACTATCGGGTTTTCCTGCACGACCGGATTTATGCCGTAAACTTCGTAAAATATTATGGAAGCGGGCTCAGCCCCGAACTTAAGGCTAAGATTCTTAAAGCATGGAGGGATAATCCCATTATTTCTTTTTTAGCTACGCTAAAAGAGGCTAAACATCGAATTTCTATCTTACTGCGCAAATGAAAGTTCTTATAATAATTGTAAGCTATAATGGTATGGAGTGGATAAAGCGCTGTTTGGGCAGCGCCCTGAAGGCATCGGCATCAAAGGCTGTTCAGGCGGATGTATTTGTGGTGGATAACTGCTCCTCTGACGGCACCCCTGAGCGTATAGAAAAAGACTTTCCGAAGGTGAAACTTGTAAAGAGCGAATCCAACATGGGCTTTGGTGCAGCCAATAATTTGGGTCTCGAATATGCTTTGGAACACGGCTACGATTATGCATATCTTCTAAATCAGGATGCCTGGCTGCTTCCGGATACGCTATCATTATTGTTGGATGCTGCCGAATCGGCCGGGAATTTCGCCATACTCAGCCCCTTGCAGATGCAGGCTGACGGAGTGCATTTCGATACGAATTTTGAAAAGCGCGCTCTTAACAGAAAGCTGTCCGAGCCGCTCTACGAAGTGCCGAGGGTAATGGCGGCGCATTGGTTGATAAGGCTTTCGGCTCTTAAAGAGGTGGGACTTTTCGCCCCCATCTTCCCTCATTATGGAGAAGATGACAATCTTTGCGACCGTTTCAGGGCGGCAGGCTGGAAAATAGGCGTTGTGAGCGGTGCAAAAGCAATTCACGACCGCGCCTTCCGTAAAGAGCCAAAAGAGAAGCTTATACGCAGAAATTATTATGTAAAATCTATTGTGGAGCTGTGCAACCCCCTCAAACCCCTTTGGAGAATATGGCCTTATATCTATGCCTATACCTTGGTAAAGGTCATTAGATACCGCTCGATTGAGCCTTTCAGATATTTATGCAAGATAAAAAGTCAGAAGGAAGAGATACTGAAAACTCGAGAAACAAACTCATTTTATTCAACGAATAAATGTTGATAATCACATTTTTTTAAACGAATAAATGCTTGTAACTACATTTTTATTGACGAATAAAATGCGTTTTTAACATAAATCTCAACGTAAATCATTATTTTTGTATTAATGTCAGATAAAATTTGTAGTTACTTTGATTAGTACAGAAAAACACTCTGCAAATCTAAGATTCGTATAAACATGGCAATTATCGGCATAATGGATTCAGGTGTGGGAGGGCTTTCGGTGTTTCGCGAAATACGCAAGGCTCTGCCCGATGAGCGTTATGTTTACTATTCCGACAATGCCAATTGCCCTTATGGCGAAAAAACGCCCGACTTCATCAGGGACAGGCTGCGTACAATCACTGATATTTTCCTGGCTCGCGGGGCACAGGCCGCAGTCCTTGCATGCAACACCGCCACGGGTGCGGCAATAGAGGTCCTTCGCTCGGAATACCAAATACCTTTTGTAGGCATGGAGCCGGCTGTAAAGCCCGCCGCTCTCGGCACTCAAAGCGGAGTCATAGGGGTACTTGCCACCGCAGGCACCCTCAAAGCAAGTAAATATCTCACCACCAAAGGCCATTTCGAGGACAATGTGCGAATTATAGAGCATGTGGGCAAAGGCTTTGTTGAACTTGTGGAGAGAGGAGAGCTTACAGGTCCTCATGCCGAAAATGTTGTACGCCGTAGTCTCACTCCCCTTTTGGAAGAAGGCGCCGACAGAATAGTTTTGGGTTGCACCCACTATCCTTTCCTGCTCGAGACTCTCCGCAAAGTTGCATCTGACGAAGGCTATCCTGATGTTCAGTTTATCGACCCCGCCCCGGCAGTGGCCCGCCGACTGGTAAATGTTTTGAAAGAAAAAGGAATAGCTCTGAAAGACAAGAATCCCGGAGTGGAATTTTTAAGTTCCGGACCCCGGGAAAATCTTGAAAGCTTGGCTGCTTCTATTTAAGCGCCGCCTCTATTTAATCACCACCGTATTGCTTTGTATCTGACCGAGAACCTCGAAATAGGGTACTCCGTCGCTTACGGTCATCCGGTAAATGGTGTCATCCACCCTATAATATTCATTGCCGTCAGCAAGGGTTACGGTATGGTAATCGTCCGGAAGAGCCTTGATGAGAGCTCCTGCAGGAGGCAGGATGGTCTGGTATTTTCCGTCTTTGCCTTTTACGAAAAAGACACCGTCATCGTAGAAATATTCCACATCTGCTGCCGCATAACTTTGTATCAGACCAAGCTCGGTTGCGAGATTGTACGAGGCTAAGCTCCTGAGGGTATTCATATCAACAGTAGGCTGATTCGCCTGCGCATTCTGCTGTGCCGCTATAGTGGCATTCTGCTGCGCTATCATTTCATTGTTTTGGGCAATTATTCTATTCTGGTCCAAGATGGTTAAGTAGTTGTCATTGATGGTTTCATAACTGCGCCAAACCCTGTTATAATAAGAGAAGCGGATAACATCAAGTTCAAGTCTATAGAGGTCGTAGGCAAAACTTATTCCGTAGGGAGGACGGGAGATTACATATACACCATCCCACCAGCGATACCAAATATCATTGTAGAAATAATAGTCGATTCCCCAATATCGTACCTTACGATAGCGGGGCAGATACCTTACACGATAGCCGAAATAGTGGGGATCGCGGCTGTAAAATCTGCCCGGACGGTCCCAGTCCATATAAGGACGCTTACGCGGATGAACCCTATGACCGCCATGGTCGAAGCGGACATCGTTCGGGCCTTGAGTCTGACGGTTGTAGCTGTCGCTCGTGTTGTAGCCTCTGCCGGTGTTAACAGTTGCTCCCTTATTGGATGCGGAGGAAGACCTGCTTTCAGCGCCTCTGGTAACAGCTCTGTTTGAAGTACCGGAAGAGCCGCTGCTGCGACTTGAAGTGCTTGGTGTTACTGTACCTCTGCTGCCGCTGCTCCTGGTAGATGTTCCTACACTGCCGCTGCTGCGGGAACCGGTAGTACTACGGGAAGTGGTACCTACGCTGCCGCTGCTGCGGGAAGCGCCATTGCTACGAGTTGAACTGCTGAAGCTTCCACTGCTCCGTGTTGCGCTGCTGCCGCTGCTTCGACTTGAACTGCTTACACTGCCGCTGCTGCGGGAGCCGGTATTGCTGCGGGAAGTAGTTCCAACGTTACCGCTGCTGCGTGTGGTAGTGGTACTGCGAGAGGGGCTGCTGACACTGCCGCTGCTCCGTGTTGCGCTGCTGCCACGGGAAGAACTGCTGCTTATTGTGCCGCCCTGTGCTCTGGAGCTGGTTGACGAACTTACTCCGGAAGAGCGTGTAGAACTTCCCGATGAACGTGAAACACTGCCGGAAGAACGCGTTGAACTGCCGGAAGAGCTGCTGCTACGGGTTGAACTGCCACTGCGAGTTGAACTGCTGCCGCGGGTTGAACTGCCGCCGCGGGTTTGCGCGTCAAGATTAGCGGCAGACAAGGCAAGAGCCGCTGCCGCTAAGAATGCTAATGTTATTTTAAAATTAATTTTCATGGCGCGAAGTATTAAGAGTTGCTTTACTAATTAGATGCAAATAGAATTAAAATGTTAAAGAATTTCTGATTATTTCTTCCCGTAATCTGGACGGATATGAGGAACAAGCAAGGCGGTAAGAGTTATAGTTGCAAGACAACAAATCATGACCATCACGAAAAAACCGACATATCCAAGAGCGCTTTGCAGCCATCCCGCAAAAAAGCCGGGGACCATCATGCTCAGAGCCATAAAAGCAGTGCAAATTGCATAGTGGCTGGTTTTATACTCTCCTTCACTGAAATATATCATATACAGCAAATATGACGTAAAGCCGAAACCATAGCCGAATTGGTCGAAAGACACACACAGGTAAACCACCCATATCTGCGCAGGCTGCACAATAGCCATATATAAATAAACCGCACACGGCAAAGCTAAACTTAAAGCCATAGGCCACAAGGCTTTACGAAGGCCTACACGGGAAGCGAAAATGCCGCCCGAAATACCCCCTATGGTAAGCGCGATAACCCCAATAGTGCCATATACCAGACCGCTTTGAGTTGTCGAAAGCCCGAGACCTCCTACGGAAACGGGGTCAAGCATGAAAGGCGTAAGCATCTTCACACAAAAAGCTTCCGGAAGGCGGAAAAACAATAGGAATAACATGGCCAGCAATATGCCCGGTTTCCGGAAAAAACTGCCGAAGGCGTCTCCAAAAGATTTGCCGGCGCTTTTATACAGGTTTGCATCAGAGTCATCACTTTTTACATCCCTGCATGAACTCTTTACATCCTTGCCTATACTATTTTCCTCCAACCCCTCCCTCTTCACTGCCGAGCCGTCCGCATGCACCATTACATCCTCTTTTCGAGGCAGGGCAAAAAAATGCCAAACGCTAAGCAGAAGGAGTAAAAAAGAGGAGCCGAGAAGAGTATAAGACCAAGCCTTCGGGATATTGTCGTATCGGGTTTCCAACAAGCCCGCCACCACAACAATGACTCCTTGCCCGAATACACTGGATATTCGATAAAAAGTGCTTCTTATCCCCACAAATAGACTCTGATGATGCTCCGAAAGAGAGAGCATATAAAAACCATCGGCAGCAATATCGTGGGTGGCCGAAAGCATGGCGGCTATGTAAAAGATTATAAGCGAGGGCACAAAAGCGCTGACGGGTCGTCCCACAGAATGCGGCAGCGACAACGCCAACACAGCAAAACTCAGAGTGAGCGCCGCCTGCATTGTCAATATCCACCAGCGTTTTGTTTTGTAAATATCCACCAAAGGGCTCCAAAGGGGCTTTATTACCCAAGGAAGATATAAAAGGGAGGTAAGCGCCGCCAGCGAGGCATTATCCATGCCGAGCCGTTTGAACAAAGTAACCGAAACCACATTCACAAGGAAATACGGAATACCCTCGAAAAAATAGAGAGTGGGCACCCAAGCCCATGGAGAACGGCTATTCATGTTTGCCTGTAATTTCGGCGCCTTTATAATAATGTGAAAGTATCTGCGTGCAGTCAAAACCCTTGTCGGCCATTACTGCCGCACCTATCTGACAGAAACCCACCCCATGCCCCCAGCCTCTGCCGCGCAGCACGCAGGTATCTTCTTCCCATTCAATTGAGAAAGCAGAGCTTTTGAGATGCGTTTCGGAAAGCGCACGACGGATTTCCAACTCCTTGCCTATGGTGGCGGTATGCTTCGAGCCAACCACCCTCATATATTTTATTCTGCCCGAAGGGCCTATCTCCACCGGGTCCAGCGCCTGAACAGTACCGAAATTAAAACCGGTCTTGCGCATAATCAGTTCGGAAAGCTCCTTGCGGGTATAGCGCACTTCCCACCGATAATAATCGCTTGTAGGAAGGTCATAATCGTTTAATACACGGCTAAGCAGTTCCGGAGCCGCCTCTCCGCAATATTCATCTTTAACACTTTGCAAATAGGAATAGTCCTTATCTTCCCAACAGGTGCTGAAAAGCTCCGTCCTGCCGCCGCAGCACTTGGAATAGCGGGTATCGCAAATCTCCCCTTCACTGGTAAGCAGCTGCCCCCATGTCTGGTCTATCGCATCTCTCACGGCCTCCCCTTCGGCACCATCCAAGCCTTGATAACGCTGACAATGGTCATCGGCACAAACATCAAAACCTTTATGGGTTTGCAGGTTATTCATCAGCCAGCTGCGGGAGATTATGGCGTGGGCTTTCAGAAATTCCACCGGAGCCTCTTCGTGCATCTCGCTGCTCACTACACTAAGCAGATAATCTTCCACCCCTATGCGATTGACGGCCCTTATGGCATCCCCCTCCACTATAAAACTCAGACGGCCGGCAAACTTGCGTGTGATTTTCTTTTCCCAATGAAAACCAATTCCAATAGGCACATCGTAAAGTATAAAAGTAGGCTCTGCAAACAGAGTGGAACGGGTTACAGCATCGAAAGTCAGACTGTCGTAAAGAGCTCCTCCGTAATTGATACGGCCATCGGAAAAGCTCACGCGCTGTGGCCCCGCACCATCGGAAATTATCTCGAACACTATCTCCTGCGCCGCCATAATCCCCACATCTATAAGCTTTTGCTTGCGGGAAAGGCGCCAGCCCACCATCTTCTCTTCCTCTTCCGAAATAGACACTTCGTCTATTACTTCTGTGAGCAGGCGGTCACTTAATTTGGCAAAATCCTCTTCTTTTGGGGTTATAAAAAATCCTGCCATTTCGGCGGCTCCGGGACCGATTGTAAGCTGGTCAGGTCCGGTACTGTCGTAATGATGGCTGCGATATTGGGAACGAAGCACCACAAATGTGCGGAATTCGCCTCCCTTATACCAACAATAAAGATTGAAACGCGGCTCGTATTCGCCGGAATGGCGAGGAGAGCACTCCAAAAGCCTATAAGTGAGCTTCGCCATTGACTTCTGGGTAGTAGCCTTCAATGCATATACGCCACGTGTGAAGCCTTCATGTTTATAAAGTGAGGCATCCTGCACTGTGGCAATGGGCTCGCCCGGCTGGTCGAGAAAGGAGTCTATTTTTTGCTCAAGAGGCAGCATTCCCCTAGGACAGGCCTGGAAATGAAGATGGTCGGGAGCGGAAGCGCCGCTGACAGGGCCGTTGTAATAGACCGTAAAGTCGGGGTACATTTTGCTGAAGAGCAGCATGTCGGGGAAATGATGCCAGATGGTTTGGGGCAGATGCTCATCGCGCACAACCACCAGATGGTTCCTGAAGATGGGGAATGGATTTACCTGGATATTATAGTTTCTGCCCTTTTTACCCTCGTATTTAAGATGGAATTGTTCTTTATGGCGATTCTCGACGCAAAGGAAACATTTGCGCGCTGCAATCGTGTCCGCATCAATATCAGCGGTGGATGATGCTATACGGCAAGGATTCAGTTGCGCCTTGACCTTTTGGTCGTTTACGGTAAACTCCTTGTGCCGGGCAGTCTTGATGAGTCGGAAGTTGGTGGCGGCAAGAGGCCATACAGACAATTGGTCGCGGATAAATTTATTGATTTCGCTCATAGAAGTGACAGGAGTTTATCTTTAATTTTATTGAATTCGTTGATGAAGTTGGGAGTAAATTTATTTTCGGGAGCCTTTTCTATTTCTTCAAAGGTCCACCAGCGCGCTTCGCTCACCTCTGTTCCATATGGAATCGGGCTTTTAGAGGAGATAGTGGCATATAAAGCCACAAGCTCTTTTTCTCTTTGGTTTTCGTATACGAAACTTTCCAAGAAGATAGGGTGGAAGTCGTAGAAACCCAGTTCTTCGGCTGCTTCACGGTAAAGGGCTTCTTCCAACTGTTCTCCATAACCCACATGACCTCCTACAGATGTGTCCCAACAACCGGGATAAGTACGTTTGTGCTTGCTGCGCTTTTGCAGATATAGTCTTGCGTTCCTGTCTATTATATGCATATTAACCACAGGATGCAGCAGCATGCTTCCCGCATGACAAAGGCTTCTGGGCGCCCGGCCTATCACCAATCCGTTCGGCTCGACCAATGGGAAGATTTCTTCACGAGGGTCGATTTTTTTGCCTATCAGAGGTGCAGGTTCAGGAGGATATACAAGAAAAAACATGCCGCTAATAATTTATTATGCGGAGTTCTTCCGGAGTGTAAAGAATGGTATCCAAGAAGTCGGGAGCCGCCTGCGCAAGTATCATGAACACAGCGAGAGCCAGAGCGGCCAGGCCGATAAGGAGCAGCGGAGTGAGCCACACCCATTTGCTTACACGGCGGCGCGGCTTGGTTTCCTGCTCAGAAACTTCCTGCTCTGCCGGTTGTGTTTCCGGACTTACTTCGGCAGCCGGCTCAACAGGTGCAGGCTCAGAAGCCGATGCTTCTTCAGACACAGGTTCATAAGCCGGTACTGCTTCGGGCTCAAGCTCTACCGGTGCAAGTTCTAAAGCCGATGCTTCTTCGGGCTCAAGCTCTACCGGTGCAGGT
>Ga0255345_1004007_pt1 | contig 16595 bp, 10 predicted proteins | sample wastewater_treat_6_FD_192415 | JGI IMG/M metagenome (GOLD analysis project Ga0255345, IMG submission 192415) | Wastewater microbial communities from Lulu Island WWTP, Vancouver, Canada - plant20 | ecosystem: Engineered > WWTP > Wastewater > Unclassified | place: Canada: Vancouver, British... | reverse complement strand
GGAGGATGTGGACTGAAGTGGAACCGTTTTTTGCTGGATATTAATTGCGAATTGCATCCTTTATTGGGATTGAACTCCTATGCCGGACTTCGATATATATTTTCTCGTTAATTTTTTAGTTTAACGTCCCTATCATGAAGCGAATTGTCGTATTATGCTGTTTGCTTTTCCTTCTCATAAATGCAGCCTATGCACAAGATGCGTCTACTACTATCGATCAGACAATAGCCGATATTTTTGAACAGTGGTCTGCAGAATCGGAAGAAGTTCCCGATTATCAAACATTTTACGAGGAATTGGAATTTCTTGCCGAAAATCCCATTAATCTGAATCATACGTCGAGAGAAGAATTAAGTAAAATGCTTTTTCTGTCCGATGTGCAAGTCGAGAACATTCTTGCTTATCTTTATCAGTATGGGCCAATGGAAAATATTTACGAACTACAGCTGATAGATGGGCTGGATATGACGGACATCAGACGAATGTTGCCTTTTGTAATGGTGAAAAAAGAAAAAGCGGTTTCTGAAAAAATCTATCGTTATGACGTTTTGAATTACGGGAAAAACGAGTTGTACATGATGTTCAACAGAGATGCGGAAACCAGACAAGGCTATCAGGCATCCGTTTCATCAATTGGAGATTCAACAAATCAGGGGAAAAAATATGTAGGTTCGCCCTGGTACCATTCTGCCAAATATCGTTTTCATTTTAAGGATAGAATTTTGGCCGGAATGACTTTCGAGAAAGATGCCGGTGAATCTTTTTTTGGTTCTGCCCACAAAGGTTACGATTCCTATTCGGGTTATCTTCAAATAAATCGTTTGGGAATTTTCAAAACCATTGTTTTGGGTGATTTCAGAGCCAATTTTGGTCAAGGTTTGGTGATGAAGTCCGATTTCAGTATGGGAAAATCCTCCTATGTCCTTAATGTTGTATCGCGCAATGAAGGACTGAAAAAATTCAGTTCTACCGACGAATACAATTTTTTCAGAGGAGGTGGAGCCACAATTCGGCTACCCAGAAATTGGGAAACTTCCGTTTTTTATTCCAACAAAATGATAGATGCCGATACTGTCGGGGGCGTCTTTTCGAGCATTTATAAAACAGGTTATCATCGTACCGAAAACGAATTGAATAAAAAACATACCATTTGCCAACAGGTAGCAGGCGGAAATATTTCATGGCGGTTGCTTTGGCTGCAAACCGGAATAACTTTTGTTCACACCAATTTTGATCAGGCGCTTGTTCCTGAAAAAACCACCTACAATCGTTTTTATTTTTCTGGGAAAGCCCAAAACACAGCCGGATGGAATTATCGTGTCCATTGGCAGAAACTCAATCTTTTTGGTGAAGCAGCAGTTACAGGCAACTTTCATCCTGCCTTGTTGAGTGGATTCACGCTGTCTCCTCTTTCACTAGTCAATTTGGTAGCTGTTTACCGATATTATTCTCCTGAATACGATACTTTTTATGCTTTGGCGCTTTCCGAAACTTCACGCACAAACAATGAAAGTGGTTTGTATCTTGGAGCCGAAATAAATCCGGCAAAAAAATGGAAAATTTCTGCTTATGCCGACAGTTATCGGTTCCCTTGGCCAAAATATGGAATCGATGCTCCATCGGCGGGAAAAGATTATCTTTTTCAGACCGATTTTTCTGCCCATCGGCGTTTATCCATGTTTTGGCGATTCAGACACAGCAACAAACCGGCCAATATTTCACAGGAGAATTCAGTTATGCCTGTTGTAAAAGCGGTCAAGAAAAATTCATTGCGTTATCAGTTGATGTATTCGCAGGGAAATTTCAGTTTCAGAACTGCGGCAGAAGGAAACATGGTACAGAAGGGAGAAAATGCCGATTATACTTACGGATTGACTGCCTATCAGGATTTGACTTATGAGTTTTCTTCCTTACCGTTGAAGCTTGATTTCAGATACCAGTTTTTCGATGCGGTTGCCTACGAAAACCGCTTGTATGCCTATGAAAAAGATGTTTTGTATGCTTTTTCCATCCCCATGTATTATGGAATAGGCAGTCGTTATTATCTTAATCTGAAATATGAGCTGAACCGGCAGTTTACTTTATGGTTCAAAATAGCTCAAACCGTATATGCCGACGATCGTGAAGAAATCAGTAGCGGAAACGAGAAAATTTTAGGCAACAAAATAACGGATGTGAAATTTCTGCTGCGTTTCAATTTTTAAAAAACAGGATTTTTTCTGCTAAATATCGTTTCAGGGTTGATACGGGCTGATACATTTTATAACTATCATTTTTTATGCTTGCTTTACAATAATAGTAATGCATGAACTTTATAAACTTTTGTGGCTATTAACTATATATTCAAATTTTATTGCAATAATCAATAAAAAATACTGTACTCTTTTAAAAATATCATTTCTTTACTATTTTCAAGCTCAAAATTGCCAATTTCCTATTAAATTGTAGGCAATATCATTTCTATTTCCCTTATTCCATTTTCTACTTCTTGTATATTTACTTTCACTGTAGAGTCTGGTAAAAGAGCTTCAATTTTTTCAGGCCATTCGATGAAACAAATTTTTCCGCTATAAAAATAATCTTCAGCTCCTAAGTCGATGGCTTCCTGTAACTTATTAATACGGTAGCAATCAAAATGGTACAAAACTCGTCCATCTGCTGCTTCATATTCATTAATAATGGAAAAAGTAGGACTATTCACTGTATCTTTCACTCCAAGAATTTCACAAACAGCTTTAATAAAGGTCGTCTTACCGGCTCCCATACTTCCATAAAAAGCAAAAACCGAGTATCTATCAAATAAATTAATAAATTTTCGCGCTGGCTGCTGAATATTATTCAAGTCAAATATTTCTGTCATGTTCAATTTTTAATCTTTAAAGTTATTACAAATAAAAATTTATTGACCAAAATACACTCATTTTGAAATTTGCGATTCTGGAGCACTCAAATCTTTGTGAAAATACCCATAAACTATTGATGCTCTGTGATTTCCGACAACTTTTTGAATATCTTCCAGATTTGCATTCTGGAGTCTTTTTATACTTTTAAAATGATTTATCAGTTCTCTTTTGGTCTTATCCCCTATTCCTTTAATATTATCTAGTTCAGATGTGGTTTGATTTTTACTTCTTTTCTCGCGATGAAATTTAATGGCAAAGCGATGCACTTCTTCTTGCATTGTAGCCAACAATTTGAAAAGAGGTTCATTGGGTGTCATGCCAATATTTTTTGGAGGAAAGCCGAAAAGAATTTCGCGAGTATGGTGTTTACTGTCTTTGGCAAGTCCAATAATGGGAATTCTTAAATTAAGCTCATCTTCGACAACTTCCCTGATCACTTCCATTTGTCCAATTCCACCATCAGCTATGATGAGATCGGGCAATTCTCCGTTTTCTGCTATCATCCGAGAGTAACGTCTTTTTACTACTTCTTTCATGGAAGCATAGTCATCGGGACCTACAACTGTCTTAATGTTGTATTTTCGATAATCTTTTTTTGAAGGTCTCCCCTTTTTGAAAACCACGCAGGCTGCTACTGCATCTTTCCCCTGAATATTGGAATTATCAAAACATTCAATAGTTATTGGTAATTTCTCAAGATGCAATTTCTCCTGAATTTCTTTTAATAGCTGCATACTTCTTTGATCAGGATTTAATTTTTCAGCTTGCTTAAGTTTCTCAAACTTATATTGCAGCACATTTTGCTGAGCCAAATCCAAGAGTTTTTTCCGGTCTCCTCTTTGCGGAATAACAATGCTAACGCCATTCGGCTTATAATTGATTTCAAAAGGTACGACAATTTCTTTGGAGTTACTTTTTAATCTCTCTCTTAATTCTACTATGGCCATAGCAAGTAAATCTTCCTTTTCCTCGTCAACATGTTTTTGGTACTCGATGGTATATCCCTGAATTATTGAACCTTTTGAAATTCTCAAGATATTAATATAAGCAGCATTTTCTGTTTCTTCATAACCAAACACATCTGTGTTTTCTACCACTGAATTGGCAATGATCGACTTTGATTTGTAATTTTCAATCAAATCATATTTTTGTTTGATTTGATATGCTTCCTCAAATTTGTAAGCAGCAGAAAGCTTTTGCATTTCTTCCCAAAGCATTTTGCTTATTTCGTTCGCATTACCCTCAATAATTTGCTTAATTTCGTTTATGTATTTCCGATAAATTTCAGCAGATTCTTTTCCTTCACACGGCCCATTACACTTATGGATATGATATTGAAGGCAAACTTTAAATTTTCCAGCTTTGATGTTTTCATCGGTCAACTGAAGTTTGCAAGTTCGGATGGGATAAAGATCATGTATTATCTCTAAAAGAGAATTGATCGTGTAACTCGAACTATAGGGTCCAAAATATAAGGAACCATTTTTAATAATATTTCTTGTTTTGAATACTCTGGGAAATTCTTCATTCGTTATACAAATGCTTGGATAGGTTTTTCCATCCTTCAATAAAACATTGTAACGCGGTTGAAATTTTTTTATTAAATTGTTTTCCAACAACAAGGCATCTTCTTCCGTGTCAACCACGATATATTTAAGAGATGAGATATTTTTTACCAATACTGCCGTTTTACGTGATTCGTGCGTTTTGGTAAAATAGGAGGAAACACGCTTCTTTAAATTTTTAGCCTTCCCAACATAAATAATCTCCTCCTTTTCATTGAAGTATTGGTAAACACCCGGCTTTTCGGGGAGAGCATCAATTTGCTGCTTTAATTGAGGATGCAAATTCATAATACTTTTGAATGTTTCACGTGAAACAAAGTTAGAAAAAATTCTTTAATTTCCCGATTGTTCCACGTGGAACTATAAAATTATCGTCCCATTAGAACTAAAAGTATATTAATGTCACTTGGAGAAATTCCTGGTATCCTACTAGCTTGACCAATAGTTTCAGGATCAATTTTTGACAATTTTTGTCGTGCCTCCGTTGATAAGGATGAAATAGTATGATAATCAAATTTTCCTTTAATATTGATGTGCTCTAACCTGTGAAACTTTTCTGCAATAGATTTTTCGCGATCTATATATCCTTTATATTTCAAAGAAATTTCTGCTGCTTCGACTATTTCTTCAACTCTATCTCCTATTGATTGAATTTTTGATTTTAAAGCAGGTACAATTTCAGATAATTCCATAATAGAAATCTGAGGACGAAGAATCAAATCAACAAGTTTACAACCATGAGTTAACTCTGAAGAATTTTTTGACACTAAAAAACCATTCACTTGTGCAGGTTTGATTGAGAAATTTTCAACAAAAGTTTTTAAAGATTCTATAGCCTCGTATTTGAAAGAATATTGATTTATTCGATTCTTTGTAACTAATCCAATTTCATAACCCTTGGGTGTTAACCGTAAGTCTGCATCATCTTGACGTAAAAGGATACGATATTCAGCACGTGAAGTAAACATACGATAAGGTTCGTCAACTCCCTTAGTAACCAAATCGTCAATTAAAACTCCAATATAGGCTTCATCACGATCCAATAAAAATTCCTTCCCTCCATGACAATTTATATGCGCATTGATACCCGCAATTAATCCTTGTCCGGCAGCTTCTTCGTAACCGGTAGTTCCATTGACCTGTCCCGCAAAAAATAAATTTTTAATGCGTTTGGTTTCGAGTGTATGCTTTAATTGCGTAGGATCAAAAAAATCGTATTCAATTGCATAGCCGGGACGATAAAGTTCGGCTTTTTCAAGACCCGGAATCGTATGTATAGCTTGAATTTGAACTTGAACAGGAAGAGAAGAAGAAAAACCGTTTAAATAGTACTCTTGTGAATCAACTCCCTCTGGTTCTAAAAACAGCTGATGAGAAGATTTATCGGCAAAAGTAACAATTTTAGTTTCAATACTTGGACAATATCTCGGACCAATACTTTTTATTTGACCGTTATAAAGTGGAGATTCGGGCAACCCTTGTCGTAAAATGTCATGAGTTAATTCATTCGTATAAGTTATCCAACAACTCATTTGTTTCAATTCTCGTGTTACTTCAGTGAGAAAAGAAAATTTATGAAAATCGTTTTCTCCCGGTTGTTCCTTTAGCACAGAAAAATCGATTGTTCTTCCATCGATACGTGCTGGAGTTCCAGTTTTCATTCGGCCGGTAGTGAAACCCAATGATTTTAATTGCTCTGTAATACCAAAAGAAGCAGGCTCAGAAATTCTACCCCCGATTAGTTGATTTTTACCGATATGAATAAGGCCGCTCAAAAATGTACCGGCTGTTAATACAACACATTTAGCTGAGATTTCTATTCCCAAAGCAGTTAAAACACCTGTAACTTGCCCATTTTCGATAAGAATTTGCTTTACTGTATCTTGCCAAATATAAAGATTAGGGGTATTGGTTAGCGTCTTAATCCACTGAAGAATAAATTGATGTCTATCACTTTGGGAGCGAGGACTCCACATTGCCGGACCTTTAGAACGATTAAGCATACGAAATTGAATGGCAGAGCGATCGGTAACAACTCCCATTTGACCGCCAAGCGCGTCTATCTCTCTAACAATCTGACCTTTTGCTATGCCGCCTACTGCAGGATTACAACTCATCTGACCAATTTTATTCATATCCATAGTTATGAGCAGCGTTTTAGATCCCATATTGGCAGCGGCACAAGCAGCTTCGTTTCCTGCATGACCGCCACCAATTACAATTATATCATATTTAAAATCCATATCGAGTAATTAAAATAATATCCGAGCAGAAAATAACAAAAGAATAAAGTATTAGTTCAAAAAATAGAATAAAAAAATATCAAGCAAATAAAGCTTTGCCAATTATGGTGGAAATTTGCTCCAGATAATAAATATCAGCTTCATCAAGAAGACCAAATTTTTCGCTATCTATATCAAGAACGCCAACCACTTCTGAAGAAGAATTGTACAAAGGAACAACTATTTCGGAAACCGAAATACTGCTACACGCTATATGTCCAGAAAAATCATTAACGTCAGGAACAAGAAGACTGCGTTTTTCCTTCCATGCAGTTCCGCAAACACCTTTACCAAAGGCAATTCGAGTACAGGCAACAGGACCTTGAAACGGCCCAAGCACAAGAAAATCTTCCTTAACCAAATAAAAGCCAACCCACCACCATTTAAAAGTCTGATGAAAAACGGCCGATAAATTAGCAAGATTTGCTACAATATCCGGTTCATCAGCTATAAGAGCGGGAATCTGCAGTAATAAACTCTCGTAAATGGATTTTTTATCCAGAGAAGAACTAATAATGAAATTTTCAGACATCACAAAAAATTTTTTTTGCAAAATTACGCTAAAAAAATCATTTTTATGAGTTAGGAAAGAATCTAACAAAAAAAGAAAACCATCGTTTAACATTCTTATTTAAAAATTTCAAAATAATTTTCTTTTCTAAAAAATTATCAATTACTTTGCTAACAAATAAAAACAGAGACAGTCATAAATTAAAAAAATTATTTTTGAAATATAAACAACAAAAATTATGAGAAAATTAGAGTTAAAATTTTTTCCTTTTGTATTATTGATTTGTCTGAATACATCAATTTTTGCACAACAAGTGCAGTTCCAACCTTTGCCGATAGACCCAAAAGTCAAATATGGAAAATTGGAAAACGGATTAACTTATTACATTCGTTCAAATCAACAACCAAAAAACAGAGCAGATTTTTATATCGTTCAAAATGTGGGTGCAATACTCGAAAACGATGATCAAAATGGATTAGCGCACTTTTTGGAGCACATGGCATTTAATGGCACAAAAAATTTCCCCGGGAAAAAAATTATTGAATACTTCGAAAGTGTAGGAGTAAAATTTGGAGCTAACATCAATGCCTACACGTCTCTGGATGAAACGGTTTATCATTTATCGAATGTTCCAACCAACAGGGAAAGTATAATAGACAGTGCTTTACTTGTGTTGCACGATTGGTCAAATGCAATTTCGCTGGAAGAAAATGAAATAGAAGCAGAAAGAGGAGTTATTCTCGAGGAGTGGAGACAGGGAGCAAGTGCGGATCGAAGAATGTGGAAAGAATCAAACAAACAAAAATTCCCCGGCTCACAATATGCCAAACGTGATGTAATTGGAGATACTGCGGTTATAAAACATTTTACGCCGGAAGCATTACGGGATTATTATAAAAAATGGTATCGACCTGATCAGCAGGCAATCATTGTGGTAGGAGACGTAGATGTAAACAAAATTGAAGAAAAAATTATCGAATTGTTTTCCAATATCAAAAAACCGGAAAACACACCTGAAAGACCAATTTATCCAATATACGACAACAAGGAACCAATAATCTCTATAGTTACTGACCCGGAAGCCAGAATGACAAGAGTGGAATTAATTTATAAACACGACAAGTTACCGGCAGAAATTAAACTATCCATAAACGGCTATCTGGTGAATGTGATAAATTCGTTAATTTCAAATATGATGCAAAACAGATTTGAAGAAATAACCATGCAGCCCGATGCACCTTTTGTAGCCGGATATGCAACGTATGGAGAACTGGTCAAATCAAAAGATGCATTCTATCTGGTAGTAGTACCAAAAGAAGGCTCAGAAACTGAAGGAATTAAAAGCGTTTTAATTGAAGCAGAAAAAGTTAAACGTTTTGGATTCAATCATTCGGAATTGGAAAGAGCAAAAGCCGATTTGGCAAAAATGATAGAAAAACAATATAATGAAAAAGAAAATCAGAAAAATGAAAGTTATGTGAGAGAATATATGAATCATTTTCTGAATCAAAATCCCATACCGGGCATAGAATGGGAATACGAAACAATTAAAATGATTTTGCCACAAATAAATGCCGATATGGTGAATCAACTTGCAAAATCTTACGTAACCGACACAAATATGATTGTTTCGATAATGGCGCCTCAAAAACCAACAGTAGTTCTTCCAAGTAAAGAAGAAATCAGGCAAATAATTGAAGAAGTCAAAAAAACGGAGATAACCGCCAAATTGGACGAAAAAATAGATAAACCTTTAATTGAAAAAATGCCAAAACCCGGTAAAATAAAAAAAGTATCAAAAAATGATATTCTGGGAACAACAGAATGGACATTGAGTAATGGTGCAAAAGTTATACTAAAACCAACCACATTCAAAAAAGATGAAATATTATTCAATGCCTACAGCACAGGAGGCCTTTCTAAAGTTGAAAATATTGAGAATTTACCTTCGGCTGAATTTGCAACAGAAGTTGTAAACAACAACGGCTTGTCCAATTTCAATCAAATAGAGTTGAAAAAATTACTTTCGGGAAAAATTGCTTCGGTCAGTCCATATATCGATAATTATGAAGAAGGCTTCTCAGGAAATTCTTCCGTAGCGGATTTTGAAACAATGTTACAACTTCTATATTTACATTTTACTGCTTTAAGGAAAGATGATAACGCCTTTACGGCTCTGATGAACAATTATAAAGCCTTCCTGGCAAACAGCGAGAATAATCCCGACAAGGCTTTTTCCGATTCTGTTCAATTAATGCTTTCCAACCACAGTCCCCGTACGGTGCTTTTAAATATGAAAACATTGGAAAAAGTGAACCAGGATAAAGCATTGGAAATATTTGCTGAGCGATTTTCAGACCCGGCCGACTTTACATTTGTGTTCACAGGGAATGTTGATCCAAATGATAAAACGGTAGTCAATGCAATTAATACTTTCATTGGCGGAATTAAATCGAAAGGCAAAAAAGAATCGTTTACTGATGATAATGTAAGACTTCCAGTTGGAAGAGCCATCAACCATTTTACAAGAGAAATGCAAGTCAAAAAGGTTTCAAACTGCATTGTTTACAGCGGAAATTTGAATTTTAACATGAATAATCGAACAAACATGAATGCTATAGGAAATATTTTAAATATTCGCTATCTTGAAAGTGTTCGAGAAAAAGAAGGTGGATCATATGGCGTAGGCGTTGCTGGCAATTTGAGAAATCGACCGATTGAACAGGCAATGCTGTTCATTCAATTCGATACGAACATTGAAAAACAAAACAAATTGATGGATATCATACATTCCGAAATCGACACCATAATCAGCAAAGGGCCAAAAGCAGAAGACTTACAAAAGGTTAAAGAAACAATGATGAAGAAATACGAGGAAGATCTGCAAGAAAATAAATGGTGGCAAAGTGCAATAAAAAATTATTATTTCAATAAATTGAATGTAGTTAACGACTATCTTCCATCGGTTCAAGCACTGACAAGTGAAAGTATTCAAAAAACACTGAAAACTATCGTGGAACAGGGCAATGTAATGGAAATAGTCATGAAACCAAAAGAATAAAATCAATTGCAGCTCAATAAAAAAATTTCTCTGCAAGAATTCAGTAAAAAAAAATCTTACAGAGAAATTTTTTATTTATACAACTGCTAGAATTACCAAATGCAGGCGCGCTTTTCTACAGGCAAATACAATTTATCTCCTTCCTTAATTCCAAAAGCATCATACCATGCCTGAATATGAGGCAAAGCCCCATTTACCCTCCAACGACCCAAAGCATGCGGATCAGACTTTGTCAAAACAAGAATTTCTTCGGGACGTATGTTGCAAGCCCAAACATTAGCATAAGACAAAAAGAAACGTTGTTCGGGAGTGAAACCATCCAAAATTTTCGATGGCTGGCCTTTGGTTGAATTTTTATAAGCCTGAAATGAAACTTGTAAACCTCCATGATCAGCAATGTTCTCTCCTAAAGTAAATTTCCCGTTAGCATGGACACCGGGAGCAACTTCAATGGAATCGAAATAATCGGCCAAAACTTTTGCGCGGGCATCAAACTGCTTCTTATCTTCTTCAGTCCACCAGTTTTTTAAATTTCCATCCTTATCGAACTGACAACCCTGATCATCAAAACCATGCGTCATTTCATGACCTATCACAACGCCAATGGCTCCATAATTAACAGCATCATCGGCATGGACATCAAAAAATGGAGGTTGTAAAATACCGGCCGGGAAACAAATTTCGTTTGTAGAAGGGTTGTAATAAGCATTAACAGTTTGAGGAGTCATAAGCCATTCTGCCTTATCCACAGGTTTACCTGCTCTTGCAAATTTATAGGCATATTCAAATTGATGAGCACGCTTTACATTGTCATAATAGGAAAAATTTTTTGAAATTTGTAATGCATCATAACTTCTCCATTTATCTGGATAACCGATTTTTACATAAAAAGTTCCCAGTTTTTCCAATGCCTTAGCTTTGGTTGAATCGCCCATCCAAGTCAAATTTTGAATACGTTGCCCCAAAGACTCCTGAAGATTATGAACAAGTTTCAGCATACTTTCTTTTGCTTCGGGAGGAAAATACTTCTTTACGTACATTTGACCAACGGCTTCACCCAAAAAGTTGTCAATACTACGCACCGAACGCTTCCAACGTGGGGAAGGTTCCTTTTTCCCGGATAAAGTTTTTCCGTAAAATTCGAAATTCTGATTATAAATATCGTCGCTTAAATAAGTAGCTGCATTATCAATTACTTTCCATTGAAGATATGCAATCTGCTGATTCAAAGGAACTGAAGTAAGGATATTGGCTACTTCTGACAAAAATTCTTTTTGAGAAACATTAACAGAATCGACAGCAGGAATTCCTAAAGCTGTTAGAAATTCTTTCCAAGAGATGGCAGAATATTCTTTACCTAAATCCTGAAGAGACATTTTATGATAATTAGCATAAGGATCACGAAGTTTAACCCGATCATAGGAAGCTTTGGCCAATCGAGTTTCAATACTCAAAACAGCATCGCGATTCTTTTGTGCCTCAGCAGAATTAAAACCAAACAATTCAAACATTTTGGCTACATGCTGCTTGTATTTTTCGAGAATTTCTTTAGAATGAGCGTCCTGATCAAGGTAATATTCTCTTTCTCCTAAACTGATACCACTTTGATAGGTTTGCGTTAGATACACTGAACTGTTCATCGGATCGGCATCAACGTAAACCGAAAAATAAACATCAGTACCAGACAACATAAGTTCCGGGAGAATTTGAATCAGTGAGTTTGTAGTTTTTAATTCCGACAACTTTTTCAATTCACCAAGCACAGGCAGATAACCGTCACGATTTAATCGGTCGCTATCCATAGCCAATTGGTACAAATCACCGATTTTTTGCTCTACCGTACCGTCAGCATGCGATTGTGAAGCAATTTCTTCAATCAATTGCCGAAGTTGTTCCGTATTTTCTTCGGCTAACTTGTCGAAGGTTCCATAACGTGCATATTCACCTTTTAAAGGGTTTTTTTTCATCCAGCCGCCACAGGCATATTGATAAAAATCATCACCGGGCCGAGCTGTAGTGTCCAAATTGGTCAGGTCGATACCTGAAGTTTTTTTTGAAGAATTACATCCATTCATCATAAGCATCATTAAAATTAAAAATGGAATTCCCAGCAAGAGAAAACCAAAAAAACGTGATTTAAAATTGAAATTCATAAACTATAGAATTTTAGAAAATTAAAATATATGAAAAACTAATAGCCAGAGGGTTCACTCACTGAATCAATAATTTCAAAAAGTTCATTTAAAGTATCGGCACGTAGCATAGCAATGCGTGTGTTTTTAAAATTGGGAATATTTTTAAAAATAGGAGTAGCTGCCAAATGTCGACGGGAATGAACAATCCCTTTCAAATGCATGTCATACATATTTTCTATGGAAGATTTTTCATCAAGATCCAATCTACGAACGGCAGATAAAATATAGTTTTTTAAAATAGCCTTCTTATCTTCAAAAGAAAATGGAGAATATTCAAAAGTATCATCGAGAACTTTTTTCATTTCGGAGAAAATCCACGGTTGACCAATGGCAGCTCTGCCAATCATAATGGCATCCACACCATACCGATTAAAATATTCTTTTGCTTGCTCCGGCGTAGTAATATCTCCATTGCCAATCACCGGAATTTTAATTCTTGGATTGTTTTTAACTTCGCCAATCAAAGTCCAGTCAGCATCTCCTTTGTACATTTGTTGACGAGTCCTTCCATGAATTGTTAGAGCCTGAATACCACAATCCTGCAACATTTCTGCCAACTCAACAATTATTTTACTGCTATCGTCCCAGCCCAAACGCGTTTTAACGGTAACAGGAAGATGCACGGCTTTGACAACAGCTTCAGTAATTTTCAACATTTTTGGAATATCTTTCAACATCCCCGCTCCTGCTCCTTTTCCTGCAACTTTCTTCACCGGACAACCAAAATTTATGTCGATGATATCGGGATGAATTATTTCAACTTTTCGAGCCGATTCAGCCATAACTTCCGGATCAGTTCCATAAATCTGAATGGCTACAGGCCTTTCTTCTTCCAACACTTTTATTTTTTGCAAAGTACGCGGAATATTACGATTCAATGCATCCGAAGAGACAAATTCGGAATAAACCATGTCTGCACCGAAATGACGACACAACACACGAAAATCGGCATCGGTAACATCTTCCATCGGTGCTAAAAACAAAGGTCGGGATGGAAATTCAATATTTGAAATTTTCATTTTTATGCAAAAAAGAGTACAAATTTAGAAAAAAATTTTTAATGGCAATTTCAATGAAAATTTATACGTTATACTTCGGGAAAAACAAAAACTCGAATCATTTGTTCAAAATAAAACAAGATGAAAAAAAAAGTAGGATTTGATTGAATAAAATAAATAAAAATAAAAGGGTTAATTTTGCAAAATAAAATTGCTCAGAAAATCGAATAATGGAAAGAACTATAAACAAAACCAATACCTATCCTATCGAACGGAACGAAATAGAAATTATGGCTCCTGCAGGCTCGTGGGAAAGCTTGGCAGCAGCCATAAAAGCCGGAGCCGACTCTGTATATTTCGGTATGGGAAAATTAAATATGCGCAGTAAATCGAGCAGTAATTTTACAACTGACGATCTAAAAAAAATTGTGGAAATATGCTCCGAAAACAAAGTAAAAAGTTATTTGACCATTAATACAATTTTATACGACAACGATTTGACTTTGATGCGCCAAATAATCGAAACTGCAAAAGAAGCCGGCATCTCTGCCATAATTGCTTCGGATGTGGCAGCACTGACTTATGCCAACAGCCTGAATGTTGAAGTACATTTGTCGACTCAGCTAAATATTTCCAACATTGAAGCATTGAAATTTTATGCACAATTTGCTGATGTTGTGGTGTTGGCCAGAGAATTAAACTTGACACAGGTTTCAGAAATTTTTCGCTCCATTCGAGAGGAAAATATTTGTGGGCGAAACAGAAAACCGGTTCGTATCGAAATGTTTTGTCATGGAGCGCTTTGCATGGCCGTATCAGGGAAATGTTACCTCAGCCTGCACGAAAAAAATCTTTCTGCCAATCGCGGAGAATGCAATCAGATTTGTAGAAGAGGTTATCTGGTAAAAGACAAAGATTCGGAAATAGAGCTGGAAATCGACAATGAATACATCATGTCGCCAAAAGATTTGAAAACAATAGAATTTGTTGACGAAATGCTGAAAGCCGGAGTCAGTGTATTTAAAATTGAAGGACGTGCTCGCGGACCCGAATATGTTAAAACTGTCATTTCATGTTATAAAGAAGCCATAAATGCCTGCTATGAAGGAACATTCAGCAAAGAAAAAATAAATGATTGGAACCGCAGATTAAGTAAAGTATTTAATCGTGGTTTCTGGAATGGATATTATCTGGGACAAAGATTGGGCGAATGGAGTAAAAATTATGGTTCTGCAGCAACCCACAAAAAAATTTACGTCGGAAAAGTTACCAATTATTTCAATAAAATTGGCGTAGCGGAATTTCTGCTGGAAGCTCAAAGTTTATCGGTCGGCGACGAAATACTGATTACAGGAGAAACTACAGGTGCTTACGAAGACATTGTCAACGAAATAAGAGTAGATTTGCTGCCCGTTGAAAAAGTGGAAAAAGGAACCTACTTCTCAATGAAAACCAATGAATTGGTTCGGCGGAACGATAAACTTTTCAAAATTGTGCCTACCGAACACGGTAAAGAAGAAGGAAAATAAAAATTTTTTGGTAAATAAAAACAAACTTTTTCAGAAAATTTCCTCTCGTGGAAATTTATCTTCCAACTTGCTAAAAAGGAAGGAAATAACCACACCAACAACAAGAAAAGCAATACACAAAAGAAAAGCACCCGCAAAACTTAGTCCTGCTACCGACAATTGTTCCGACCGAAAAGCGGGAAAAACAACCGTCGGAAATATTGCCAATGATGACCCTACTACCATTCCCAAAATAAAATGATACATTTCTGGATAGTATTTTCGGAATAAATAAGCTGCCAGCTTGGCAAAAAGTAAAACACAAACAGCAAAACCAATAAGAAGAGGAATAATCACGGCAAAATCAAAATCTTTTATACCTGTTGCCATTTTATCGTACAAACCGAAATAAATCAAAAAATTGGAAGGACTCATGCCGGGAACAATCACTCCCAATCCAATCAGCGCCCCGGAACCCAACCAAACAGGGACACTCGGCGGAACTTCAGTCAACTGTTGACCTCCAATCAGCATTAAAACAAAAATAAAAATAGTTGAAAGTATAAAAATTACAATATCCTTTGGTCTTCTCCCCTGCTTTCCGGCGGTTTTATAAAGTGAAGGAAAAGTTCCGCCTACAAATCCTACAAAAAGGCAAATAAATTGAGCGGCATAATTACCAAAAGCTTTTTCTACCAAAATAGAAAAAAGAACAATTCCAATTGCACCACCGATTACTACCGGAACAAAATAAATAACATTCTGAATGAAATCCTTTCGCAAATCGGACAGAAATTTGATAATTCTGTCATAAATTCCCAAAATAACGGCAAGCACTCCGCCCGACAAACCGGGTAAAATAAAACCAATCCCCACAATAATTCCCTTTATTAATCTGATAAACCAGTCAACAATAATATTTGATCGAGTATTTTTCGAACCGGCAGTTTTCATTTCGTCAGTAACTTGAATCATAAATAAATTTTTAAAAATTTCGCTTGCAAAGTTACACTTTTTTCGTTCATTGGAGAAACGTAAAATTTTGGATAGAAAAAATCATAAATAAAATGATAAATGTGAAGTTGTAATATAAGAGTCTACTTGAATAAGTCTTATATATCGAAAATGAGCAAAAAATCAACTTGAAAGTCAGGTTTTTACAAAATTAATTTTTAAGATTATCCGCATAATATCCTATCTCCAAAAATTCTATAATAAGAGCGTCTCATGCAAATACCAAAATTGGAGGTAATGAATTGGATTCAAAACAAAAAATAAAAATGTTGGGTAATTTTTCCATCGAATTGAAATTTATCCGGCCAAATTGGAGGCAATGAATCACCGCTAAAGCGGCTTATCATTCAGTATTATTATTCTACCATGAAAAGAACAGGACTACGTCACTAAATTCAGTATTTCAATCCGATAATTTCTAACAATAGGTTGCTTTACGGATAATCATTTAACTTTTTATGATTATCCGCATAATATCCTATCTCCAAAAATTCTATAATAGGAGCGTCTCATGTAAATACCAAAATTGGAGGTAATGAATGGAATTCAAAACAAAAA
>Ga0255345_1004003_pt1 | contig 16612 bp, 11 predicted proteins | sample wastewater_treat_6_FD_192415 | JGI IMG/M metagenome (GOLD analysis project Ga0255345, IMG submission 192415) | Wastewater microbial communities from Lulu Island WWTP, Vancouver, Canada - plant20 | ecosystem: Engineered > WWTP > Wastewater > Unclassified | place: Canada: Vancouver, British... | reverse complement strand
CTCACTCAACGGCCATGACCTCACGGCGCAACTGCCCGAGGAGTGCCTGGTCAAAACGTTCCGCAGAATAAGGCGGGGCACCTGCCACGACATCACCTGCGATATCTTTTACAACGACACCAAACACAGGGGCGCTTTGATCGATTTTTCACCCGCCGCGATGGCGGTCCGGCTGGCGGACAACCACCCTGAAAAACAGGCGCACCTTGCCGAAAACGTCCGCATCGATCTTTCATGCGGCAATGTCCGTCTGTTTTCCGGAAACTGCCGGCTGATACGCGACGAGCTTAATTCCTCGACACCGAAAGTAGTGTACAAACCGACCGGGCAAAAATTGCATCTCTATCCCCAGCGGCCGACCAGAAATCCCCGGCGGCACATCACTCCCTCGTTTTTAATAACTTTCCGGCATCCTCTCACGGGACAGTTTGTCTCCAGGGACGTCTATGACATTTCCACATCCGGTTTCTCCATAAGAGAGCCGTTTGCCGAACAGACCCTGATGACCGGCATGGTCATTCCCGAGGTCACGATCGATTACGCGGGCATCGTCAAAATGAAATGCTCGGCCCAGGTGGTCTATCAATCGGAAGACTCCGAAAACAGCATGATGCAAAACGGCGTGGCCATCACAGACATAGATGTGCCCTCCTACACGCACCTTAATCATCTGGTCGGCATGCACCTCGATGCCGGCGCCCATGTCTCCACGGCGGTGGACATGGACGCCCTGTGGGAATTTTTCTTCGACACAGGTTTTATCTACGGAGAAAAATATCAGCATCTGTATCCCAACCGGGAATCGTTTGAGGAAACCTATCGCAAGTTGTATCGCGACAGCCCCGAGATCGCCCGGCATTTCACCTATCAAAAAAACGGAAAAATATACGGCCACATTGCCATGGTGCATGCCTACCCGAGATCGTGGGTCATCCATCACTTTTCGGCAAGGCCGCTCGAGGCCAAGGTTCCGGGAATGCTGGTACTTCGCCAGATCATGCATTTTCTCAACGGCTGTCACCGCTTCGCCTCTTTCGGCATGAAATACATCATGACTTATTACCGCCCGGACAATAAGCTTGTGGACCGCATCTTCGGCGGCTTCGCCCGCGAGCTCGGCAATCCCTCGGGCAGTTCGCTTGATTTATTTTCCTACCTGCACTTTGACAGAACTTCCCCGGGTCCTCCCCTGCCGGAGGGTTTCACCCTGCGCGAGTGCCTGCCTGACGATTTCAAGGTCTTCAGAGACTTCTATGAGAAGTCATCCGGCGGACTGCTTTTTGAAGCGTTCCGACCTGATCTGGACATGAAACCGCTGGAAGATAAATTCCAAAGCCGCGGCTTTAAAAGAGGCTGCCGGACATATTGTCTGTGCCAAAACGATAAACACCTGGCCTTTTTTATTGTCAACCAATCGGACCTCGGTCTGAACCTCTCGGATCTGTTAAACGGCATCCAGATTTTCGTTATTGATGAAAGCAACCTGACACGGGCTACGCTCGAGGCAGCGCTGCGCGCCCTGAGCGGCGTGTATCCGGTCCGCCAGGTCCCCGTCCTTGTCTATCCGGCCGACTGTCTGGCCCGCGCCGGCATTGAGCCGGACAAAAAATACCAGCTATGGATCATGACGGGCGACCCCTACAGCGAATTATTCACGGATTACATGAGGCGCAAATTCCGAATCAGGTATGAGGAACCGCCAAAACAATGACCGAAGAGCGTCTGTATAACAGCCTGATCGCCAAGTCCTATCTGGAATACTTAAACAACTATTATCCCGACCTGGATACGACCGAGCTGCTGGAATACGCAGGCATCGCCAGTTATGAAATCGCCGACCGCGGCCACTGGCTGACACAATCACAGGTCAACCGATTCCACGAATACATGAGGCGCCAGACCGGCAATCCTGATCTGGCCAGAGAGGTGGGAAGATATATCTCCTCTCCCCAATCCGCCATTTCCAAAATACTGCATCAGTCGATGGCGGGATTTCTTTCACCGGCAATGGCCTACTGGGCGGTGGAAAAAATCGCCATGAACCAGAGCCGCCACACTTCCATCCGGAGCCGCAATCTCAAGGAAAACAAAATCGAGCTGCTGGCGACGCCCAACCCGGGCGTGAAGGAAGAACCGTTTCAGTGCAACAACCGGATCGGCTTGTTTGAAGCTATCGCCCGGATTTTTACGGGAAAATTCGCCCGGGTGGAACATCCGGAATGTATCCACCGCGGCGACCCGCAGTGCCGCTATCTGATCAGCTGGACCATGCCCGAGTCGCTTTTGTGGAAAAGAATAGGCTCTTACGCCATTTTGGCGCTCGTCCCTTTGTCACTTGGCCTGTATGCCCTGATGCCCGTCCATGAATGGCTCATCGCCACTTTGATAATCTTGTGCGGTTCTTTGGGGGTTTTGCTGTTCGGCTCCTTTTTGCGCGGCAAAGAAATGGCTGCAAATCTCAGGCAGCAGGGAATAACTTCCGATGAAGTAGTCAATCAAATCAATTTCCGGCACAATGAATCAGAACTGGTCCGTGAAATAGGAGAAGCGATATCCAGCATTCTGGATCAAAACGAGCTTCTGGATTTCATTACGGAGGCACTGCACAAAAGGCTGATGTTCGAACGAAGCCTGGTGATGCTGGCCAATCCCGACAGAACGAAACTCGTGTTTTGCGCAGGCCACGGCTTCACCAGCGAAGAGGCGGCTCTTTCGAAAAATCTGGAATTCAGTCTTACCAACCCCGCATCGAGGGGCTATTTTTATCAGGCGTTTATTAATCAAAAGCCTTTTTTCGTTGATGTGGCCGATGAGATAGAAGCCAACCTGTCCAAAAGAAGCTCCAGGCTGATCAGGGATCTGGGCATACGTTCCTTCATCTGTGTGCCCATTGTATTTAAAGGAAAATCCGAAGGAGTGCTGGCCGTCGACGTCACACATGCCAAAACAAAGACAACGCAAAGCGAGATCAGCCTGCTCATTGGCATCGCCCGGCAAATAGGCATCAGCCTCAATAACGCCCGGGTACACAAAGAGATCGCCCAAAGCGAGGAAAGGTTCCGTAACTTGAGCGATAACGCACCGGACATCATTTACCGGCTCGATGACCAGGGCCGCATCAGATATGTTAACCAGGCCTGGATGGAGATTCTGGGGCATGACAAATCAATGCTCGAGGGCAAGCGCCTGAGCGACTTCCTCGGTCCGGCAGACCAGGAATCATTTGCCGAAACTATCGAAGATGTAATTGTCAACAAGCTTAGAATCCGCGACCGCTACTTTACCATCACCGGTGCACGGGGCACGGTGCGCCAGATTGTGCTTAGCGCCGCACCTGATTTTGACGCTGATGGAGTGGTGATCGGCGTGGTGGGGACAATCAAGGACATCTCCACGCTGCGCGCCATTGAGGCACAGCTTCTGCATGCCTCAAAAATGGAGGCGATCGGAACCCTGACCGGCGGCATCGCCCACGATTTCAACAATATTATTCAGGCCATCATGGGCTATAACCAGCTGATGCTGGCCGGCAGGCTCGGCAACGAAGCGGATCTCCCCTATCTTAAAAATATCGCCGACCTGATCACACGCGCGCGCGAGCTGGTTCGCCAGCTGCTTATGTTCGGCAAAAAAGCCGAACCTGAGTCCAAAACAGTCAACATTAATCACGAGATCAAAAGCATTCACTCGCTGCTTACCAAATCCATACCCAAGATGATTGAAATCAAGACGGAACTTACCGAAGGTATTTTCCTCATCGAGGCGGAGGCGGCCCAAATCGGCCAGATCATCATGAATTTGATCATCAACGCGCGCGATGCCATCGGTGATATGGGCCTGATCAGCATCAGGACAGACAACCTGATCCTCAGCACAACAACACCTGTCGGCAACTGCCATGTTCCTCCCGGACGCTATGTGCAATTGTCCATAAGCGACACGGGACACGGGATGGAGCAGGCCCTGATCGAGCAGATTTTCGATCCTTTTTTCACGACCAAGGAGCCGGGCGCAGGCACCGGACTGGGGCTTTCAGTCGTGCAGGGCATCGTAAAAAACCATCAGGGTTTCATCGACTGCGCAAGCACGCCGGGCCGCGGGACGACTTTCCGCATTATATTGCCCGCCTCGAACGTTTCTTTTGGGGTAATGGAAGAGCCGGCGGCGCTGGGAAAGATTGCTCGCGGGACGGAAAAGCTTCTATTGGTTGACGACGAAAAAAGCATTCTGGAAACTGTCAAAGAAATGATCTCGCTGTTCGGCTATAGTGTGGAGACGGCACAAAGCGGTGAAGAGGCGATCGAGATTTACGCCGGACAAAAAGACGAATTTGAACTGGTTGTGCTTGACCTGATCATGCCCGGCGGTGGCGGCAGAAAATGCCTGCAGGAGCTTCACGAAATCAATCCGGAGGTAAAGGTGCTGATGACCAGCGGCTATATGAGCGCTACCCAGGCGGAAGAGCTGGCACAGGCAGGCGCCGCCGGTTTCATTCACAAACCCTACCGCCCCGAAGACCTGCTTTTTAACATCCGCCGGATCCTCGACAAACAGACTGTTTAACCGCCGGCGGGCTTGAAACCCCTGCACATGATTAGCGGGGTGTAGCTGAAGCGCCGTGGATCGTTTATGTATTTTATAAAATCATCGTAGAGCCCGCGATAGCCCCCCCGATAAGAGGCGCTGATGAGGTCATCGACCGCCCAGCCGGCTGTCTCTATTTTTTTGGTCAGGTTGAACTTGCTGCTTTCATTCATCTCGCCGTAAAACAGGTTGTGTGCTCTCAGGCCGACGCTGATGTCCTGCATTCCCGCATCATAGAGAAAAGAATATAATTTTCGCCCGATGAAAGTGTCAAAATTAAAGCGCTCGTCAACCGCCTCCATGATTCGTCTTAGCATCTCCATCGTGGCGGGCGGCAGCTCGTAGTGGATCAGGCAGTTGTAGTCCAGATCCAAGAGGCACAGGCAGCCGCCGGGCTTGAGCGCATCGATGAGATTCCTGACAATATCTGTAGCGCCCACGCGATGATACTCTAAAACGAAGCGTATCCAGATCAGGTCGAACCTGCCCTGCTCATTCAACGGATTTCTCAAATCATGCAGTTCAAAAGAAACTCCCCGGATGTGGCTGTAGTGGGTTTTGGCGTACTCAACCCTCTCGGAGGAATAATCAAGCCCCAGGACGCTTCCGCCAGGCTGCACCATGCCGGCTAGAATGGAAGTGGTTATCCCCGCGCCGCAGCCGGCATCCAGCACACGCATGCCCGGCGCCAACCCGCACCAGCGCGCCTGATCGCGCACCGCGTCCGGATCCGTCTTGATATCCAGGCGGATGGCCTCTTCCTCGCTTTCCATAAAATAAAAATCAGATGATGGCGGCTTGTTTGCGGATGACTTGTCGTGCATGACCTCTCCTGAATACAAGTATTGATGTTTCACCTGCCGCACAGCCCCGGCCCCGGGCGTCCGGCCAACGTTTCCCTGCGACCTTTCGCTTCTTTTACGCCTTCACTCGCTCGCGCACGGGCAACAGCCTTTTTTTACCCCTGTCAACAATCAGATACATGCCCAGCCCGACGGCATTGAACTGCTCTGCTATAATATGTTCCAAAGACATCAATTGGTCAGATTCCAGGGGAAGGGCGAGTGGTTCGACAAGCAGGCGGTTGTGGTGTTTTCGGAAACTTTCCCGTACAAAACTTATTGCCAGACGGGTAATGCCCGATAGCGTGATATGCCCCGCCTCCACGCCCAGTCCCTCCTGAAAGACCATTGCCTTCAGGTAATCGGGCAGGGCGAAGACATCAATGATCCTTTCTGTCAGGTAGGGGAAGTATTTTTCAACAAAGACATCATCAATTCTTTCGTCATCGGCGGCATGGAGCTTTTTGTAAACGATCATGATCATTTTGCCGATCTCGGAAAATAATCCCCCCAGCTCGACTCTCTTGGCTGCGTCTTCCCGGACACCCATCTGCAGCGCAAGCAGCTTCCCTACCACCGAGGCGGCAAAGCTGCCGGCGAAGACTGCCTCTACCTTTTCGTCGCCACGGGCGAGTTTCTGCTGCGCAAGAATAATGATCAGCGCCTTGGTATGGCTCATTCCCAGCCTGGTGACTAACTCGTAAAATGTGTGAATATTTCCTTTCTTTAGAGCTCCATAATAGGCTGAATTGGCAATGTTGAATATTTTTACAAGAATTTCCGGTGCGATACGGAATTTCAGCATCTCAATTTCATTGTTGCCTGCCTCCATATCATCTAAAACGGCCAATACATCGGGAGAAAAACCAAGCGTGTCCGCACCCATCATCTTATCTTCGATGGCGTCAAGCAAATTGATAATTTCGTCCTGCTGCACCTTTAACCTCCTTGACGGTAGCTGCCATCCGGCACCTTTAATCAGGGGATGCGCCGGACGGTTCAGTATCTGCCGGAAACCACAAATGCCGCCCAGTCGGACGGCCCATAGCCGGCCTGAATCATCTCATTTTGCGCCACTGTTAATGAATATACAGTATCACCGCTTTTTTTCAGGCTCTCATAATATAATTTTATAAAAACACCTCTGGTTGTGTCCGGCACCTCCCACAGTTGAGTCACCACAAAAGGACTTATGGCATATAGCCAGACTCCCGTCAATGCGGAGAGTCCGCTTTTTCCGGAAGACGACCGCGCCGGCCGGCAGGAACTCAAAAAAGCCGTTTTCGCGGACAGTGAAAGCTCAAATAAATCCTCCGCTCGCGGGCAGGAATCCCTTCGCTTTGACGACTGGCCCGGCGCGTATGAGTCGTCGATGGCATCGCCTCCCGGACAGTCGTACAAAGACCAGTGGAGTACGTCATAGACACCGGATGGCTTCCGTCCGGTGGGAAGCTCCGTAAAATGCAATTCATCGTATTTGGGAAATATTTTTTTTACGGCTGCGAGCTCTTTGGCATTATACGGAGCAGGCCGGGAAGGATCCGCGCAGCGGGGATCGGAAATAATCAATGTCTGCTTCAGATGCACGGCATCGGCAGGCCGCGGGGAAGGTTTGACCATTCCCGCGTGCGGCAGATAAAAAATTGTAAAACCATCTACCAGGTAAGACCCGGCGTAGCGCAGAGATGCGAAAGGAACGCGGCAAAGAGGCCCGTGCAGGCTCAAACCTATTGAGTCCCCGTCCACAAAATGAATCACCGGCTTTAAAAAAGCATCATATGCCTTTTGGGCCAGCTCATCTGCTGCAGCCCTGTCCCCGGACATTAGGGCTCCGCGATAGGCATCGGTCAATCGATTGACCTCCTGTTTCGTCATGGGGAGTTCCTTGAAGCGCATCTTTTTATCGCTTACCACCCACACATACAAACCAAGTCTGCCCGTGAAATAGGAAAAGACTGTTTTATTGCTCTCCAGGAGCCGCTTAAGTTCATCCGGTTCAGGGACTGAAAGTGAATATACTTTCCCCAGGGGGCTTGTGCTGTTTTTGAGGCGCTCCATCAATAAGACCCGGCTGCTTTCGGAGAGCTCGATGTTTTGCAATATCCGGGCGACAGCGCCGGGCGGGCCGGGCATGAGCAGTTTTGTATATTCCTGTGACAGTTGAGCCTGACAAAGCTTTAGCGCCCCGGCATCCTGATCATAGGGGAAATCCATCAATGACAGCTCGTGCGCCAGACGGCTCTTCATCAGGGATGCCTTTGAGCGCTCGGCCGTGTGAAATGCCCGTGCCTCTTCGCCTTCGGCAAGCTGCATCTTAACTACCGCTTCGTAAAGAGCCTGCAGATCAAAAAAACACCCCCCCCTCACGCCCGCCCGTGATGGATACCAGGGGGAGCTCTCCTCCATGAGAGCCAGGGCCTGCGATATTTCGCCAAGCGCCTGCTGCGTGTCTTTTTCCTCTCGGGCATAGTGCGCGCCCAAAAGCTGTGCCCATACGCTGTAGGAAACAAGCCGCAGGCGACGGGCAGTTTCGGACAGAGTCTGCAATGCCCGCCGTGACGCGACACGCTCATTTTTGTTCAAAAGATGGACATGACACAAAAAGAGCATACTGTCCGCTTCCCCCAGAACATAACCGGCAGCGCGGGCAGCGCGTGCGGCCGCCTCCAGATGAGAAAGCGCCTCATGTGTCCGTCCGGCGATCCCCGAAGACAACCCCAGATAATTCAACAGGTCACACTCCAGCCACGCCGGCGCCGCCTCGGGGAAAAAACGATAGGCCCTGGTTTGTTTGATTTTTTCGTTTGCCGCAAGCGCCTGCTCCCAGACGGACAGAGTTTCGGGAACATCGTCGCGGATCTTCTGATTGAGCTGTTCATCTGAATCGCCGGCCAAAAGCTTCCCGGCTACTTGAGTGAAGTAGCCGCCCGCAAGGCGGGCCAGGCCCAGGCCGTAAAGAGCATCCCTCTTAAGCATCAGCCACTCAGGGTCATCCGGCTCGTCCGCACACAAGGCCAGTGTCTGCCTGAAGTGCAGGCCGGCTCTGACGTAATCACCGTTTTGAAGACGAAGGCCAGCCCGGTTGTACACAATGAAGGCTTCCGGCAGGTAACCCGCCCCTTTGTTTTCCAGCTCATCCGTAAGCGCCGATGCCCGCTTTGTTTCACCGAATTTCATTAAAGCAGCTATTTTACGGGCCTCAACCACTGCCTGGCCTGTCGTATTGCCGTTTTGCCTGAATTGGGCGATGGCGCGTTCATGGAAATGAACACAGCGCTCCTCGTCCCCGAGCTCCTCAAAATAAGCGGCGATACCGAGAAAGGCGTAAGGAAGAAATGTATGGCCAGCTGAATTGGCGGCTTTCAACCGGCTCACGTATTCAGGCGGAATGTCCGCGTCATAAGGACCGTCAAGGCTAAGAGGTGTAAAAAAAGATGCGTCCGGCAACGAAGGTTTTATAAGGCCAGCGCATGCGCCGCAACAGATCGCCAAAAACAAGATAAACAGGCGCAGACATAATGAGAAGGGCTGAAACATAGTCGGTTACGTTCCCGCCGACAGGAAAATGAGAGCTGGTTGTTCGAAAATATTATACCGGGTGTTTCCCGGACATCTATTTCAGGAATCCCTGAATTATTCTGTTGACCGCCTGGTCGTAATCAAGGCCCAGGCTCATCAGTTTTGTAAGCTGATCATTGGCGATCTTGCCGATGGAAGCCTCATGGGTCAATTCCGCATCCGGATGAAACGCCTTCAGGGCGGGCATGGTTTCATTGGTCCCGTTATCCATGATGATCGCGTCACACTCGATATGGCCGAATGATTTGTTACGCGCTTCTATGGTGGCGTAGAGCACCTGACGGGAATTGCCCTTCATGACCGAGCGGGATATCATATTGGCGCGGCTGCCGGCGCCTTTCAGGACGATATTGTTGGTTGACACGGCGCTTTGTTCGCCATCGGTCATCACTCGCTCCGTGATGAGTAAAAGACTGCCCGCCTCCAGTTGGGCTTCATTGACGCGGGTGGTATCATCAACACCGCCGATCTGGGTGAGCTCCATATCCGCCTGGGCGCCTTCGTCGAGAAACACTTTGGTGGTCGGGTTGAGCGTCCTCTTGCCCGTACCTTCACCGGAGGCGTAGTGCTTTTCCACGTAAGTCACTTTGGCCCTTTTGCCGACTTTAAATTCATGGATGCCGGCATGCCCCTCCGGCTCGGACGTGCCGCAATGAATCCCGCAACCGGCAACGATAACAACATCTGCATCGTCACCGATGATGAAACTGTTGTAAACCACGTCATAAAGACCGGCCTGGCTCAATATCACCGGAATATGCACCGATTCATTTTTGGTACCCGGTTTGATTGTGACGACGATGCCTGTGCCTTCCTCGTTGGTTTCGATATCAATATTGGCGGACACCTGCCGCGCCAGCAGTTTGCCGTCTTTTCTTATGTTGTAGGCGCCTTTTGGAATCCCCTCCAGGTCGGCGACCGTTTTGAGCAATGATTTATCTAAAGCATTCAGCATCGTGATCTCCTTCGCAGGTATTCCGGTAGGTGCATACGCTCAGATCCTCCAAAAGCGGCACGGCTCCCTCCAGGTCTCCGTTGTAGACAATTTTACCTCCATCGATGATCAGTATGACATCCGCGGCCTCCAGGAAGGATCTGTTGTGGCTCACCACAATTGTTGTCATATCCCTCCGGGTCATTTCTTTTTTCAGGAGATTGACCATGGGACCTATCGTCCACAGGTCGATGCCTGTGTCGGGCTCGTCGTAAATCGCCAGTTCCGGGTTAAGCGCGATGGTGATGGCAAGCTCGATTTTCTTGATTTCCCCTCCGGAAAGTTTCGCATCGACTTCCTTATCCAGAAAAGACAAAGGACAGATACCCACTCGCCTGACTATTTCCAGAAGCTTATGTTCGTCCTCGACACCTGTGGCAATCGCCAAAAGATCGCGGAAGGTGATGCCCTTGAAGCGTGCGGGATGCTGAAAACTGTAGGCAATGCCGGCTTTGGCGCGCTGTGCGATCGACAGACCGGAAATATTCGTGCCGTTGAAAATTATCTCACCCTGAGTCGCGGGGTTGATGCCCATGATCAGTTTGGCAAGTGTGGTCTTGCCGCTGCCGTTGGGACCGGTGATCGCGTAGAATTTCCCGTCTTCAAAGGTAAAATTCATTCCGTCGATAATGTTGCGGGTGCCTCCGCCTTCACTTTGCTCAACGGTAAAATACAGGTTTTTTAACTCCAGCATGATTCAATCTGCCTTTTCCTTCTTTTTTTCAGGCTCTGGCTATATGACTATTTGCGTTTTATGTCAACGAAATAGACGAAAATCCGACACAGCGGACAGCCTGGCAGGAGATCGTCTATTTGGGCAGAAGAAAATATAATTGACCTCTCTCTTTCAAGCTGCCCGCCACTGCTTCCGCTTCGGTGCCGAAGCCGCAGAAAAGATCGACCCTTCCGGGCCCTTTGATGGCCGCGCCCTTGTCCTGATTCAGTACGAAACGCGAAAATGCCTCACGCTGGACAGGCCGACCCGCGTCGTCAAACACGGGCTTGGTAAGGCGGATAAAGGCAAGCGCTCCGGGAGGGAAAAAATCCGGGTCTGTGGCGATGGACCTCGCGGGTGTTACCGGCTGGCCGATGGAGCCTTGCGGGTCTTTTTCCAGGAAACGGAAAAAAATGTATCTTTCGTAGTAGCTGAGGATTTCATTTAACTCGTCATCGCCTCTGTCTTTCAGCCACGCTTTCACATTGGCATATGAGGCGCTTCCCCTGTCACGCCTGACCTGCTGCAAAATATCTTCCGGCATCGAACGATAGGGCCGGCCGTTGGTTTTGTGCACACCGACAGTCGCCCATCGACCGTCCTCCAGGCGGATTCTTCCCGAGCCCTGAATGTGCAGGAAAAAAAGTTCCACCGGGTCGGCCACCCAGACAAGCTCCAGGCCTTTGTTTTGCAAAACACCGCCGACATCGATTTCCCTGCGGCTGTGATAGTATGTCTCTTCGTTGTTTCGAGTAAGTAAGGGCGCGCCGGAGGAAGAGGTGCTTTTTTCCACAAGCTCCGGAGGCGCCCTGTACAGAGGATAGCGGCAGCGGTAGGTTCTCTTGAGCGAGCCTTCAAGCATGGGAGCGAAATACCCGGTAAAGATGACCTCACCCGATACCGCCGCGCCCGCCGCACGATACACGTCAAAATCACGGAAGATGAGCTCTTTAATTTCTTCACGGGGGGCGCCGCTTTCCATGATCCGCCGGAAGGTTTGGAGCGACCGACTCATCTTGCCGGCGCTGAAGGTTTTCCCTCCGGCATGAAAAACCTGATTGAGGGCGGCTCCATTGTAGTAGGCGAGGCTTCTGTCGATGGCCAGAAAAAGAGACTCAAGGTCCAGGTCATCGTAAAATTCAATATCCGCAGATGAAACGGGAATAAGCGCCTGCGTTGATGGCGACGGTTCATACCGCACGACGCGCGCACATCCGGCTAAAACCGAACTTGTCACCATGATCAGCAAAATGAGATTGACCAGGTGTCTCATAGTTCGATAATCATCGCGACTTCATCGCAGTAATCCGGATATTTAGGGCAGCGGAAACAGTCCGACCAGACTTTTTCCGGCAGTGTGGCACGATCCACTTCGTGGAAACCGAGTTTGGCGAAAAATTCTTTTTTGTAGGTCAAGGTAAAGATTCGAAACAGTCCCAGGGTAATGCCCTCGGAAATGCAAAACTCGACCAGCTGGCGGCCGATGCCCATTTTGCGCCAGTCCTCCTCCACAAACAGAGATCGCACCTCCGCGAGGTTCTCCCAGATGATATTCATGGCGCAAACACCGACTATTCTCTGCCGGTCTTCATCAAAATAGACAATGAAGTCGCGTACGGAGTTATATATATCCATCAGCGAGCGCGGCAGCATCTCCCCTTTTGCGGCTGATTGATTGATCAGCCGGTGGATCGTCTTGACATCACCGATTCGTGCTTTTCTGAGCATTGCCGCCTCCTCCTTCGCCGGCCGTCTTATCGGATGCATTTGCCCGCGCGATCATCGCCCGGGCATGGTCTTTGGCTGTTTCGGAGACATCCACTCCGCCCAGCATCCGGCCGATCTCCTCAATCCGCGCATGTTCATTAATGCTTTCCACCATGGTGGCGGTGCGGCCGCCGGCTACCTTTTTGCTCACTTTCAGATGAGACGAGCCATAGCTGGCAATCTGCGGCAGGTGCGTAATGCAGATCACCTGATGATGCGCGGATATTTCCTTGAGCTTCCGCCCGACAATTTCCGCCGTAGCGCCGCCGATGCCGCTGTCCACCTCGTCAAACACCACCGTAGTGACCGAGCCGGTTTGCGACAGGACATTTTTCAGCGCCAGCACAATGCGCGACAGCTCGCCGCCGGAGGCTATTTTGTTGAGCGGCCTGGGCTCTTCACCCAGGTTTGACGTCAGATAAAATTCTATCTCATCAATGCCTTTGGGGCCCAAAGCCCCCTCCGACAAGGGTCTTGTCTGCAAAAATTCGACAAAGAAGGAAGCGTGCGGCATGTTCAAATCATGCATCTGTTCATCAACAGCTTTTTTGAGCAAAGCGGCCGCCTTCTTTCTGTCATCTGATAAAGCCTGTGCTCCGGCCAGCAGCACGGCTGCCGCCTGCTCCTTTTCCCTGGTGAGCGCGGCTATTTGCTCTTCCACGCCGCTTGCATGCGCCAGCTCTTCTTCCATCTCTTTTTTGCGCGCCATCAGGCTGTCGATGGTGCCGCCATGCTTTCTTTTGAGCCGGTTTATCGCGTCGAGGCGTTCATCAACCGCGGCCAGACGCTCCGGGTCGAAAACCAGACGCCCCGCATAATCACGCAGCGTCAGGGCCGCTTCCTGCAGGGCGAGGTAGCTGCCTTCGAGCTCTGATATTGAAAGCTGGAGGCCCCGGTCGATTTTCAGGATTTCTTTTATTTGAGTGAGTGCCTCTTTTAGCTGCTCGTTCACGCAGCCGCCGTCTCCGTACAAAAGAGCAAAGGCGGATTCGGCCCATCCGGCTAGCTTTTGCGTGTTGGCGAGCAGCTTTTTCTCCTCTGTCAGCGCCGCATCCTCACCCTTTTGCAAATTGAGTCTGTTTATCTCGCCAAGTTGAAACTCCAGCAGCTCAGTTTTCTCTGTGCGGCGGCGGCGTAAATCCTCCAGCGAAACCAGACGCGCACATGTTTTCTGATAATCTGCATAGAGGGCCTCATAGTCCCGGCGAGCCGCCAGGCAGCCCCCGAATTCGTCAAGTATGTCGATATGATTTTCCGCTGCAAGGATCAGCTGATGCTCGTGCTGTCCGCAAATGTTAATGAGCGATTCACTGATCAGGGACAGCTGCGCCAGCGTGGCCAGACGGCCGTTCACATGGGCCCTGTTTTTGCCCGAACGCGATATCACCCTGCGTATGACCAGCTCGTCACCGGCGGGAAAGCCCAGCGAAGTCAATTTCTCGCGCACTGCCTTATTTCCCTCTATGTAAAAAAGAGCCTCGACATCCGCCGTATCCGTGTGCGAGCGGATCATCTCCGCACTGGCTCTATCGCCCAGAAGAAGGCTCACCGCCCCGATTAATATGGATTTCCCGGCGCCGGTTTCACCGGAAATGATATTCAGCCCCTCATCAAACGAAACACTCAGTTCATCAATGATGGCGAAGTTGTTAATGCTCAGTTGTTGAAGCATTTTTCCCTTTTCCCGCACCAGGCGGTATGCTGCCCCAGCCGAGTTTGGAGCGGAGAATTTCCCAATAGCTCCGGTGGGGCGACAAAACCAGTCTGGTAAAATATTTCGATTTCCTGACGCTTATGACATCGCCGGAATTGAGCCGGTAGGATTCCTGGCCGTCCAACGTCACGGTCGCGCCCGCCTCCTTGGACCAGATAGTAATTTGCAGCACCGAAGTTTCCGGAAAGATAACCGGTCTGTTGGTGAGGGTGTGCGGGCAGATGGGATTGATGATAATCAGACACTCGCCGGGAAAAACAATCGGGCCTCCGGCGGAAAGGCTGTAGGCGGTCGAACCGGTCGGGGTGGAAATGATGAGACCGTCCGATTTGTAGGTGGTCAGGTGCTGATCATTGACGGACGTTTCCAGCTCCACAATGCGGGAAAGATTGCCGCGATTGATCACCACATCGTTCAAAACGATTCCCGAGCCGATGATTTTCCTGCCGCGCCTGACTTTGACATCCAGCATCATCCTTTTTTCCGTCGTGAAATCACCCCTCAGGATAAGCTCCAGGGCGGCGTAGGTTTCGTTCAGGTTCACTTCCGTCAGATAACCGAACGTTCCCATGTTGATCCCGACAATGGGCACGGGATGGCGGGCGACATATCGCGCCGTCCGCAGCATCGTGCCGTCTCCGCCCAGGACGGCCAGCAGATCCACCCGCGAGGCCAGATTTTCAATTTCAAAACCGGCACTGCCCACCGCGACGGCGATATTGGCCTCCAGGAGTACTTTAAGACGGCGATCCTCCAGCCATTTTTTCAATTTGGCGGTAAATCCGGCGATATTATCCTTTTCAACGTTGGCAATAATGCCCACTTTTTTAATTTTCACGGCGGAAACCTCCAAAAAGGTTTTTTTGAGTAACATAAAATAAACCCCCTGTCTATTGGTAAATTTCAGCTCTTATCGATGAGAACCTCCTGATTTATCAGGTTATTTCTCTCTAATAAATCCTTGACGGACAGCCTGTGATAAGATACGGTGCGCTCCGAAAGAAGTGACTGATTATGGGACTCATCAAGGGAAATTTCTCGTTTATGCGCTTTGCGGTCGAAGGGCAGCTTCCGCAGACATTCATGGCATTTGTCGATAGCCGGCTCAAGGCCAACTCATTTCGTGAAAGCCGTCATACAACGGAAGAGAAACGGCTGGGGTGGGTATCGGCCATGGACATTTTGAACACGGATTTCAACAAAGACGACTACTCGCTGGGCGACTATCTCGTCTTTTCACTGCGCGTCGATCATAAGCTGATCTCGCCCAAGCTGTTCAAAGTCCGCCTGATGGAAGAGCAGAGACGATTCATGGCCGAGCACGGGCAGACACGCATCGGCAAAGCGGCCGGTGAAAATTTGAAAGACAAGGTGAAGCTCGAGCTTCTGTCCCGTAGCGAGCCTGTCCCCTCATTTCATGATGTGTTGTGGAACATCGGACAAAACAGGGTTTACTTTTCATCCCTTTCCGACAAAGTGGCGGACGATTTTGTCGATCTGTTCAAAAAAACCTTTTCCCTGGGATTGAAACGCATCGTGCCGCAGGAATACCCGCAACTTCAGCAAAACGTAAAAACAGATTCAGATGACGATGGAGCCGGCGACTTCGTCTCCATCGGCCGCGAGTTTCTCACCTGGCTTTGGTTCAAATCCGAGCAAAGGGGCGGGCAAGTGTCTCTCACCAAAACGGAAGAAGTCCAACTGCATCTGCTCAAACGGGTCGCTCTGGAAGCGGGCCGGGGCGAATACGCCCAGGGAGTGGTCTGTTCCGGACTGCACGCGGAGCTTACCGAAGGGAAGGAAGCCATCCGGCAGGGGAAAAAAGTCAAAGAAGCAATCATCGAACTCCACCGTGATCAGAATCAGTGGGAGTTTAACTTCAAAGCCGATACATTTTACTTTCAATCAATGAAAATGCCGACCTTCGATTGGCAGGAGATGTCCGAAGATCCTTCCGGCAGGCTTCTGGAGCGCATTTACCTGATTGAAGAGGCAGCCAAAACAATGGATGAGCTCTACGATTCCTTCCTCACCCTGCGCCTCTCCAATGACTGGACGCAAACAGAAAAGCCCCTCCTTGCCAAATGGGTGAGCATGGATCGCCGATAAAACAAAACCACCCGTTGGCGAAGAACACGCCCGCCTCAGAGACTGCTCCCGGGTGTCAAAACTCCGTCGCTTTGACAAATAAGCGCCATCATTTCATACAAGGCATCTCCTGTTAATAATCTTTTTGCACAAATATCACCGCTATTATGGCCGTTTTCCTGAGACTGCCGCATGGCACAGCAATTGCTATACAGCTATGCAGATAATGTTTCCTTGTTCTTTGACGATATAATAACCGGGGTATCCCGGATTGTTTGCGTCCGTTGTCAGTAGTTTGGTTGATAAAACCTGTTGGCAAAGATTGGCAT
>Ga0255345_1003998_pt1 | contig 16621 bp, 4 predicted proteins | sample wastewater_treat_6_FD_192415 | JGI IMG/M metagenome (GOLD analysis project Ga0255345, IMG submission 192415) | Wastewater microbial communities from Lulu Island WWTP, Vancouver, Canada - plant20 | ecosystem: Engineered > WWTP > Wastewater > Unclassified | place: Canada: Vancouver, British... | reverse complement strand
CGAGGGAGTATAACCCCGAAGTCCGCAATCACCTTATCACTTTCAGAGTGAACGATCAGGAGCTTGAAGCAATCAACCGCAGATATGCTGAAACATCGTTCAGAAGCAGGGGCGATTTTTGCAGATATTCTGCCCTTACAGTGATGAATGTCGAAGAAGATACCGAGGACATCAAGCAGATAGCACGGTACATTTCGTCTATCTCCAATTCGTTCAATCAGGTAGCCCACCGTGTCAACAAAGGCGGCAAGCTCTATGATGAAGATATTGCCGATATGAAAGCGAGGTTAGAGGAAGTTTGGCAGTTACTCGTATCCATACGATCCACACGGGAACATACGGCGCAATTGCTTATATCTGCAACCCAGACAAAACCGCAGACCGCAAATATGTTGTTAGCAACTTGTGCGTATCTTCTCCATCTGGAGCATCAGAACAGTTTAGAAACATCAGGCAATCAGTCGGCACAGGACGAAGCCGAAGCGAGTGCCAGCACATAATTCAGAGCTTTGCCCCCCCGGAGAGGTCACTCCCGAACGTGCTTTGCTTATCGGGCAGGAACTTTGCAAGGCTCTTTTCAATGACGAGTATCAGTATGTTTTAGCTGTCCATGTAGACCATGAGCATATCCATAATCACATCGTCGTGAACAATGTGAACTTCTATACAGGACACACTTTTGAAACCGAGCATAATCAGGGGAAAATTCCCGACCGAGCGTGGAGCAAACTCCGCACGATTTCGGACGAGCTATGCAGAAAGCACGGACTTTCTATCATCGAAAATCCGCATCTTTCAAAGGGCAAGAGCCATTGGGAGTGGGAGCTTGACAAGCAAAATCTTTCGTGGAAGGAACAGCTTAAACGAACCATTGACGAGGTTATCAAGGTCAGCAAGGACTTTGATGATTTCCTTGCGAAGTGCGCTGATTTCGGGATATTGGCGGACTACAATCCCGATCATAAGATAGACCTGAAATTTATGCTTGCCGAGCAGAAAAAGCGTAATCCGAGGGCGAAGTTTACAAGAGCCAAAACGCTGGGTTACTTCTATGAGAGCAAACAGATAGCACAGCGCATCATAAGCTACAAGTATCAGATGTCGCACAGCCCGAAAGCAAAGATCATTCGTACCACCGCAGATAGATTTCAGGAATCTAAGGGCTTACGGAACTGGGCAGACCGTGAGAATATGAAGGCGGCAAGCAAGGCACTCAACGAGATGAACGCAAGCAACTCCACCCTCGAAGAATTGGAAAGTGCAGCTCATAAGGCTCTTGCGAAGTTCACCGTTATGTCAACTCCGCAAATGACCATGAGCCGTCGTATTCATGAATTGGAGGAGCAAATTCCGGCTATCGAGAAGTATCATGAATTTGTGGAGTATCACAAGAAATATACTTCTCTGGAGGGCAAGGCGAAAACCAAGTACAAGAGCGATTTTTGTTACGAACTTGACGAGTACCACAAGGCTTACAAGAAGCTGATAGAGCTATTCCCCGACGGTCATATACCGAAACTCAGCAAGCTGAAAACGGAGCTTGAAAAAGCCAGAACAGATTACGCTGAGCAAAGTGCGGAACGTAAAGCCCTGAAGAAAGAAGCGGACAGGCTTTCAAGGCTTGCACAGCAGAAGCGTGACAGTCAGAGAACGCTTGCCCGATATATGCAGAACGAACAGGCTGCCAAGAGAAAGAAAAGTCAGCTTGAATAAAAAAATACGGCAGGGAGATTACTCTCCTTGCCGTGGTGATGTGTAATAATTGCTTTATGTTCCACTATTCTCGTTAATTTTGAAGTGTTATACTGAAAGAGCAGTCGACAAACACCCAAAAATCTGGTAGAATAAAAATAACAAAACCAGAAAGGGAAAACGACTATGAAGTACAGTAAAGAATTCAAAGAAGAAGCATTAAAGCTCTCGGATGAGATCGGACTGAAAAAGGCTGCTCAGCAGTTAGGGATCCAGTATTACACACTGTCTGATTGGCGCACAAAGCGAAATGCCGCTGCCAAAGCTAAGAAGTATCAGATGACCGACGAAGAGCTTAAGCAGCGTAATCTTGAGCTTGAGCGCGAAAATGCCGAGCTTCGTAAAGCAAATGACATTCTCAAGGACGCACTCGGTTTTTTCGCAAAAGACCGGAAGAAGTAAAGACGAGCGAACGTCACCTGTTCGTCAATGAGTTCCGCAACAAGTATGGAGCGAAAGCTATATGCAGATTTCTGAAAATCAGCGAATCCGGATATTATCGCTGGCTCAGGAATCAGGGCAAGCCCGGTGCAAGGCAGCTTCTTCTGGTCAAAATACATGGAATTCTTTCAGAACATCCTGACAACAAGAATTACGGTGTCAGAAGGATGCAGGCAGCTCTTGCTCAGAAGGGCACTCATGTCAGCCTCAGGACGGTATACCGTACAATGAGTGAAGCAGGGCTTATTCACAGGCATCGCAGACCTCACGGTATCACCAAGGCTGATACTGAAACTCAGAACAGAGAGAATCTGATCAAGAGAAATTTCAGTGCAGATAAGCCTCTGAAAAAGCTGCTGACCGATATAACTGAAGTCCAGTGTGCAGATGGAAAACTCTATGTTTCGCCTGTCCTCGACTGCTTCAACGGCGAGATCATTGCTCTTGAAATGCGTGACAACATGAAGAAAGAACTCTGCATAGACACCGTAAAACAGCTGCGTGAGAAGTACGGCAGGCTCGATGGAACTGTCCTTCACAGCGACCGTGGCTGCCAGTACACAAGCTATGCCTTCCGCAGGGAACTTGTTACAAACGGACTTATCCAGAGCCTCAGCGGCACTGCTCATTGCTATGACAACGCTCGTATGGAGAGCTTCTTTGCCACACTGAAAAAGGAAAAGCTATATCAGATACCTACATATCGAATGAAGCGAGAAGAAGTTAAAACTGTCATCTTCAGATACATCTTCACCTACTACAACACACAAAGGATCAACAGCTTCAATGAAGGCGGTCTCTCACCTGTGGCACTAAGGACTTCAACTGGGCTGGCTCATCACGCCGCCTGACTCCTGCCTATCCAAGATTTTGGGTATTCTCTGACTGCACATTTCTTGACAATTCCATAAAACGGCATTTTTAAGCACTTAAAACGATGTTTTAAAACTTTATAATTACATATGATAAATTAAGCCGTCTGATTTGTTTCAGACGGCTTTTTTACTTTATGTAAATAAAATCCTTGATTTTTTGCATTTTGTGCGTCAATTTTTTGCGTTTTGTGCGTCAAGCTACATTTTTTCTATTTTAAAATACGTCAAAAACTATTGACTTTTTATACATACCTATGGTATAATATAACAAGATAAATTGAAAGAATGTTTTTTATTCGGGCAAAAATGAAAGGGGCGTTCTTTCAAATTATTAATTTTTAAAGAAAGGAAGGTATTGCCATGAAAAAATCATGGAGGAAACGAATACTCAGCGGTATCACTTCTGCGGCACTGGCAGTGAGCGGTATACTGCCTTCGGGTATCCCGTTGGCGAACGTGCTGAAAGCTGATGCGGCGGAACCTCTGCCGAACCTGAGCGAGGACAGCCAGCGTGACGATGTTGTTCTCCTCGTCGGCAGCGGAAGCCCTCTTGCTGCTACTACGGTGGAAGAAACTCTTGCCAATGCTGAAGCTGAATACGCTCTCGGTATCGCATCGCAGTTCTGTATTTTCTTGCAGGATAACTTCATAGTATCAGAGTCTGATGCTGAAGGTCGTGTGGCTGTCGGCGGAAGTATCGATGCTCATGATCTCGGCTGGGAATACGCTATCGGTAAGGGCGACTTTGTTACAGGCACAGCACTCGATACTCTTACGGGCCTCTCCGGTTACGCCCATATCATCTGGGGTGCTAACGGAAACGACAGCAACGGCGGCTTATACAAGTCACCTGTGCTTCGTAAGATCAACACTCACAGCAGCCCTACCAGCACCACAACACCGTATCAGATCTTTGCTGTAGAGTCCGATGAAGGTATCGCATATGTAAATGCAGATTCGCTATATGCAAGTGCCAAGAATCAATTCTACAATGCTACAGGCGAGCATAAACTTATCGATTTTAATAAGTACTTCTCAACTGACAGCGGCAAGGGAATGCTCAACGAACGAAGCGAGATGCTGGCAGCTCAGTCAAGTCCCTTTGAAATGGAACTTACTAATGACGGCGATCACGATATCCTGACTATCACCTATACCGGCGATGCGGACGCAGCAGAATGTGTATACTTCAATCTCCCTGCCGACAAGGTGAGTATGTTCACGCAGGCAAGTGAGATACAGTACAAGAACATACCGAGGCTTCCCGATGAGAGCGGAGCTCCGGTAAAGGACGGCGAAGGACGCTACGTTGTCAACAACGACGGAACAGCAGGTACATGGGATTTCGCATATATCGTCGTGAATATGCTCGGCGATAATATCCATATGTGCAATCCTAATGCTAAGGACGGCAATAAGGTAACAAAGATATCGGGCAAATCCGAGGACGGTACAGGTGAGATATCTAAGTGGATAAGCAGCGAAACTGTGAATTCTGCACAGAACAATCATCCTGGTGTAACATCTTTGATGTATAATCTGTATGAAGCGAATAATGTTGTACTCGGAAGCAACTTTCAGGGTACTATATTAGCTCCAAATGCTCATGTTACCGATGAGCAAACCCTCAATAACGGCGGACGTGGACATCTTTCAGGAGCACTCATCGCAAAGAGCTTCAAGGGCGTTACAGAGTTCGGCTACAGACCGTTCTCAGGCCCGTTCTCGATGCTCGGTGTTAAATCAGGCTACACAGTTGACGTAACAAAATTCCTTAAAGACGGCACGACATTCCTGCCGGGTGCTGAGATCGGTGCTTATGAAGTCAAGGACGGCACTGTTTCAGCTACACCAAAGTATACGCTGACTTCCGGCGATGCGACAGAAAAACTCGAACTCGCTCCCGGAAAATATGTCATCAAAGAAGCAGAAGCCCCAGAAGGCTATGCTATCGATACGGAGAATATCTACTATATCGAAATAGCTGAGGGCGAAGAAGTAGAAGATCACATCACGGTAAGGACACAGCGTATTACCAGAAATATCTACAACTTAGTCCCCGACGGCGAAAGCACGGAGGGCATCGAAAATCCCATAACTCAGGCTGATATCGATGCAGGCGGCTACGAGGCAAAGCCGATGACCAAGCTCATGGATTTCGGTCAGCTCTGCTGGAACGGTGCATCGGGCTTCAACCTTGACAAGGTAACTCTTGTCCATACTGACGGCTCGGGAGTATCGTTTACAAGCTTCTCTCAAGCGGCTGCTCAGTCAACCTGGACTAATATCAATATCGACGGTATAACCGAAAACGACAAGAAAGATGTTGCCTGCATAATCGTCGAAGTAAGCGGCGAGGGTTCAGGACAGATCGTTGTTCAGAACAGTTCATGGAATAATGCAGCTACCATTAATCTTGCTACCGGTCAGAATATCGTCGGTCAGAAAGGCGGTCAGTATTACAAGAAAGCTGCTGAAGGCGATGATGCAGATGCCGAAGGCTATGCTGCTACGATAACGACTATCGAAAGCGAACCTATCGTAAAGTATCCGAAGGATATCACGGCAAGCCTTTATCTCAATGATACATTTACAGATCCCAGCAAGTCAGAGACATTCTACGCTCTGGACGTTGCAAATAACGTATATCCGATAGGCGATTCTGATTATACTTTCACGCTCGATGCGAGCGGAAATATCACAGGAGTTTTCAAGGACGGAGCAGAAGTCACCGATGCGGCTGAAAAGGCTAAGTTCAAGGCTGTAAAGCCGAACAATACAGCAGCTAACGGTCAGCCTTCCGGTTCTTATATCATTCTCCACAACGGCAAGGAACTCAATCCAAGAGTTGACCTTACGGATAAGCTCGGACAGACATTCTCGTTCAAGGACGGCGATGCCATTACGATAAAGAAGACTGATGCGGCTACAGGCGATGTGCTTGCAGGTGCTTCACTCAATGTAAAGGCATATGACATACCTGTAACGGTAATGGGCGGATATGGCATGGGTGCAGCACCGATAGCTTCACTCGGAAGTCTCGGTACACCGTCAGATGTCAGGGAATGGATATCAAAGACTAAGGGCGAGAACTTCTCATACGGCACTGACGGCGAGATACTCCCTATAGTATTCAGCGGAAATACATATTATGGTATGTTCTACCAGAGCGGAAGCGTTTCTCATGTCTACAAGCTCGAAGAAACTGCTGCTCCGGACGGATATTTCGAGTCAGAGCATGATATCTATTTCTTTGTGAGCGGAGACAAGCTCTATCAGTCAGAGGTAGCAAAGGGTTATCCCCCGACAATACCGATGACAGTCGCAACTACTCCTAATCCCGGCGGCGGCGGTCCCGGAGGCGGCGGTCCCGGAGGCGGCGGAGGTTCTTACACACTTTCGCTTGACGAGACTGCACTCGCAACAGCAGGCTGGACAGTTTCAGATATAACTGAATCTGTTGCAGCAAGAACTGTAACTATCGGAGATAAGGCTCTCGAAAAGTATAACTTCCGCAAAACAGACCGTACAACAGGCGGTACTCTTGGCGGTGCGAAAGTAAGATTTGTAAAACTCTCTGATTCGGGTATCGAATACGTCAGGGAAAACGGAACGACAGCTCCGGCATCGCTGAGCGGACTTCCGGAAGACGGTATCGATACGGTTTTCGATGAGACTATCAATGATACGAGCGTTATAGTTCAGTTTGAAGAACTTCCTGCCGGTGTTTATGCAATAGCTGAAACATCAGCTCCTGCCGGCTACGGAACAGAGGCTGTTGACAAGATGAACGTATTTACCGTTCTTGATGACGGTTCAGTACGAAACAGAATAGTTACAGTATCAGAAACTTCAAATGAGATCGCTGTCGGAGAACCCGGTGTGAAATGGACTGGCGACGATCATAAGGTCATCTTATTTGAAAGTTCATTGACAGACGGCGGAAAGATAAAGTATATCGATATATATACCAATAATTCCGAAGCTGTATCCGGAAACGGCGAATGGACTGATCAAGGAATATCATTCGGTTCTACTGTTGAATCCGACGGCAAATATGTTACAAGAGTAACGTTTGATCCTAATACAGTAAATTGGGACAAAACTCAGATCCGTACTCAGAATTGGTCAGCGAATACATTTACAGGAATAAAGGTATATTATGGTCAGGAAGAGACTGAGCCTGTTGCTGTTGTTGACGGCTTCGACATAAGCCCGAAGACATCTAAGGATATGCAGGCAATGGTATTCACACTTCCGAACAGCCGTAACGAAGCTTCATTCCTCTTTACCAAGACCAATATGGACGGAGTCAAGCTCGGTACGAACGCAAGTGACAATATCCAGGATATGACTCTCGTTTCGTCAGTAGTCAGCGGAAATGACCTTGCTGCTATGGCAGATGCAGAGTTCGTGCCTGTAAAGACAAGAAGCGGTGAAGCAGAGATCGCAGGTCTCCTCAGAGATATGCAGGTCACAAGGCGTACAGGAAACAACAAGAGTTTCAATATCTATAAGATAGAAGAGACATCTGCTCCTGCCGGCTATAAGCTTGCATCACCTGTTTACTTCTATTTCACATCTACAACAAGCGGCTATGGTTGGATGGCAACAACTACCTATAATTTCTACGTTCTCAACACCAACGAAGAGGGCAATGAAGATGCGGATTACCTCGATCTCGACAACTACAGAGAGGTAACAGCGGATACATCGGGCGGAGGCAGCGTATACAGATTCTCGATGCCTGATGAGGCTGTATCGAACGTTATCGATTTCCACAAGACAGACAACCAGACATCGCTCACCGGTGATGACGTGGCAGAAGATATCATCGGAGCAGTAATGATCCTCAAACTCGATACTCCTGCTATCACAGGCACTACACTCGAAAATGTCAAAGCTGCATCGCTCGGAGCTGACGGCACCGAGACAGACAACAGCGAAGCATTATCATTCGTAAGTGCTGATAAGACTGCTGTAAAGTGGACTACAGACGGCAAGACGCTCCGACTCAAAGATCTTCCTGACGGTGATTATACACTTTCAGAGGAATCTGCTCCTGCCGGATATCACTCAATAAGTGAATTCGGCTCAGGCGTATACAAATTCAGAGTAAGAGACGGCGTTATAAGTGCCATTGAAGAACACACTTATGTCGGCGGTACGAGTCGCAAGACTGATGAGAACGGCAATGTTACAGCAGAAGCTAAGATCACTGCAAAAGATCAGCTCAACTCTTATCAGATAAGAAAAGTCAGATATCAGGACGCAGACCATGACACTCAGGTAGTGGGTGCTACTCTCCGTATAAAGGGCGAGAGACTCAATGCTGAGGGCGAACGTGAAAATATCGACTTCACACAAGAAAACATCAAGCTCAAGCAGTATGCATTTCTTGACTCCGAGGGTAATGAACAATACGGTGCTCTTCGTGTCGAGAATCCGGAGATACCCTATACTATAACCGGAGAAGACAACTCTGTTATAGAGTACAAGTCAACTGAGTTCGCTTTGATCATACTTGGCCTCAGAGACGGTATCTACACCATTGAAGAAACTGAACCCGCACCCGGCTACCAGCTTACTGATCTCGTTCAGGAGATCGTTATCAGGAACGGTGTTACAGAAAGCTTCAAGGTATTCCAGAAACAGGACGACGGAACTCTGACAGATGTTACAGATACGGCTTACGTTCCGTGGACGAACGCTCAGGGTTCAGCAAGGCATACTATTTATAATAAGCAGATCATCGAGATCGACAAGACGATGCTCGGCGGCGAGCCTGTTACTTCAGGCAAGGCTACTTTCAGACTCTATGCAGAGTCCGATACAGCATCACTCGATAATATCGATATCGAGGGCAAACCTGCTGTTATAAAGACTGGCAGCGACGGAAATAAGTATATCGAATTTGAAGGAAATGCAGCTAAGCTCGCAGGTCTTTCAGCCGGTATATACAGACTCGAAGAAACAGCAGCTCCGACCGGACTCAAAGTCATCGAATCAGCATTCAGATTTGAAGTCAAGGACGTTGAACTCCGCTACACGAAGGTCAACGCAGAGGGTTCTTCAACTAATACAAGAAAAGTACAGTCTGTTGAGCTTCTCAATGCTGAAACTGACGGTGACTACACGCTCAGCGGCGGCAAGATCACTTACAGTGACGGTGCAGAGGTAGAGACTGGTCAGATCGAAAACGGCAATGTCGTAAATGAAGGCGTTGAAGAAGTTATCAGCGGTGAAACTATCAAGAACAGGATCATCGTTGCAGACGCAGCCGAAGAATTCCATATCAGCAAGAAGGAAATAACTTCCGACGGAACTGAAAAGGATATCGACGGTGAGGACAACAACGCAACATTCACATTCTCAGTCAAGGACGAGAACGAAACACTCATAGGAAAGACTATCGGCGGCGTAACGATCACTTCTGAAACAAAAGGACTCGAAGACGGCGGAAAGTCTTACAAATTCACAGGCAACGACACAAGCGTCAAGGGACTCGTTGAAGGTCATACATATATCCTCGAAGAGACAACAGCTCCGGAGGGATATGAGAAGACCACAAGCGCCTTCGAGTTTACTATCAAGAACGGCGAAGTTGACAAGAATTCTGTAGTAGTAACCACTGACGGTGAATACAAGATATCAGAAGACGGAAAGACAATAACCGTACTTGATAAGAAGACGACCGATATCACTATCAGCAAGAAGGAATTCGTTGAGGGCGATGCAAACGGCAAGGACATCGAAGGCGACGGTCAGGCTACATTCATCTTCTCAGTGAACGACGCTGATGAAACACTCATAGGCAAGACTATCGCAGGCGTTAAGATCGACGAAAATACCGAAGGTCTTACAAACGGCGGAAAGTCTTACACATTCACAGGAAACAATACAGAAGTCAAGAGACTCCTCGACGGACACACATACACACTTGAAGAGAACGCAGCACCGGAAGGATATGAACTCAACACTACAAGCAAGTTTGATTTCATGATCCACAACGGACAGGCATATCTTGTGGCTGCATCAACAACAGGTGAATATGCAGTTTCAGAGGACGGCAAGACGATCACTGTATTTGACCGCAGAACAACCGATATCACGATCAGCAAGAAGGAATTCGTTGAGGGCGATGCAAATGGCAAGGACATCGAAGGCGACGGTCAGGCTACATTCATCTTCTCAGTGAACGACGCTGATGAAACACTCATAGGCAAGACAATCGCAGGCGTTAAGATCGACGAAAACACCGAAGGTCTTACAAACGGCGGCAAGTCTTACACATTCACAGGAAATAATACAGAAGTCAAGGGACTCCTCGACGGACACACATATACACTTGAAGAGAACGCAGCACCGGAAGGATATGAACTCAATACTACAAGCAAGTTTGATTTCACTATCCACAACGGACAGGCAAATCTTGTGGCTGCATCGACAACAGGTGAATATGCAGTTTCAGAGGACGGCAAGACGATCACTGTATTTGACAGACAGAAAGTTCTCGGAACTATCAATATTCAGAAGAAGAGCGACGGCAGCGGCCTTGCAGGAGCTCAGCTCCAGCTCACAGGTAAGACAAGCAGCGGCAGCGATATCACATTCAAGCCCGGCAGCTTCACAGTCGGTGAAGATGCAGAGATACAGATATCAGCCGGAACAGCTATTATCTGGACATCAGGCAGCGGCACAGCTAAACTCCAGAATGTTGAAGACGGAATCTACACACTTAAAGAGATCACACCTCCGGCAGGCTACCTCAAGTCCGATGATATCGAATTTGAAGTTGTCAAGGGCGTTATAGTACGCATCGACGGCGAAACAATGACCAACGGTGAAGATACTGTAGAGATGCTCGACAAGGCTATAGAGGTATCGATCGCTAAGTTCGATTCCACAAAGACAGCAATGATCGCAGGAGCTTCACTTGAACTCCGTGACAGCACAGGTTCTGTAGTAACGATCAACGGCGTGGAGCAGAAGTGGATCTCTACTGAGAAAGCACACGTTATCAAGGCTATCCCCGCCGGCAAGACATATCAGGTATTTGAGACAGCTTCTCCTGACGGCTTCAAGCTCGGAGATACTTCAAAGCCTGTAGCAGAATTCACTATCGACGCTGAGGGAAATATCACAAATGCTGACGGCGATAATATCGTTTCAGTTGATATCACCAACGGCGAATCCAAGGTAAAGATCACAAAGACATTTGAGACAGAAGATCAGGCAGCTTCACCTGTTGCTGAACTTACTATAACAATGCGCAAGGCTTCCAAGACAACTGAAAAGCCGGCAGAGTTAAAGAACGATGCAATATGGGAAGGCGGAAAGATCTCCTGGAAGACAAGCGAAGAAAATCCGAAGACTCTTGTAGGACTTCTTGACGGTGATTATGTTCTTGAAGAGACAGAAGTTCCGGAAGGCTTTGAGAAGTCGGCTGACGTTTACTTCAGCATCGTTGACGGTTCAGTTATCATAACTGCCGCATCTGAGAGCGAAGAAACAGCAGCAACAACAGCTACCGGCGATGTTGGAATGGTAAACCGCACAATTACTACCACAACAACAGAGTCTACAACTTCAACTACAACGACCACAACAACTACAAGCGCAACAACAGAGTCCACGACGACATCGACAACAACAACATCGACAGAGTCAACGACTACAACAACCACATCTACTACAACCACAACTTCCACAACAACAACTACTACAACTACAACCACAACTACTACATCTACAACAACCACATCGACCACAACAACGACTACCACAACGACAACTACTACATCAACAACCACTACAACCACAACTACAACAACAACTTCCACAACGACCACAAGCACAACAACAACTTCTACAACCACAACCACAACTACTACAACGATCATTGTTGATCTTGAGATCAGCAAGAGAGATACAGTAGGAACAGAGCTTGAAGGAGCAGTTCTCACCCTTACAGGTAAGGACAGCGACGGAAACGATATCGTGTTCGATATCCAGAACCTCATCGTAGGCGAAGGCGGACAGGTAATTTCCGGTTCAGGCAAGACACTTACATGGAAGTCAGGAACAGAGTCCACATTCGTTAAGAATGTACCGGACGGTTCATATGTCCTCCACGAAGTGGCAGCACCTCAGGGCTATGAAATAGCAACAGACATCACATTCACAGTTGAAGACGGTAAGGTAACAGGAGCTAAAGTAGTTGGCGACAAGACAGTTGTAATGATCGACGAGATCAAGACTACAACTTCTACATCAACAACGACAACAACTTCCACAACTACCACGACCACAACAACTACAAGCACAACCACAACAGAGTCCACGACGACATCGACAACAACAACATCGACAGAGTCGACGACTACAACAACAACATCTACTACAACTACAACCACAACTACCACTACTACAACAAGCACGACCACAACTACTACATCTACCACAACTACAACAACGACTACTACCACTACAACGACAACTACTACAACAACTACAAGTACAACAACAACTTCCACAACAACCACAAGCACAACAACAACCACAACTACTACAACGATCATTGTTGATCTTGAGATCAGCAAGAGAGATACAGTAGGAACAGAGCTTGAAGGAGCAGTTCTCACCCTCACCGGTAAGGACAGCGAAGGAAATGATATCGTGTTCGATATCCAGAACCTCATCGTAGGCGAAGGCGGACAGGTAATTTCCGGTTCAGGCAAGACACTTACATGGAAGTCAGGAACAGAGTCCACATTCGTTAAGAATGTTCCGGACGGAAACTACACACTCCACGAAGTGGCAGCACCTCAGGGCTACGAAGTAGCAACAGACATCACATTCACAGTAGAAGACGGCAAGGTAACAGGAGCTAAAGTAGTCGGCGATAAGACAGTTGTAATGATCGACGAGATCAAGACCACAACTTCTACATCAACAACGACAACAACTTCAACTACCACGACCACAACAACTACCACCACAACAGAGTCCACGACGACATCGACAACAACAACATCGACGGAGTCAACGACTACAACAACAACTTCTACAACTACAACCACCACAACAACCACGACCACAACAACTACTACAACTACAACCACAACTACTACATCTACAACAACCACATCGACCACAACAACGACTACCACAACAACAAGCACAACTACAACAACGACTACTACCACTACAACGACAACTACAACAACAACTACAAGTACAACAACAACTTCCACAACTACAACCACAACTACTACAACTATCATTGTTGATCTTGAGATCAGCAAGAGAGATACAGTAGGAACAGAGCTTGAAGGAGCAGTTCTCACCCTCACAGGTAAGGACAGCGACGGCAATGACATCGTGTTCGATATCCAGAACCTCATCGTAGGCGAAGGCGGACAGGTAATTTCCGGTTCAGGCAAGACACTTACATGGAAGTCAGGAACAGAGTCCACATTCGTTAAGAACGTACCGGACGGAAACTACACACTCCACGAAGTGGCAGCACCTCAGGGCTACGAAGTAGCAACTGACATCACTTTCACAGTTGAAAATGGCAAGGTAACAGGAGCTAATGTAGATGGCGACAAGACAGTTGTAATGATCGACGAGATCAAGACAACAACTTCTACATCAACAACGACAACAACTTCAACTACCACGACCACAACAACTACCACCACAACAGAGTCCACGACGACATCGACAACAACAACATCGACGGAGTCAACGACTACAACAACAACTTCTACAACTACAACCACCACAACAACCACGACCACAACAACTACTACAACTACAACCACAACTACTACATCTACAACAACCACATCGACCACAACAACGACTACCACAACAACAAGCACAACTACAACAACGACTACTACCACTACAACGACAACTACAACAACAACTACAAGTACAACAACAACTTCCACAACTACAACCACAACTACTACAACTATCATTGTTGATCTTGAGATCAGCAAGAGAGATACAGTAGGAACAGAGCTTGAAGGAGCAGTTCTCACCCTCACAGGTAAGGACAGCGACGGCAATGACATCGTGTTCGATATCCAGAACCTCATCGTAGGCGAAGGCGGACAGGTAATTTCCGGTTCAGGCAAGACACTTACATGGAAGTCAGGAACAGAGTCCACATTCGTTAAGAACGTACCGGACGGAAACTACACACTCCACGAAGTGGCAGCACCTCAGGGCTACGAAGTAGCAACTGACATCACTTTCACAGTTGAAAATGGCAAGGTAACAGGAGCTAATGTAGATGGCGACAAGACAGTTGTAATGATCGACGAGATCAAGACAACAACTTCTACATCAACAACGACAACAACTTCAACTACCACGACCACAACAACTACCACAAGCACAACCACAACAGAGTCCACGACGACATCGACAACAACAACATCGACAGAGTCAACGACTACTACAACAACTTCTACAACTACAACAACAACCACCACAACCACTACTACAACAAGCACGACCACAACTACTACATCTACAACAACTACCACAACAACAAGCACAACTACTACAACGACTACTACCACTACAACAACTTCTACAACGACAACCACTACAACAACTACAAGTACAACAACAACTTCCACAACTACAACCACAACAACCACAACAACCACAACTACTACAACTATCATTGTTGATCTTGAGATCAGCAAGAGAGATACAGTAGGAACAGAGCTTGAAGGAGCAGTTCTCACCCTCACCGGTAAGGACAGCGACGGAAACGACATCGTGTTCGATATCCAGAACCTCATCGTAGGCGAAGGCGGACAGGTAATTTCCGGTTCAGGCAAGACACTTACATGGAAGTCAGGAACAGAGTCCACATTCGTAAAGAACGTACCGGACGGAAACTACACCCTCCACGAAGTGGCAGCACCTCAGGGCTACGAAGTAGCAACAGACATCACATTCACAGTAGAAGACGGCAAGGTAACAGGAGCTAAAGTAGTTGGCGATAAGACAGTTGTAATGATCGACGAGATCAAGACCACAACTTCTACATCAACAACGACAACAACAACTTCAACTACCACGACCACAACAACTACAACTACTACAAGCACTACGACCACAAGCACAACTGCTACAACAGCTCCTATCTATGTTGACATCAAGATCAGCAAGCAGGACGTTCACAGTGTTGAGCTTGCAGGTGCAGAGCTTACACTCACAGGTGTTGATAACGGCGAAGCTATCGAGTTCTACATCGAAGATGTAATTCTCGGTGAAGGTGCTAAGCTCATCAGCACAGGTGATACAACAGAACTGAAGTGGATCTCAGGCGACACAGCTACATATATCAAGGCTCTCCCGAACGGCACTTATGTACTCCACGAGATCGCTGCTCCGGACGGATATGAAGTTGCTACAGACATCGTATTCACTATCCAGGACGGCATCGTAACCGGCGGCACAGGCGTTGACGGTGCAGATATCACTATGATAGACAATGCTAAGGTCACAACCACTTCTACAACAACAACCAGCACAACAACAACTACTACGACAACTACTACAACTACAACGACCACTACATCTACAACTACAACAACTTCCACAACAACTACAACTACAACAACTACTACAACTACTACAACTACAACAACAACTACTACAACCACAACAACAACTACAACGACAACATCTACTACAACAACGACAACATCTACAACAGAAGGCGGTATGATCGGCAGCGGTACAGGTACAGCTACTACCGGCACAGGTTTCCCCGGAACCGGTACTGCTACAACTGAAACCACTACAACATCTACCACATCTACAACTACAACAACAGAAACAACTACATCTACAACATCGACCACATCAACTACTTCTACTACAGTTATCTATGTTGATATCAAGATCAGCAAGCAGGACGTTCACAGCGTTGAGCTTGCAGGTGCAGAGCTTACTCTCACAGGTGTTGACAACGGCGTGGCTATCGAATTCTACATCGAAGATGTTGAACTCGGTGAAGGTGCTAAGCTCATCAGCACAGGTGATACTACAGAGCTGAAGTGGATCTCAGGAAGCACAGCTACATTTATCAAGTCTCTCCCGAACGGCACTTATGTACTCCACGAGATCGCTGCTCCGGACGGATATGAGGTCGCTACTGACATCGTATTCACTATCCAGGACGGCATCGTTACAGGTGATACAGGCGTTGACGGTTCAGAGATCACTATGATAGATACTGACATCGCTACCACGACTTCTACTTCAACAAGCACATCTACATCAACATCGACTACTACTACAACTACAACAACTACCACAACAACGACCACACGTTCAAACAACACAACACCTTCAGTTACAACAAGTTCTCCTAAGACAGGCGTTGATGATATGAATAAGGTAATGCTCTTCATGGTATTTGCCGCATTCGCAGCATTCATCGCTCGTTCGAGAAAGAAGAACGAAGACTGATAAGTAAAATTTATCCCCTCTGCTCCGGCAGGGGGGATATTTTT